>Ga0265297_10002428_pt1 | contig 37984 bp, 35 predicted proteins | sample Munlanlwell13791_FD_192502 | JGI IMG/M metagenome (GOLD analysis project Ga0265297, IMG submission 192502) | Leachate microbial communities from a municipal landfill in Southern Ontario, Canada - Leachate well 137-91 | ecosystem: Engineered > Solid waste > Landfill > Unclassified | place...
GCTCCGACTGAGTGGCAGAGTTTAATAATCTCGGCTTGGATGATTGTCTTTCTTGTTGGCGCTTTCCTTGTGTTTAGAGCGACAAGGAGACGTGAGCCTCTCTATATTTATGCGGGGGTTGGTGTGGCAATGCTTGCGGCAGCTACCTCTGTCGAGCTAGAAGGAGCTGCTCTTACTATTGCCTATACTATTGAGAGTGGTCTTGTCTCTCTTCTTGCTTACTCCATCCTCCATGATATCAAGATCGCCGAGAGAAGTACCTTGCTGTTGATTGGCCCAGTCGCCTTATCCTTCTTAAGTTTTAATTCTAAGGCGTGGCAGTCTGGTGTTATCCACAAAGACTTTTTTGTCCTTCTTGTCTTGAGTGTGACAATTTTTGGTCTTGGTTTGTTTTTCCTACGACAAGCAAGAGAATCTCAAGACAATGAGGACCGCCAGTATAATTCAATTCTCTTGGTGGCCGGCTCGATCTATTCTTATGTCTTGTTATGGTTATCTCTAAGGGCTGGTCTACCAAACGACAATACCGCTGTCATGATCTCTCTTGTTGTCTTTACCATTATCGGTCTTGCTTCGTATCTCTATGGGGTGGCTAATGAGAAAAATGGGCTCCGTCTTTATGGTGCGATACTTGTTGGTTTTGTTGTTGGGCGCTTGCTTCTAATTGATGTTTGGAAAATGGAGATGTCTGGTCGCATCGTAACCTTCTTCCTTGTTGGGGCACTACTCATGAGTACCGCTTTTCTTGGGAAGAAGAAAACAATTTTAAATTTACCTAATAATAATTAAAAAGTATGAAATTTCCGATCTTATTTTTATTTCTGACTATTTTTAGTCTTGGCTCTGTTGCTAGTGCTCAAGCTCTGGATCTGGGGGCTCCTTCTTCTGCCGTCTCTACTGTCATTAGTTCCTATCGTTCTTATAAAGATATCGATAGCCTTACGATAAAAGTCCCAACAGTTGTAGAAGTCTTCTTCCCCAATGATTTTATCGAGAGATTCAATTTTGCTGTTGTAGACAAGAATACAAACTCTCTAGAGCCATACTTCTTCAAACAAGAGATATTAAGTAACGAAATTCCTCTGTCTGTAAGCTCTAATCCAGACACTAGGAGTATAAATTTGCTCAATGATAAGAATACTAGAACTTATGCAGATTTCCCTTTGCCAGATAATTCTCAGGGGCAGGTCCAGATTACTCTAACAAGTCCTACTCCTGTCACGTCTTCTGCTCTGACTATCCTGCTTGATAATAATGTCGCCTTGCCAAGTTCGGTAGATATTCGGGCCGTCGTGGCTGGGCAAGAGAGGGCCGTTGTCGCCAAAAGTAAGCTGGACCAGTCAACTATCCGTTTCCCTGAGACAAGTTCGGACCGGTGGACAATTACCTTCACCTTCGGGCAACCTTTGCGTATAAGTGAGCTAAACTTAATCCAAAACAACACGGTAAAATCTAGAGTTCGTTCTGTTAGGTTCTTAGCCCAAAAAGATCATTCTTATCGAATTTATTTTGACCCTGACCGAGTTGTCGCCACTGCGCTCAAGGAAGCCGGTAATCTTGCTTCGGCTAAGGACGTCTCTGAAGTCCTTAATTCTCCATCTAAGAGTAACCCTGCTTATGTTGTGGCTGATATTGATGGCGACAACATCCCAGATGTTCGTGATAATTGTATCTATATTCCTAATACTGACCAAGAAGATGTGAATAATAATGGACGAGGGGATGAGTGTGACGATTTTGATCAAGATGGTTTAATAAATGCCAAAGATAATTGCCCCGATAACCCCAATTCAAACCAAAAAGACTCTGACAGTGACGGCGTGGGTGATGTCTGTGATAAAGAAGAAAGTCGGATAACCGAACGCTATCCTTGGCTCCCTTGGGTCGGAATTGGCTTTGCCGCTCTTGTCTTAATTATTCTCTTAGTCTTGACTGTGAAGTCTAATCCTCAGGAATTGAGCTAGCTTTTGGGGCTTTCCTAAACTAGAAAAAAATTGGTTTTTTGGTATGATAAGGCGGTAGCCTCGCTTACTTCGGGGCAAGGCCACTTTAGAGCCGACTGAAACGTCGGCTTTGGTAGAGATTGGCTTTTGTAAATAATGATACGCCACCTTAGCTCAGTTGGTAGAGCGACGCACTCGTAACGCGTAGGCCCGCAGTTCGATCCTGCGAGGTGGCTCCAAGTGGAAAAAGATGAAATCAGAGAGAAAATAGAAGTAATTGAGGCTGAGATGCTCGCCCCAGATTTTTGGTCCAACAAGGATCTGGCACAGGAGAAAATTAGAGAATTAAATCAGCTTAAGGAAGAGTTAGCTGGTGTCAACAAATACGACAGGGGTGATGCTGTCGTCACTATTTTTGCTGGAGCGGGAGGCGATGATGCTGAAGATTGGGCTCGTATCCTCTTCGATATGTATTCTAAGTGGGCAGATAAAAACAAAATTGATCTTGTCCTTGTCCACCAAAACACCAATGACCATGGTGGATATCGTAATATTACCTTCGAGCTTCACGGACGATCCTCCTCCAAGACGGGGAAGGGGGTTTATGGTATACTTAAGAACGAGTCAGGGGTGCACCGATTGGTGCGGATTTCTCCCTTTAATTCCAAAAGTTTGCGTCATACCTCGTTTGCTTTAGTAGAGGTTATCCCGCGTTTTGATAAAATTGGAGAAATGAAAATTCCTGACGATGATTTGAAAATTGAGTTTACTCGTTCTAGTGGCCCTGGTGGCCAGAATGTGAACAAGAGGGAGACAGCAGTGCGTATTGTGCATATTCCGACGAATTTGGCTGTTCATTCTGAATCTGAACGTTCACAACAACAGAACAGAGATAAAGCAATGGCAATCCTCGCTGGTAAGTTATATAAGCGAGCAGAGGAGGAGAGGACGAAGAAAGAGAAGGGCTTGTATGTTAGCAAGACGACAGAAATTGAGTGGGGCAACCAGATAAGATCTTACGTCTTCCATCCTTACAAAATGGTCAAGGATCATCGAACAGAGGTCGAGACCAGTGATGTAGAAGGGGTGTTAGATGGTAATCTCGAAGAATTTTTAAAAGCCGAAGAAAAATTGTAAAATTAAGTTTATAATTAAGTCATGATTTATTTTGATAAAGTTTGTAAAATTTATCCCAATTCTGTCGCTTTAGAAGATATCACTTTTACTGTTGAGCCGGGGGAGTTTGTTTCGATTGTTGGCCAGTCTGGAGCAGGTAAGACAACTTTGCTTAAAATGATTTTGGCCGAGGACGTCCCAACCTCAGGCAATCTCTACTTTGACTCCATGGATATCCACAAGGTGAGCAAGAGCAAGCTACCTTCTTTCCGTCGTCGGATCGGTAGCGTCTTTCAAGATTTTCGTCTCTTGCCTAATAAAACGGCTTATGAGAATATTGCCTTCACTATGGAGGCTTCTGGCCGGTCTGACGAGGAGATTCGTTCTGATATTCCTCACGTTCTTGAACTCGTCGGCTTGGGAGAAAAAGTTTTCAGCTTCCCGAGCCAGCTGTCCGGTGGAGAGAGACAACGTCTGGCTATTGCTCGAGCTATTATCAATCAACCCGACCTCTTGATTGTCGATGAGCCAACCGGAAATCTTGATCCTATCAGTGCGGCTGAGATTATTGAAATCTTTAAGAAGATCAATGAGATTGGTACAACTATTATCCTTACGACTCACAACAAGAAGGTTATTGACGATCTTGGTCGCCGAGTTCTCACTCTAGAGAAGGGGCGCCTGATAAGGGATGACAAAACAGGTAAGTATGCTTTATAATAGAAACAATGATTTGGATTAACACAAAACGTATTATTAAACTTGGCTTCGTCAATTTTTGGCGTAATGGTTTAGTTTCTGTTTCCTCCGTTTTGGCGATGACTATAACTCTCTTTGCTATCGGCTCTATCTATCTTGGGTCCAATTTTCTTAATTCAGCCCTCAATGAAGTTAAGAATAAGGTAGACATAAGTGTCGCCTTCAAGCTTGATGCTCCTGAGGAGAAGATAACTGCCCTTAAGAAAGACCTTTTGCTTTTGCCTGAGGTTGAAGAAGTAATTTTTTCTTCTCGAGAACAGGAATTATTCTCCTTCCGTGAACGACATAAAGACAACGCTATTCTTATTGGTTCTCTCGACGAGGTTGGTAATCCCTTCGGTGCTCGTCTAAATATTGTCGCGGTTGACCCTAATCAGTATGAGAAGATTTCTCGCTTTATAAATACCAAGAACGATCCTTCTGTTGGTGGGGGAAATATTATTGATCAAGTTAGTTACAAAAAAGATATTGTCGACAGAATGTCTAAGCTAATTGAGGCTAGCCAGCGTCTTGGCTGGGCTATCGCTTTAGTCTTAGCCTTGTTGTCTATTTTTGCTGTTTTTAATACAATTTCTCTTGCTATCTATACTTCGCGTGAGGAGATCTCGGTTATGCGCTTAGTTGGAGCTGGCAATCCTTATGTCAAAGGCCCATTTATGATCGAGGGCGTTATTGCTGGTGTCATCGCCTCCCTTCTGTCTCTTATCTTGCTTTATCCTAGTGTCATTTGGGTCAGAGACGTGACCACGGGCATTTATGGTGGTATTAACCTTGTCTCCTTCTACTTCACTAATTTTGGTCAAATTTTCGCTTTATTATTGGGATCAGGTATCTTACTTGGACTCGTCGCTAGTTATTGGGCGGTCCGCCGTTACGCAAAAATATAAAAAAATGACAACATCCAGAGCTCCTACCCCTCCTACTTAGGCCAAAGGGGGTAGAGACGCTCTGGCTTTTTTTGTTTGGATTACAATTTATAAATTTAGGTAAATAATTAATTATGAAGAAACACAAGTATATTTTTATTTTGGGTGGGGTAATGTCTGGTGTCGGCAAAGGAGTGACAGCTTCGTCTATCGGCAAGATTCTTCAATCTCAGGGGTATAAGATTAATCCAATTAAGATAGATCCTTATCTTAATGTTGACGCTGGTACGATGAACCCTATCGAGCATGGCGAAGTCTTTGTTCTTGACTCTGGGTTAGAGTGCGATCAAGACATGGGTAATTATGAGCGCTTTTTAGATATTAGTATCCCTCACGAAAATTATATGACGAGTGGGATGGTTTATAAATATGTTATCGACAAGGAACGAGCCTTGGGCTATGGTGGGCGTTGCGTAGACCCAGTTCCTTTTGTTTGCGAAGAGATTTTTCGTCGTCTTAATCTATCGATCAAGAAGACAGGGGCCGATATCACCATTATCGAGATCGGGGGAACAGTGGGAGAATATCAGAATTCCATGTTTGTCGAGGCGGCGAGGGTTCTCAAGCTCCGTAATCCAGGCGATGTATTATTTGCCTTGGTTAGCTATTTGCCAGTACCAAATAAGATTGGTGAGATGAAGACTAAGCCAACTCAGTACGCAGTACAGACTATGAACTCTTATGGTGTCCATCCGGACGTTATTATTGCTCGCTCTGACCGTCCTCTTGATGCTAGACGCAAAGAGAAGATCGCCTTTATGAGCAACATACCAACAGAGAATATTATCTCGGCTCCCGATATTGAGAGTATTTATGATATCCCCCTTAATTTCGAGAAAGATAATCTTGGAAATTTACTCCTTAAGTCTCTTGGTCTTAAGGTTAAGAAGACTGACCTCTCTGAGTGGGAGAAAATGACGAAGAAAGTAAAAAATTCTAAAGAAGAGGTTAAGATTGCTATTGTTGGCAAGTACTTCAAGACTGGAGATTTTGTTTTGTCAGATGTCTATCTCTCTGTCATAGAGTCACTTAAGCACGCCGGGGCTAGCCTGGGGAAGAAGGTTAAGATTGATTGGCTTGATTCTAATGATTACGAGAAAGATTCCAAGAAATTAAAGGAGTTGAAAAAATATCAGGGGATCTTGGTGCCAGGTGGTTTTGGTGAGAGGGGGATAGAAGGGAAGATTAAGGTTATCCAGTTTGCTCGTGAGAACAAGATTCCTTATTTTGGTCTTTGCTATGGTATGCAGTTGGCCGTCATCGAGTTTGCTCGTCATGCCTTAGGTCTTAAGGATGCTCACACAACAGAGATTGATCCTAAGACCAAGAACCCGGTTGTCGTTATTATGGACGAGCAACGTAAGTTAATGGCCGACAATAACTATGGCGGGACAATGCGCCTTGGAGCTTATCCGTGTGTTATCAAGGCTGGGACGATTGCTGAGAGGGCCTACAAGGCTGGCAAGAGATTATCTTCTGGTAATAAAATCAGTGAGCGTCATCGTCACCGCTTCGAGGTTAATCCAGCCTATATTGAGAAGCTGACCAAGGCTGGCTTAGTGTTCTCTGGTACGTCTCCTGATAGCATCTTAATGGAGATTGCCGAACTTCCCCACAAAATTCACCCCTTCTTCTTAGGTTCACAATTCCATCCAGAGTTCAAATCTTCACCTCTTAATCCGCACCCGCTCTTTGTTGAGTTTGTCCGTTCAGCAAGCAAACAAAAATAATAATAACAAATATCAAGGGCGGTCCTTGATATCGCAAAGTGACTTATTGACTATATTTTGTTATAGTTTTTGAGATGGAACATTTCCCTATACAAAAAAAGCTTCACACTGACGTCCTGGAAGAAAAGTATGGCAAAATCGATGCTCGAATTCTGAAGCATGACAACGAGATAAGAGAAGCTCATTTGGTGGATCCTGAAGGGATATCTCGAACTTATGCTGTTACTTTTTTGAATTTTGATAAAGAAAACAAAGAATTATCCCAAATCAACAGTGAAATAAAGGGAGGGGGTTTAATTGGTGAGACGTTCCGAAAGCATGGCTACGAAGTAAGAAAAAATGTTATAGACGTTTATCCGATAGAGCTTCCGTTTTGGCTTAAGGAAGATTTTCACTCTGATGAAGATTATGCAAAGGCGCGTTTGTCTGAATTTTATGCGAGAAAAGAGGGGGATCCTGTTATCTATGGTACTGTTGTCGAAATCTATCATCCTGATTTTAGAAGTTCTGTGGTTAATGAAGCCGATATAAAGCAGATTCAACCCTCAACTGAGATGTTCGAACGGGCTGGAATTGAGAGAATGGAGATATGGAATAGGCTGGGAGAGACAAAGGATTGGGATGACCTGGGTGAGCGATATAGTAAGGCAAAACAGCTTTCACTCCCTTTTGTTTTTAGGACAAGACAGAAGTTGGAAAAACATCTTTTGACCAAATAATAGGAATAAAATATCAAGGGCGTGCCTTGATATTAAGAAGACTACAGAATATAATATAGTTGTGCAGAGGAATTTTTCTTTTTACCCTGGAGAGGTTTACCATCTTTATAATCGTGGAGTTAATAAACAGCCAGTTTTTATTAGCGATCATGACAGAATTCGCTTCTTAATCTTACTTTATCTTTGTAATGGCAGTAATGATGTACACATCAGCAACAATAATCAAGGGCGTGCCTTGATTGAACAAGAATATTTTGAATTAGATCGGGGCGAGTCTTTAGTTGAAATTATATCTTATTGCTTGATGCCTAATCATTTTCATCTTTTGATAAGGGAGAAGAAGGAAGGGGGGATCTCTAAGTTTATGTTAAAACTTTTAACTGGTTATGGTATGTATTTTAATAAAAAAAATGAAAGAACTGGACCGGTTTTTGAAGGTCGTTTTAAGGCAAAACATGTCACCGAAGATTCTTATCTAGAATATTTATTAGCCTATATTCATTTAAACCCCGTTAAAATAAAAGACGGAAGTGGCTGGAGCGGTAAAAGGATATTAAATTTAGCAATAGCCGAAGAATTTTTAAAATCCTATCGTTTTTCTAGTTACCCATCTTTCTTGGGTCAAAGTCGTCCGGAGAATTCTATTTTAAACTATAAATTTTTACCGAAAGAATTAGTGAGGGAGCAAAAACATACCAAAAAATTAATTAAAATTTGGTCGGATTTTGAGACTGAATAATATCAAGGGCGTGCCTTGATATTAAACTAATTTGCCGAGATAATGGTTGAGGGTGTAGATCCAATCTTCGTCTTCCTCCCCATCTTCTAGTTTTTGCCTTAGTAACCAGTCGAGATAGCCACGATCAGTCTTGGCGACTTCGGCAATCATTTTATCTTTGTGTTTGCCAAAACTGAATTTCTTGAAAAGAACAGGAGTCTTGGATATTTCTATCATCTTATTTATCACCTCGTCGTCACTTAGTCCTTCCTCTTGCATCTTCTGGAATTGACGCTCGAAGATAGCTTCGAGCACTTTTACATCACCTTCGGCATCGTGGGCGCCGCCCTCTACTTCGAGTTCTAAGTAATATCTTAAGAATTGTAGATTGTATTCGGGGATAATAGCGTTGGTGTCTAAGTAATGAGCGACGCGTAAGGTACAGATAAAATTGGGAACCTCGAGACCTTCGGCTTTAAGAATCGCGATGTCGAACTTGGCATTGTGAGCCACCAGGGCGCTCTTGGGGAGGAGTGCTTCTAACTCTTTCTTCATCTGGCTTCCGGCGAAGGCTTCTCTATCAGCAACCATTTTATTGGTGATGTGAGTAATGCTGGAGGACTTAACGCTGATTGGGACTGGCGGTTTGAAGTACTCAGTGTGGGTCTCGCCGTTTAGCTTGTAACAGACTTGGCAGAGACGATCTTGGCTCACGTCGTTACCGGTGGTTTCGGTGTCTAAGAAAAGTAGGTTCATTTTTTAATTTAATCGTTATTAATACCTTCTATTAATCTTGGTTTGCCAGAATTATCGATAATTGGGGCAATGTAAGTGTCGGTGACAATCTGGCTTTGGTCAAGAGTGAGAATTGTCGTCTGAGCTTCGCTAACTGCTTCTTGGAGAGAATCAATTTCTTCTTGGGATAAGTCAGAGTTGCTTGGGGAGAGATCGTTGACAATTGAACTTAGCTCTTCTAGGTAAGAATTGATAATCTGACGATTCTCTTCATTTAGGGCTTCTAGACTGCTATCGTCTAGAGTCGGGTTCTGGACAAGAAGCTCGGCCCAAGTTCTAAGTAGAGTGTTAATCTCGGCACGCTTGTTGTTGATTTTAGTACGAACCTGAGCGCTCGCCGTGGGGACATTGATCTTGGGGGTAGCGCTCTTAGGGTCGTCGAAGAGGGTGTTAGTCTTTTGCTCAACTGCTTCTCTTGCCACTAGATAGTTGTTTAAGAATAGGCTAGTGCCGAAGGGGTTCTCGGATCGTTCCTTTATAATTTTTTCAATTTTGGCTTGAATTACTGTTTCTCCTTGATCGTCTCCATTTTTATAAACAAAGAAGAAGATGGCAATTAGTATGATAATAATGACACTTGTGATTAAAATTATTTTTTTCATATTTATTGATATTGAATAAAGAGAGGCTGAGGTTTAATCTTCAAGACTTCGGCTGGAGTCATAATTCTACTATTCTCTTCCTTATAATCATTCTTATAAAACAATTTGAAACCGGTAAATTGGACTGGCTCACTATAAATGAATTGTTGGTAAGTATTTAGCTTTCGCGCTTGGTGGCCCCAACCGTCCATATCCATAACAACCTGAACTTCAGCTGTCGGTTTTATAGTGAGGGCGTTGGTTACCATCCTCTGAGTAAAGCGATGGACGATAAGGACTTTGGGTGGGAGATTATTTTCCTTTACTATCCGAGACAAGTAATTGATGGCAGTGTTAACCTCACTCCCGCTAACCGAACCAATATAGATGCCAGGCTTGCGACCATCCTTCATACAGAATTCTGGATCAATAGCTAAGTGAACCTGAGGAAGTTTGAGGTAAGGCTCTAGCGCTTCAATTTCTTTCTGGATAGGACTCAGGCCTGGTTGCACTTCTAAGATAACAATCGCTTTTTTCCTCTCAGCCATAGCGAGAACTTTCTCAATCTCAGTGTCAGGCATACGGAAGCGATACATCCCATCTTCACCAGCGCTACCTTGAGCCGTGACGGCGATATAATCAAGAGCCGGTTGGACCGGAGTATTAGGATCAGCTTCTTCCCATTTTTTTATTTCTTCGTCTAGGCGACGGAACATTTCGGCTTCGGGATATTCACCTAAGACCCCCATCTTGGTCGAGTAGAGATTGCCATAATAAGCGATAATACGCTTCCCGGGTAGAATCGCTCCTACGTTGGGGTAAACTGTCTTGACAGGCCAAAGGCTCGGAACCTTTGGGGTTGTGCTGGCAGTGCTACTTGCTACTTCAGGCACAGGCTTGCTCGTTGTGGCATTGGCTATTTGCCAGAGTTTAAGATCATAAGCTTCTTTGTCTAAGACGGGTGCAACAAAAACAACTTCGTCGGAGCTTGTCGCGACATCAGCTTCGGCTTGGTTGTAGCTGTAAGGGAAGAGGTAACCAGTATAAAAATAGCCTAAAATTATCACAAACAAAAAAACCACCCCGCTGACTACTAGTCTGAAAACCCCGATCTTCTTTGTTAACTTGCTCATTTTATTAGACCCTATTGTAGCACAGTTTAGCTGGTTCTTCTCGCTTTTGGAAGATCTTCTTTTTTGCTATTTCTATTAAGATAATTTCTGCTATGGAGATACCTATGATCAGCAACCAGCTATTTAAGGTTAGGGCTTGGGTCGAGAGTAGTTTATTAAGAGGGGGGAAATAGAATGCGACAAAGAGAAGAGCTAAGCTGATTAGAACTGCTCCATTCAAGAATTTATTAGAGAAGATATTTTTTCTCCAGACAGGGTGCTTGAACGAACGGACACTAAAAGCGAAGAGAATAGAATCAAAACACATAAGAGCGAAGGTTATAGACCTGGCTGTCTCAAGACTCCCCGTATAAGACAAAGCTCCAATGAATAAGAAGAAAGCGGCCAGTCCAGTAACAAAGAAGATTACAATCATCCAATACTGGAGAGGTTTGTTCAGAATTGGTTCGTCTTGTTTGCGGGGCTTCTCATCCATGACATCTTCGGTTTCTTGCTCTGTTGTAAGAGCAATACCAGGGAAGCCGTCTTCTATTAGATTAAGCCACAGAATCTGCGCTGCAAATAAGGGGAGAGGCAGACCGAAAATTAGAGTTGCTAAGAACAAAAAAATTTCTGAGAAGTCGTCGGCCACAAGATAGACAAAGACTTTACGAATATTTTGGAAGATGACCCTCCCTTGTTCTATCGCCTTCACTATTGTCCTGAAGTTGTCGTCGAGAAGAACAAGGTCGGCTACTTCTTTGGCGACATCTGTGCCAGAACCAACAGCTACCCCAATGTCGGCAGCTTTGATAGCGGGGGCATCGTTGACTCCGTCTCCGACCATAGCGACAACCTCTCCTTTGTTTTGGAGAGCTTGGACAATGCGAAGTTTGTGTTTGGGTGAAACTCGAGGGTAGATATTAATACTCTCAACTCTCTCTGCTAGTTCTTCGTCCGACAGCTTGTCAATTTCTTGGCCTTCGAGGATAGTATTAAGAGATGCTTCAATGCCGATCTCGGTCGCGATAGATAGAGCCGTGAGACGATGGTCTCCAGTAATAAGAATTGTTCGAATACCAGCTCTTTTAGTAAGAGCAATAGACTCTTTGGCATCGGGGCGAAGGGGATCTTTAATCGCGATATAACCAATAAGGGTAAGGTCGGCCACTTGGTCCTCTAATTCCCCTAAGTCTTCTTCTTTGTCAGATATTTCTTTGTAAGCACAAGCAATCACTCGCAAACCTTTTTGGGTTAGTGAGTTTAATTTTGTCGAGAGGTCTTGGTAAGTCTTAGAACTTAGTTTTTCCTTTTTCCCGTCGACATGGAGATTGATTGAACGCTGGGCTAATATTTCTGGAGCACCGATAACGTAGAGAATTTTCCCGCCACCTAATTTTTTATGAAGGGAGGCAGAATATTTTGCTTCGGAGCTAAAACTTATTCGATCAAGTCGTGGGTATTCTTTAAGAAGTTCTTGGGGAGAGAGACCAGCGTGAGCTCCGGCTATAAGTAGCGCCCGCTCTGTGGGTACTCCGCGTACAACCCAATCATTAAGTTCATCATCGGGATTCTCGATGAAGGCTTCATTAGAGAGGACTGCCGCCTTAAGGGCAAGAATATGTGATTCTAGGCCATTCGCCTTTCCTCCAACGAGAGGAGATTTCCCATCGTGGAGAAGTTCCCTAGCCCCGGTGAGAATATGGCTTACCTGCATCTTGCCTTCAGTTAGAGTCCCTGTCTTGTCGGTACAAATAACCGTAACGCTCCCTAAAGTTTCGTTGGCTATCAACTTTCTAACCAATCCATTCTCCTTCAATATTCGGCGCATGCCGAGAGCGAGGATCACAGTAATGGCAGGGAGTAACCCCTCAGGGATAGCAGAGACAGCCAGGGCAAGAGAAGTGATAAAAATTTCAGTAAGAGATTTTCCTGTAAGGTAACCCAACACTGCAATTAGGCCGATAATTAAGACAATAAAAAGTCCCAGAAAACGTGAGAGTCTGGAGATCTGTTGTTGGAGAGGAGTTTTGCGTTCTTTGGTTTCTCTTAGGAGAGAGACAACAGCTCCGAGGGCTGTTCTCTTGCCTGTCTCTACGACAATGGCGATTGCCGATCCTCCCTCGACGATTGTCCCCATATGAGCAATATTTTCTCTGTCGGCGAGGCCCGTCTTGGAGGCAAGAGCTTTGGTTGATTTGGAGATGGCGAGCCATTCGCCAGTTAGACTGGCTTCATTAACCTTGAGATCTTTTTGCTCAATAATCCTGGCGTCGGCGGGGACTTTGTCTCCAGCCTTGAGATAGATAATGTCGCCAGGGACGAGATCAGCGCTATCAATCTCGTGCATCTCACCTCCGCGCTTGACCCGAGAATTAATTTCGACAATACTGCGTAGGGCGCGAATAGAGTCATTGGCCTTGTTTTCTTGATAGAAGCTTACTAGAACATTGATGAGTAAGACGAAGACAATAAAGAAGGTATCAGTGTGATGGCCAATAAAAAGAGAAATACCCGAAGTGATAAGAAGTATAAAAAAAAGAGAGTTGTTGAATTGGCTTAAGAAGAGGCGTAGCTTCGAATAAGGCCTTTCTCTTGGTAAGATGTTCGGCCCGTAATGTTCTCTCCTCGTCTTAGCCTCAATCTCTGTTAATCCGTCGAGAGTTGTATGTAGAGTGTGTAGAGTTTTGTCCGAAGTTAATGAGTGCCAAATATGTTCCATAACTCTAATTATAACATAACAGACCCCTCTAATTCGAGGGGTTCTTTTTTCTCTAAAAAATAGTAAGATATCTAGATGACTTCTAAAAATATAGAAATAAAAATTGAAGATTTGGGCTACAGTGCCTTTTTTGAATCTAACCGCAAAAAATTAAATTTAGACAATTTTCCTATTGCTCGAGTTGTCGTCGAGTATCGAGGTGTCTATAAGGTAAAAAATTTAGATGGCGAATATCTGGCAAAGATAACAGGGAAGCAAATGTTCGACGCCTTGTCGAGAGAAGATTATCCGGCGGTGGGTGATTGGGTTGCGATAAAGGAACTTGGAGCAGGTGAGGCCTCTATTCAAGGTATCTTGCCGAGAAGGACACTTATCGGTAGAAAATATAATAAGAAAGACGAAATGCAGATTATTGCAACTAACATCGATGTTGCCTTTATTACCGAATCAGTTGACCGAGATTATAATCTAAATCGTCTCGAGAGATATTATGCCATTGCTAACGATGAGGGGGTGGAGCCTGTTATTATCTTGAATAAGATAGATCTGATTTCTAAAAATGAATTAGACTCAAAATTGGCACAGATAAAAAATAGATTCAACGACATCGAAGTCATCTTGACCAGCACTGAGACTGAGGAGGGTTTAGATAAGCTAAAAGAATTTATTGTAAGAGGCAAGACCTACTGCTTCATGGGGTCGTCTGGCGTGGGAAAATCGAGCTTGGTAAACAAGTTGCTTGGAGAAGATATCGTAAAGACTGAGAGTATAAGTCTCTATACTGGTCGGGGGAAGCACACCACGACAAACAGAGAAATGTACTTTTTAGAAAATGGAGGCATCGTTATAGACAATCCGGGTATGCGAGAGGTGGGGATGACAGATACGAAGGATCAAGTCGATAACCTCTTCGACGAAATAAATGTTCTCGCTGAGGGGTGCAAATATGGCGACTGTAAGCATGTCACCGAGCCGGGGTGTGCTGTATTGTCTGCCGTGGAGTCTGGCGACTTGGATAAAGACAAATACACCAACTTCATAAATCTAAAAAAAGAAGTTGAGCATTACGAGATGTCTAAACTTGAGAAAAGAGAAAAAGACCGCCAATTTGGCAAATTCCTAAAAAAGGCCAAAAAAGAATTCAAAAATAATAAGACTTAACCTGGGGTTAGAATTCGTCTTCTTTGCGCTCTATTTGTTCGTCGAAGGTTAGCTTGGTGAAGTTCCTGTCGTCGAGTCCCTTAAGACGATAGATTTGGTTAGTAGAAAATTTTTTGCCGTCTTCTCTCTTTAAGCCTAGTTTCTTGGCGGTAGCGTAGACTTCGTCCCAATCACTACCCTCAATCTCGAGGTAGGGGTCGAGTAGTGGCCAAGTATCAATATCACATTCTACACCGTCTAGCATGTATCTTGTCCTCTTGTTCTCTTGGTACATTTTCTCTGTTAGGCCAATCTTGAGTAGAATTTCTCTCGTCGCTTCGAAGTCGCTAACAATAGTTTCGCGTTCATACATCCCTTCGTCACCATCGAGCTTGTCTCGCAAATTCTCGCCTAACCTCTTTTTGAAAGTTAGGGTCACCTTATCTCCCTCATCACGAAGTCTTACCCAAGAGGCCTCTTTATCAAGGCGGAAGTCGGGGTAATCGAAGATAATTCGCTTGTAGTGGAAGTCACCAACTTTCTCAGCGCCTAAAGCTAAGAGCTTCTCTTCGATCTTTTTAGTATCAATATCGATGTATGTAATTTCTATTTCTTCCATATGATAAAATGCTCGAATATATTATCCTGTTCTATGATACCTTTCTAAGAATTTTTCCCGGCTAATAGAGGCTATAGAGATTGGTCTTTCTCCTCCTTCCGGATTATTTTCATTCGGGATCTTTCCGTGTTCAACAGAAAATCCTAATCCTTCAAGGAGTGTTGGGTTTTTTGCAATAATCCAAGATATCCCTACTACATCCTTAATTTCCTTATTTTCTTCTAAGATCTTTGCTAAGGAAATAAAACCATCTCTTATTTCTTTTATAAAGCCTGGAATTCCTTTTTCCTTTATAAATTCCCTAGCCGGAGATAAGTGAAGGTGGATAACATCATTGTCTATTTCGTATGATAATATCTCGTTCAATTTTGTCGATCCGATATCATCAACAAAAAATTCTCTTCTTTTTTCTTCGAAAGCTTTGGGGTCGGCAGTCTCAATTTTAATAAGTGGTTCGAGTATAGATAGGATTCTCTCAGTGAAAACATCTTTGTCTTCTATTTCAGCACAGACCTTAATAGATTCGATTATTTGAGAATTATCCTCTGAGATTAAATTGAAAAAAGGATTTAATTTAGAAATTAATTTGTTAAGATTCTTTCTTCTTTCATCTTGATCTTTCGCATTGGTAAAAATACTATCAATTGCTGAAGTCAATTCTCTCTTTAGTTTGCTATCAATGTTTTTATTTTCTATGAAATTTTCCATTTTGTGTTTAGGTCTGTACTGAGCCTACTGAAGTGCTGCCGGACTTGGACTCGAACCAAGATACCATCCTCCAGAGGGATGTGTCCTACCATTAGACGATCCGGCAATGTTTCTTTAATTTAGCAGAAAATTGCTTGAAAATCTAGTATCTATTTGCTATTTATTTAAAAAAATGCTATAATTAAAAGATATGAATCCCGTTAGAAATATGGGACGAGTAAAAAGTCTAAGTTTATTATAAAAAATATTAATTTCTAACGGGATGAAAAACTTTAATCAAGGAGGAGGCGCAAGCCGATTCGGGGGCGGTTCGAGAGGTGCGAGTCGTTTTGGTGGCGGTAATCGCTCAGGTGGCTCTCGTTTTGGTTCTGACCGTGGTCCGGTAACTATGCACAAGGCTACTTGTAGTGATTGTGGTAATGCCTGTGAAGTACCTTTTCGCCCAACCGGCGAGAAGCCTATCTTCTGTAGCGATTGTTTTAGCGCTAAGCGTGGTGGTGAAGCTCCTCGTGCTCCAAGAGGTGGTAGCTTTGGTGGCGATCGTGCCCCAAGACGAGATTTTTCTCCTTCTTATAATAGTGCTCCTCGTGGCGATAGTTCGACAAGCTCACTACAAGCTAGTGATGTGAAGAAGCAACTTGAGTTCTTAGGAATGAAGATTGACCGCTTGACTAAGCTCGTTGAGGGTATGGCTTCTGCCCCCGCCCCAATTACTGCCAAGAAATCAGCCGAAGTTAAAGAGGCGATTAAGGAGGCAACTTCAGATAAGCCAGTGGAGGCCAAAACAAAGACCAAGACTCCAGCCAAAAAAGTGGTAAAGAAGGTGGAGAAAAAAGTTGCCAAGAAGGTTGTTAAGAAAACTGCGAAAAAATAATTAATAAAATAAAAAATACTAGCCCCCTACCGTCTGGTAGGGGGCTTTTGTTTTTTTAGATCGCTATCTTTCGGAGGATTACCCTCCTTACTTCTTCATTCTGTTCTCTTCTGGCCATATCCAGGAGATCCAAAGCACCCTTTAGGTACTCCTCGGCCGGGTAATTCTTCGGCTTAGACAAGCCAATGAAGAGTATTACTGCCTTGTAGTAAAAAGTTCTCGGTCTCCTCTCTCCCAGGGGGATTATTTTCTCTAGCTCGTCGTGGCAAGTACGACAGAGAAAAATCACGTCTGGCTCTGTTTGTTTAGGAAAAAATCTTACCGGTAGAATGTGGTGTCTCGTTAGAGGGCCCCATTCTTTGCACTTTGGACAGCATCCTTTTCTTTTCTTTCCCAAAGAATAAACCTCCCTTCTGGTTTTATGCTACTACAATAAAAAATAGCTACTTCTAATTATGTTTTAGCATTTTTGTGCTAAGATAGTCAATATAAGCTGACTATGATAAAAATTGCGATAATTGGGGCGGGGGAATTGGGTCAAGCTCTTGGTCGGATCTTAAGTCGAGACGACAGGGAGATTTTGTACTGGGACCGCGACGAGGAGAAGCTTTCTGACCTAGGTCTACCCCTTCTTTCTCTGCCTGAAGTGGTGACGGATTCGTCATTTGTCCTCTTCTGTGTCCCGTCATGGGGGGTTAGAGAAGCCTTGGCTATTCTTGGCCCTTACTTGTCGCCCCACATAGTTGCTGTCTTCTTCTCTAAGGGGGTAGACGGTCTGACAGGCAAATTGCCCATTGAGATGGCGAGCAAACTTCTGCCCAAGAAAATAGATCTCGCGGTGGTGAGTGGCGCGATGGTTGCCGAAGAGATTGGCGAGGGGCACTTTGGAGCTTGCCTTGTTGCTTCTAAGAATACTCTGATTAGCGAGAAGGTTGTCGAATTGTTTGAAGGGACGAATATCCTGTCTCTGCCCTCAATTGATGTTAAGGGCGTGGCTTGGGCGGGAGTGCTTAAGAATGTCTATGCTCTGGAGTTGGGGATAGCTGAGGGTCTTGGTTGGACGATCAATGAGAGAGCCCTACTTCTCGGTCAATCCAACGAGGAGATTTTGCTTTTGCTTAAGTTGCTCGGAGGCAATAGAGAGACTTGGCTCAAGGCTCCGATCTTGGCTGATTTTGTCGCAACTAGTTTCGATGATAATTCTCTCAATCACCAAGTGGGGTTAGAGATTGGCCGTACCGGTACTACTTGCGAGAAGAGTGAGGGTCTAGTCTCGTTCCTCCCACTTCTTAAGAGATTGAAGAAAAAAGACCTCAAGGATTTTCCTATTCTTCATAATCTCGAGCGAATTATTGTCGGACAAGAAGACCCCAAGAAGGTCTTCGGGAAGGATTAATTAAGTAAACTCTCCACTACTTCTTTAACAAGGTTGCCATCAGCGGCGCCTTTTGTCTCTTTAGATACAGCTCCCATAAGTTGGCCGAATTTTGTTTTGTCGGTAATGCCGAGTTCAGCTTTTTTGGCTTCGGCAATTTTCATAATTTCTTCGCGGGACATCTGAGCAGGGAGGAAACTCTCGACAATCACCAGCTCCCTCTTCTCTTCTTCGGCTTTCTCGGGACGATTGCCAATGGTAAATTGTTCGATAGACTCTTTGCGTTGTTTGGCCAGACGCTTGAGCACTGTCAGGGCACCATCGTCATCTATCAGCTCGTCGGGTTTCTTGCCTTTGGTCATGACTTCACTAGTGAAGGCGGAGGAGATATTTCTTAAGGCCGATAAGCGTTCGGCCTCCTTAGCGAGCAGGGCCTTTTTTATCTCGTCTTTGATTTGTTGATGTAATATCATAACAACATGATAACACAAAAAAATAAACCCGCCAGACCTCGGGCTTTATGCTATAATTCACCCTATCGAGTATAATTTGCCTTGGCAAATTACCGCATAAGCGGTACTCTATAGGGTAAATGATCACTAAAGAATTTGAGGAAGCTTATAAACGTCTAAATAAGGCGCAAAAGGAGGCGGTAGATGCTATTGAGGGGCCAGTGATGGTTGCCGCGGGACCGGGCACGGGTAAGACCCAGATTCTCGCTCTGCGTATTGCTAACATCTTGAAGGAGACAGATACACCTCCTTCGGGAATTCTGGCTCTGACTTTTACTGAAGCGGGGCAGAAGGCGATGAAGATGCGTTTACGCTCTCTGATTGGTTCGCGGGCTGATGAGGTTAACATCTACACTTATCACGGTTTTGCTAAGGCTATTATTGACGAATATTCTGATCATTTTCCTCATTTGGCTCGAGCTCAGCAATTAAGTGAAGTGGAGGAAGAGAGTTCGCTCCGTAACATCTTGCGTCAGAAAAAATTTGCTAAACTACGCCCTCTGGGTGAACCCGATCTTTATCTAAACGAGATTGTTAGAAGTATTAGCAATTGCCGTAAGGAAGCTTGGACCCCAGATATTGTTAGACAAGATGCCGAGAGGGAGATTGAGAGATTGAAGAATGATCCTACCTCTATCTCTTCGCGGGGAGCAACCAAGGGCAAGATTAAAGCTGTTGTAGAAAAACAGATTCAGAAATTAGAGAAGACGATCCTCTTCGCTCAGGTTTATGAGGAATATGAAGAGAAGAAACGAACTGACCGCAAGACAGACTTCGATGATTTAATTTTCGAATTGATAGAAGCTTTGGATAGAGATGATCTGTTGCTTCGTCTCCTACAGGAAAAATATCTCTATATTCTTGTCGATGAGCATCAGGACACGAACAACTCGCAGAATCTTTTGATTAAGAAACTGGCTGATTTTTACGAGGAGCCTAACCTCTTTGTTGTGGGAGATGAGAAGCAGGCTGTCTATCGTTTTCAGGGAGCTTCGGTTAACAACTTTTTAGAGTTTCAGAAGATCTGGCCAACAATGAAGATTGTGAGTCTAACCGATAATTATCGTTCGGGCCAAAATATTTTGGACGCCTCGTTTGGCATGATTGAGAATAATTATGAAGTTGGGGAGCATACCAATTTACGCATTCGCCTAAGTTCAGCTGGCGAAGTGGAACCAGAGCCAGTGGTGGTGGTCACAGCTGGCAACAATGAAGCTGGCGAGGAATATCTGGTTAAAGAGATCAAGAATATTATTGCTGACGAGAGTAAAACCGTTGCTGTAATTGTCCGAACCAATAAAGAAGTAATGCGCATCCTTGATGTCTTGCGATCAGAGGGGATTTCGGCTAGTGCGGAGCGTTCGACTAATGTTTTTACCCACCCAGTGGGTGGCCTACTCTTTAGAGCTTTGGAATTTTTGGCCGATGAATCTAACCTAGAAGCGTTGGCCTATACTGTAGCTGGTGGGCTCTGGGGTCTGAGCTTAGATAAGTCTTCCAAGTTGCTGAAGGGTATCCGCAGTGGTCAGGATCTTGATTTGGGCAAAGAGATTCCCGCTCTGCTCGAGCTTAAGAAAAATATTACTAAACTTGGGACAATTGAATTTCTGACTCTAACCGCTGAACTCTCTGGTTTAGTTCCTCTTATTGCAGATAAACCTCTGGCGGTTGAAGTCTGGCGAAGTATTATTGCTTTGGCTAGTGACATTGCCAGGTCGAAGGATATTGAAGATCCTCGCTTCTTGATCTCTGAACTTTTGGACTATCGGCAGATGGCCGAGAAGAGGAATATTAAGATCTCGGTTGGAGTTGTCGATTCACCTGTCATTGTTACCACGGCTCATGGTTCTAAGGGGCTAGAGTATGATTATGTTTTCTTGCCTTATGTTAATGAAGAGACTTGGCTGTCTCGGGGCAAGGGGAATTATTTTGTCCTACCAGAAGCCAAGGTCGAGGGCGACGAGATTCGTGACGCCCGGCGTCTCTTCTATGTGGCTCTAACTCGAGCCAAGAAGCAAGCAACAATTGTTACGAGTTTAGCTGATGCTCTTGAGCGATCCTTAACCCCCTTGCGCTTTATTGATGAGTTAGATCAATTGCATATCTCGCGAGTTGAGATACCCCGAGTGGAATTTAATTTAGCTAGCAAGAAATTTATTTCTCCTGTGGATGTAAGTAATACTGAGGCTTGGGAATATGCTAAAAACATCTTGCTGGAGAAGGGCTTATCTGTGACAGCTCTTAATCATTTTATGAAGTGTCCCAGTGAATTCTTCTATAAGAGTATTCTCAAGTTGCCAGAACCGCCTTCCCCCTCATCGGAGAAAGGGAATGCGATGCATGAAGCCTTGTCGGCAGTCTGGGCTCTATCAGAAAAGACAGAAGAATTAATCTCTAAGACTATAATTGATGTTGTTACCGATTATTTCAGTCGATCTCTTCTTTCTCCTCTTGATAAGGAAATTGTCGTTGAGGAATTAATTGAGATGGCTCCTAAAGTTTCCCGGTCTCTTCTTGACCATTTTAGACAGAGTGGAGAGATCTATTCAGAAAAATGGGAAGAAACAAATTTTGTTGGCAGTTTTAATGGGGCAGAGATAACTTTGCGTTTGCATGGTAAACTTGACGTCATTGTTAATCAACCCAAACAGACCCTTGTCTATGATTACAAGACTAAAAAGAAGATGAGCGAGAACGAGATTAGGGGCGAGACAGCTAATGGTGATGGCTCTTATTTTCGCCAACTTATTTTCTATAAGATTTTGCTAGCTGACAGTTATCTTTATCGCGACAAGGAAATCATTCCGGCTCTCATCTTCGTTAAGCCAAGCGACAAGGGTGACTGTGTTGTCGTCTCCCTTCCTATTACCGGGAACGATACTGAGAGAGTTAGAAATGAGATACAAAAATTAATTGATAGTGTTTGGTCTGGTCGAATTATGACCGATCGTTGTGATGACCTTAAGTGTGAATTTTGCGCTCTGCGCACAATGATGGGGTAGAAAAATCCCGCCAGACCTTGGGCTCACTTAAGGTCTGGCGGGATTTTTTGTTTTGTGCTAGCCTGAAGGCAGGTTTAGTTTTTTTGAGTTTTTTAAACAACGGCGTAAGCCATAAAAGGAAGGAAGGTTCGTATGCAAAAGATGACTCAGAGTACGGTTTTTCGAGCGACAATTTCTTCGGGATTAGTCGACGCGGAAGATATTCAGTTGGTCCCCGATCAGACTGATAATGTTGCTTCGATAAGTTCCCACTGGCGAAGTCTTGTGAACCATATTTTCGACAGAATTTATGTTGTACCGGGCGGGGAACTTGAAGTGTTGTTCGATATCAAATATTCGCTAACTTCTGGGGCTTGGGGTATTGGTCGTCTAAAATTTTTTCGCAAAGGTAAACTTGAAGGGAAAAATTTAGAAGCAGAATTTTCTTTTAAAGTTTTTCCCAACGGTCTTTTTAAAGATCAGCCATTTGATTCTTTTATAGAGTTGTCGACATCTGATCTACTTATTAAAGTTGTTCAGCTGGCCGAAGATTGTGGCCTTGGTCGGAAGAAGACACCTAAAGAGGTTAGAGCTGACCGTTCTACGTTGTCTAGAAAAAATGATGTCCGCAAAGGAAAAATTCGGGCTCTAAAATAATATTTTCTGTTTTGCCTCTGGCTAGCTTACTCGCTGGCCAGGGGATTTTTATTTTGTATCCACTAAATCCCAAGCCTGTCTGAGGCCAAACAGGAGGATAAGACTAAGACCAAGAAAGATGTAGCGGAAATCAAGGAACATCAAGACGATAGATCCAAAAATTGTCCCCGTGAGATAAGAGAAGGGTACATTAATGCGGGAGATGGCCATAATGCCGGTGTCTTCGCCCGATATTTTTTTGAACAGATAAGTCTCTTTCATTATCTCAATACTGGCGGCCCCAACCCGAGTGACAAAGAGTAGTCCCGCCCAGAAGAACCAAATTGGTGACCCCAGATAAGCGCAAGAAGCGGTTGAGATAATGATGATAATAAGGCCACTGATAAGAATTTCTTTCTCGCCTAGCCAACGATCGGCAATCTCGCCTAAGGGTAACTCCAAGAGAATAAAGGGTGTCAGCATAATCGTGAAGACAAGGCCGATCTCACTCCAAGGCAAGCCAATATGGTTATGGAGATAAAGAGGCATATAGACCACCATAATGGCGTAGAAGAAGTTAAGGAGAAAATCGATAATTAAAATTCGGCGTATGTTATTGGCTTCAGGAATCTGTCTCGTCCAGATATTTTTCAAACTTAACCAAACTGATCTTTGGGCAAGGGAACAGATGTGGCAGGGAATCTCCTTAAGTCTAAAGACAATGATAAAGATGAGAGGCAAGAACATTAGACCGGCTACACCGTAGACTAAGCCGTAATTACCATCAAGAACGAGGCGGGTCGCGATGAAGGGAGAGATAAGCCAAGCAAAATTATAGAAGGTCATGTAGAGCCCGCGAATTAGGCCGGTCCCTTGATTGTCGGAGATACTCTCGAGGTAGACGTCCATGACATAACGAGTGAGATAACCCAGAACAAGATAAGTCCCGAAGGTAACAAGCGCAATAACAATTGTCGGCTGATAGTTGAAAGCGGTGAGGGTGAGTGGGATAAGGGAGAGGAAGCTAAGACACCCAAGAATCAATAAAATCTTTTTGTTCCCCCAGATAGAAATTAGACGGGGGAGAGAAATCATCATAACAATAGTAACGATTGAGGTAATAGCGTAAAGCCAACCGATATTTTTCTCAGGGAGGAAGGTTGCGAGGAAGGAGGAATTAATATAAGCCGGTAACGAAGAATAGGTCGCCATAAAAATCGCTCCGATATAAGTATAGAGACGTAATTTTTTATTTAGCATCACGTCTATTATAACGCAAAAGTTTTTAGACTTCTATTAGCACCGGCAGAATGATTGGGTGTTTTTAGATTAATAAATATCATGGTCACCAATATCATAAAAGACCACAGTTGTACTTTCGATCTCAAAAATTATCCTATTTCTATAATCAATCGATAAAGCATAAAAACCTTCAAAATCACCATGCAATTTGTGTGTTTTGAGCGTTTTATCAAAAATGTCTTTCTTTATTATCTTTTCCTTTTTCTCTAATTTATCTTTTAATTCAGATGATACCTTTTTGTAGGCTCGCAAAAATCTTGAAGTGTAAAGTATCTTCATTAGATTTTTATTTAGCGCAAATCTTTAAAAGAAACGAACTTCTTGGCCTTGCCAGCCCTGAATTCTTTTTGTGACTCTCTTAGGCCTTCAAGCAGAGCATTTCTTTTCCAAGTTCTTACCATATCGCGGAAAAACTCGCTAATTGAAGCATATTGACCCTCTTCAACATAGGTCTCTACTTCTTTTCTTAAGCTCGCAGGCATTGATATATTTACTATATTTCTCATATTTTAACTGTAACAAAATATGTTACAGGAGTCAAGCTAAAAAAAGGAAGCTAAGCTTCCTTTTTTTATTAGACTTCTATTAGAACCGGCAGGATGATCGGGCGTTTTTTTGTTTTTTGGAAGAGATATTTGCCGAGTTCTTCGCGCACAGTGTTCTTCACATAGTCTAAGTTGATCGGGTGCATCTTGGCCGCGGAGTCCTCGATACTTTTCTTGGTTAAGATGCGGACATAACGAAGAAGGTCCTGTGACTCCTTGAGGTAGACGAAACCACGCGAGATAATGTCGGGTGATTTGCGAACCTTGCCGGTAGACATATCGACAACAGCAATAAGAACAAACATCCCATCTTGAGCGAGGAGTTGGCGATCGCGAATGACGACCTCTTGCACATTGCCGGTACCAAGACCATCGACCATCACTAGTTTTGGTGAGACAGTTGCTTTAAGCTTTACTATTTTTTTACCTTGGTCTTGGATTTCTACAATAGAGCCATTGTCTGGGATAATGATATTATTTTCAGGCACACCTACTCTCTCGGCTAAGTCAGCATGGACACGAAGCATAAAGTGGTGGCCGTGGGCCGGCATGAAGAATTTTGGTTTGATCATTCTTTGGACCCATTCTAGCTCTCCTTGATAAGCGTGGCCTGAGGAGTGGACTTCAGCTACACCATAGTGGATAATTTTTGCCCCTTGGCGTGACAAGTTATCTTTGAGTTTCTGGACGGCTTTCTCATTACCAGGGATGACCGAGGAGGAGAGAAGAATGGTGTCACCCTTCTTAAGTTTGACAGTTCGGTGACCCTTCTGGGCTATGCGCATAAGGGCGGCGTATTCGTCACCTTGGGCCCCTGTTGCTAGTACCACAATTTTATTATCAGGGTAGTTCTCTATGTCTTCAGAACTAATGAAGGTTGCTTTGTTAACTTTGAGATAACCAAGCTCTTTGGCGATCTCAATATTTGTTTTCATCGCGCGACCTTCGACTGCCACTTTTTTCCCTAAGTCCTCACAGGCTTCAATAATAGCGATTACTCGCTCGAAGAGAGAAGCGAATGTCCCAATAATAACGCGACCGGGCACTTCGCTAATAATCTTCTTAAGATTTTGTTGGACTTCTTTCTCAGAGAAAGAGAAACCTAATTTCTCAACATTAGTTGAGTCGGCGATAAGAAGGAGGTTTTTTTCTTTACCTAGTTTCTCATAGGCAACATTTTCAATTTCTTTTATTTTTCCGTTGTCATGTTCGAGTTTAATATCTCCTGTGACAATAACATTGCCGTGTGGTGTCTCAATAATAACACCGATCGAGTCGGGGATAGTGTGGGTTGTGGCAAAGAAGCGGACAGTGAGATTTCCTAGCTTTAATTTATCTTTGGGTCCAATGACTTGAATATTGAGACGAGCAACATGAGGGAATTCTTCTTGCCGTTTTTTTATCATCACTGCAGTTAGAAGAGAGGTGTAGATAGGGGGGTTGCCTATTTTTTCCATTAGATAGGGGATGCCACCAATATGGTCGAGGTGTCCGTGCGTTACGAGGAGACCCCTGACTTTACTTTTCCTTTCTTCGAGATAGGTTGTGTCGGGAATAATATAATCAACTCCTGGTGCCTCTTGTCCTGGTAGGAGGAACCCAGCATCGACAACAATAATATCGTTGCCGTATTCTATCATTGTCATGTTTTTGCCGACCTCTTCGACACCACCAAGAGGGATAACCCTCACGTTACCAGGAGCAAGAGGGGGAATTTTCTCTCTCGGCTTATCTTTCTCCATACTGCTAAAGTTCGCTTTAGGAGAACTAAATCTTTTCTTACTGCGAGGGGGGCGAGTATTTTTAGCCACAGACTTTTTGGTTGTTGCTGTGTCTTTTTTCTTGCTCGTTTCGAAGGTTTCAACATTACCGTTGCTATCGACGCGGAGCCGTCTCATTTTTACCATAATAGTGTCTTCTCCCCGCCAGACCTTAAGTGAGCCCAAGGTCTGGCGGGTGAGAATTTTTTAAATTAATAATTTTATAATAATAATATTTTTTAGAAATAAGAAGCAATTCGAGCAAAGATAGACCAGACCCGATCTGTCTTGTAATACCATTTATAAGTACCAGAGAAGCGATCGGCGGGGCTGGCGATAATGGGCAATTGGACACCCTTTAGATCACTAGGTACAGCATAAAGAAAATCTGGTTGATAAAGGAAGATTGCGGGTTGGTCCTCCATTATTTCGTCGGATAATTCTTGATATTTTTCTCGTAAATTTTCAACCTCGCTGGATTCACGGATCTCTTCTAGAAGTTTGTCTGTCTCGTTGTTGACGTAGAGAGCGATGTTGAGACCGGGGTCTAGTCTCTGTGAAGAGTGCCAGAAGGGGTAGAGGTCGTAATCGCGGCCAACCACTTCGCCAAAAAGAAGGGCATCGTAGCGGCGGGGCCTAATTACCTCTTGGTTTAGATCTCCTGGTTCGAATACTTCAGTATTAACTTTGATTCCTAATTTGCCCCAATTTTGGGCTAGGATCTCGGCGGCTGTTTTTAGTTCGTTGATGTTGGCAGTAGCCAAGGTAAAAGTTACTGGCCCCGTCTTTGCTTTTTTCTTTTCTAATTCGCCTTGGTCGTTTATCTCCCAGCCATTATCCTTAAGTAACTCCTTGGCTTGAGCGATACTGCGAGTCTTGTCTTCTGGTTCGTCGACAATTGATTTGGGTAAGACACCATACAGCGGTACTCCATAGCCAGATAAGACCTCTTGGATTAAGGGCTCTCTATTTATAGATAAATCTAAGGCTTGGCGGATAATTGGGTCAATGAAGATTTGATTACGACTAGAGTTTAAGAAGACGGCAAAGGTTCTTGGTAATGGTGCCCGTATAATTTTGTAACCTTTTTTAGAAAGATCGTTTGCAAAAGTTGGAGTGATAGCACTAGCACTACCTATCTCGCTATTTTCTAGGGCCGAGAGTAGTTCTTTCTCGTTATTGTAGAAATGTAAGGTCAGATTTATTCGAGGTGTTCCCAAGGCAAATTTTTTGAAAGGCTTAAGACTATAACTTAGAGGGATGCCAGCCTTATCTTTGTTGATGCTTGTTATCTCATAAGGGCCACTTCCGATAGGATTAGTATTCAAACTTGCAAGAGGGAATTGTTCGGGTTTAACTTTTTCCCAAAGGTGCATAGGCATTATGCCTAAGGTTGTATTTTCTAAGAAGAAGTTGTACGGCTTCTTAAGTGAGAATTGGACAGTTTGATCATCTACTTTAGAAATGGTAACACCATTCCAACTTCCTCGACGAGGACTCTTGTAAGCTTGATCTTGAACACGTTTTATAGTGAAGAGTACATCTTCAGCTGTAAGATCTTCACCATCTGACCAACGAAGGTTCTTGCGTAAGTGAAAGGTGTAAGTGAGCCCATCGTCAGAAACCTCATAACTCTCAGCGAGGTCGGGCTCGTAACCTAGACCGGGAGCTAAGCGAAGGAGTCCAGAATAGACGAGTGTTGTTAGGTCGCGGTCGACGTCAGAAGTAGCCAAGAGAGGATTGATAAAACGGGGGGAGCCAATAATTCCTTCAGTAAGGTTGCCTCCGGCGATCGGTACATCAACCATCAGTTTGTTGTTAAGTTTGCTTACTATTGCCAAGAAGCTAATGGCAAAGATAATGGCAAGAATTATAAAAATATTCTTGGTCCTTTTGTTGAGAGAGTCGAAGGCGAAAAACAGCTCTTCGTGCGAAGGCAAATTTAGATTTTTAAACCAAGAGAAAAGTTTTTCTTTCACAATAGTAATTAAAGATAATAAGAATAGAGAGAGTTGTAGAACTAGTTTTAGTTTGTAAGAAGTTTAGATGAAGAGAGCCAGAATAGCTGAGAGGGCAAAGAGAATAGCGATAACAATAGTCACAATGAAGAGTTGTCGTTCTAGACCACGTTTGGTCTGCCAACCGCTATTACCAGCTTGGCCACCACCGAAGGCTGAGCCTAAGCTACCCTCGCTCTGTTGTAGCAAAATAGCTCCAACCAAAAGGACGGATAAAATAATTTGGACGTAAGGTAAATAAGAAGCAATCAGAAACATAAAAGTATCTTATATTTCTATTATAGCAGATCCGGTCTAAAAAGCAACTATTGATTTCTTCTAATCCTGGACACTGGCATCTTTCTGTGCTAGAACAGACTTAGAACATTTAACCAGACGTCTTAATAAAGATGTCTAAATAAGGAGATCTGTTATGCAAGAGCCATTGAACATTGTCATTGTTGGTTTAGGTAACATCGGGAGAAAGGTCTTCAGCCTAACCTGCGGAAGCCAAGAATTCAATCTGGTTGGGGTTGTCACCCGAAATTTCGAACGGGCCAGACACGATTTGGGTAGTGATATCCGTATTTACGGTGAAGATGACGAGAGTTGGATCAATTTGGTGGATGTTGCTATCCTTTGCGGTGGGTCCAAGGATGACTTGCCAGTGCAAGGGCCATATTATGCGAGTCTTGTTAATACGGTCGACAGTTTCGATACTCATGCTCATGTGGGTGGGTACATTGACCCGAAGACGAGAGCCTCGACCTTGGGGTATTATCGCACGATGGATCTCATTGCTAAGGCGACAGGTCATACGGCGGGAGTCTGTTTTGGTTGGGACCCTGGCTGGTTTTCTTTGATGAGAGGTCTCTTATTGGCGACACTTGGAGAGGGGGTTCGGGTCTATGCCTTCTACGGTCTGACACCATTGGGCGGTTACTCCATGGGACATACTAACGCAGCCAAGGGGGTACTAGGAGTGGCTGATGCTATTCAGCTCACTCATGCTATTCCCGAAGCAATCGAGAGAGTGCGAGCGGGCGAGAACCCCACTTTCGAACCTGGAGATATGCACTGGCGCGAAGTTCTTGTTGCCCTCGAGCCAGAGGCTGATGCCGAGCGGGTAAGGCACGAGATTGTATCGATGCCCGATTACTACGAACCGTACCGGACGACCGTAGAATTCGTCTCGGCTGAAGAATTGGCCCAGCGTGTGCCGGGTATGCCCCATGATGGTTTGGTCATTGCTCGGAGCTATATTGGCATGATGGAGTTCAAGGTTGAGTGGCCGAGCAACCCGCTTGTTACCGCCAATATTCTCCTCTCTTCGGCTCGGGCCGTTGTCCGGATGAATAGGGAGGGGTGCTTCGGTGCCTTCACCGCTCTCCATACTCCGGTTGACTATCTGCTTTCCGCAGGAACAGATGTTATCAAACTGGTCTGAGTTTTTGTCACTTTGTCTGCCACGGCGATCCTATCTAAGGGTCGCCGTTTTTCTATTTATAAAATCTCAATAACTTTAGCTGAGGAAGTATGGCCAGATTTGATAGTGATGAGAGATTTGGGTTTATCCAGGTATTCAGCTAAGACGCGAATCACGCCTTTGTTAGCCTGTCCTTTCTCGGGGGGTTCTCGGACCCAGACTATATAATGGGTCTCGTCGATTTTATCTACTTTCTCAGCGCCCGCTCCCGGCCTTGTTTTCACAAAAATTCGCATACTTTTATTCTAGCACACTCCCACCCCGCCAGACCTTGGGCTCCCTTAAGGTCTGGCGGGAGGAGGCTTTTGGTGCTATTATTATGACAGTAATTTATTAGTAAAATAATTTTTTAAAAAAATATGTCTATTATCCTCTGGGTTATCTTAGCTCTTGTTGTCGTTATTGTGGCTTGGTTGGTGCTGGGTTACAACAGCTTTGTTCGTCTTATTAATCAGACCAAAGAGGCTTGGGCCGATATCGATGTGCAACTTAAGCGTCGTTATGACCTTATCCCTAATCTTATCGAGACCGTTAAGGGTTATGCCACTCATGAGAGCAGTGTTTTCGAGAAAGTGACAGAGGCGCGAGCCAATGCTCTCTCGGCCCAAGGTCCAGCTGAGAAAGGTAAGGCCGAGAACATGTTAACCGATAGCTTGAAGAGTGTCTTCGCTGTGGCTGAGGCTTATCCGGCTTTGCGAGCGGTGGAGAGTTTTACTAGCTTGCAAACAGAACTCGCCGATACCGAGAACAAAATTCAAGCTGCTCGTCGCTTCTATAATGGTAATGTGCGAGACTTGAATATTAAAGTAGAAACTTTCCCCTCTAATCTTATTGCCAAGACTTTCAAATTTACCAAGCGTGAATTCTTCCAACTTGAAGAGGGTAGCGTGGCCAAGGAACCTGTAGCCGTGAAGTTCTAACGTCTTCGCTAAAATTTTATGGAAATAAAAGATCGCGAATTACATCGTATTGCTATTACCGCTATCATTTACAATGATCAAGGGCAGTATTTGGTGACTAAGCGAAGCCCGACTAAGAAGGCCTTCCCTAATTTGTGGACCGTCCCTGGTGGTGGTCTTGAAGTGGACGATTATATCAACGACACGCCGACAACCTTGGCGGGCCAATGGTATGGGGCACTTGAGAAAACTTTGCGTCGCGAAGTGGAAGAGGAAGTAAATGTCGAGATTAGCAAACCACTCTACTTGATGGATCTTACTTTTATCCGTCCTGACGGGGTCCCAGTTCTAGTTCTCAGTTATTATGCCAAGTATGTCTCGGGTGAAGTAAAATTAGATGACGACGCTGTCGATTATAAATGGGTGACTCTGTCTGAGGCTAAAGAACTTGATATGATTGACGGTATTTGGGAAGAAATTGAATTAGTTGATAAAACTTTACGTGAACAGAATTTAATAAAGTAAGATGGCCACACTTTATACTGAACAAAGATCGAATACACAGAAGACTTGGTTATTAATGACTGTGTTTTTGGTATTAGTGATTGCTTTGGGGTGGTTGGTGAGTTATTACTATAATAATCCCGCTCTTCTCTATGTTGCGATTATTTTTAGCTTAGTGATGAATTTTGCGAGTTATTGGTGGAGCGACAAAGTTGTCTTGAGTTTAGCGGGAGCCAAACCGGCTAGTCACGATGGGAATATGGAGCTTTATCACTTAGTAGAGAATCTCTCGATTACGGCTGGTTTGCCGATGCCCAAGCTCTATATTATTACTGACCCTGCGCCGAATGCTTTTGCCACGGGTCGCGATAAGAAACATGCCGTGGTCGCCGTCACTACTGGTCTTCTCACAATGCTTAATAAAAATGAATTAGAAGGAGTAATAGCTCACGAACTCTCACACATTGGCAATCGTGACATCTTGTTGTCTTCGGTGATTGTGGTTTTGGTCGGTTTGATTGCTATTTTATCGGATATGTTTGTGCGGTCGCGATTTATTTTTGGTAATCGTAACAATAACAAGGGAGGAGGCCTCATGGCGATTCTTGGTTTGGTTTTTATCATTCTCTCGCCAATCATTGCTACAATTATCCAGTTGGCTGTTTCTCGTCAGCGAGAATATTTGGCCGATTCGTCTGGGGCGCTTCTTACACGTTATCCTGAAGGTCTGGCGAGCGCTTTAGAAAAGATTGGATCCTATAATCAGCCGATGAAGAAAGCGAGCAACGCGATGGCCCACCTTTACATTTCCAATCCTTTTGGTCCGCAGAAAGTTAAAGGAATTTCCAAACTCTTCATGACTCATCCGCCGATTGAAGAACGGGTCCAGAAGTTGCGTCATTTTCGATAATCTCGTATATAATACAAACCATGACTTTATTTAGCATAATCTTGGCCACTTTTTTGATAACTCTTTGCGTCTGGGTGGCGGTTTTCTTTATCTTTCTCAAAAAAGAATTATTGAGCAAAATAACTATTTTTCTTGTTTCTTTGTCCGCCGGGGCGCTGATGGGTGGGGCTTTTCTCCACCTCTTACCTGAGGCTTCGGAATCTCTTAATATTGATACTTTGTTTGGAGTTTTTCTCTTATCTTTTGTCAGTTTCTTCTTTATCGAGAAGGTCTTGCACTGGCAACATTGTCACAAAGAGCATTGTCATATCCATAGCTTCGGTTATATGAATTTAGTAGGGGATAGTATCCACAATTTTATCGATGGTTTGGTTATCGCCAGCACTTTTGTTATTGATTTTAATCTTGGAGTTGCTACCACCTTAGCTGTTGCTATTCATGAGATTCCGCAAGAGATTGGTGATTATGGGGTCCTTGTCCATTCGGGTTTTAGTCGTAAGGTTGCTCTCTGGGCAAATTATCTCATTGCTCTAACTGTGGTCTTGGGGGGAGTTGTTGGTTATTTTTCTTTTTCTTATCTAGAATCCTTCTTGCCCTATCTTCTGCCTTTTGCAGCAGGTGGTTTTGTCTATATCGCCGCTTCGGATCTGATGCCAGAAATTAGAAAAGAAACAAATCTTAAGAAATCCATCGCTTCTTTCCTTGTCTTTATCCTTGGAATCTTCCTAATGTATTCGCTCAAGTTCCTTGGTTAAAAAAATTGCGATTATGTCTTATTTAGGGTAATCTTTAGTTTGCGAAGATAGTGGATCTTTTAGAAAATTAATAAATGGAGGGTTCGCATAGCGGTCTAGTGCGCTCGCTTGGAAAGCGGGTAAGGCTTCACGGCCTTCAAGAGTTCGAATCTCTTACCCTCCGCCTTTTGTTCGTCATATCTTTTCTTTTAATTATCCCCAACTTTTTGGTTGTAAAGTTTGAAGGTAAATATCTTTTTCTGTTATAATAAACAAGTATATGTTGAAATTACCGACCAACAAACTGGTCAAATTTTTCACACTATTTTCTAGTGGGGGACTTTTTCTATTACTCCTTCTACCTCTTGTCACGACGGCAGCTGTCACTCAACAAATTAACTATCAAGGCAAACTCACCGACTCAGCCGGCGATGCCGTAACAGATGGCACCTACGAAATAGAGTTCAAACTTTACGATGCCCTAACAGGAGGCTCTACTCTCTGGACGGAAACTCACAGTGGTGCCAACGAGATCACTGTTACCAATGGCCTCTTCTCGGTGATGCTTGGTTCGGTCACATCTCTTTCTTCCGTTGATTTCAATCAAGCCCTTTATCTCTCTATTAATGTCGAGAGTGATGGCGAGATGACTCCGCGCAAGACACTTGGCTCCGTCCCGAATGCTTTTAATTCTTTCAAGTTCGATGGTCTCGCTTCAACCTCTGTTGCCGTTCTCAATCGCGAGAATGTTTTTACAGCGACGACGACGTTTGGTAACGGAGTGTTGGTTGGCGATGGTTCTACTAATGATCAAAATTTAATTACTGTTAATGTTGACGATGTCAGATATGGTGGAGAAAAACCTAATTGGTTTTGGTCAGAAAATTTTGCCAGTACTAGCGCTGGGGGCTTTGCTTTTAATGTTCCGACTGTGGACACATCCTACCTTGGTATTTTTGGCGAAAAGTTTTCTGGACTTTTTGCTGCCTCTGATGACGCCCTCGATGGCCAGGCTAATTTAGCTCTAGTTGTTGGTGACAAAAGTAATATTGATAATGCGTCTTACTGGATGTTATCAGCCAGGGGATCTAATGATAACAATAGGCTACAAGAAATTTTTACGGGAGTGGGGGGTTTTTCTGGAGATGACAGTTTTATTACTCAACAGATTTTTGGTGATGGACAAAGATCCTACCATGTTGAGGTCGGTGGCGGGTCTGTTTTAACTTCTGCTATCCTTTTGAATGGTGCTGATAGCTATGTTTATAATAAAAAGTTGACAGTGGGCCAAAGTGTAGATTTATATGGAGATAATGACAGTATCTTGCAGATTAATGGTACTACTACTATAAATAGGGGTAATTTTGGTATTGGTACGACTACGCCAGCTTATAAGTTTGTCGTTAATTCTACTAACGGGACAGACAATCTGTTCCAAATTGCCACCACTACCAACCAAAATATTTTTAAGATTAATAATGATGGGATAGCTCGATTTGGTTCTGATCTTGTCGTCTCTGGCACCGGCACCTCCACCTTCGCGGGCAATGTTCAAATTGCTGAAGGTAATACCCTACAAGTTTCTAATATTGTTGCTTATAGTCCACTTACTGTATCGACAGACCTTATTGTTACCGGTAACTCCACAACAACGGGTAATTCCACGACAACTGGCAATCTTTATGTCGCCGGTAGTTTCACCGCGTCTGATCTATCTGTCTCCGGCAACTTAGGAGTCTTGGCTGGGCAAGCTTTTACTTATAACGGACAAAATCTAGCTTATGCTTCTACTACTTTAACTAATTACTTCTTTGCTGAGGCGGGTAATTTAACCATGACAGGATCTAATAATTATGCTCTTGGCTCCACTGCTTTAGATTCTAACACGACGGGTTATAGTAATATTGCTATCGGGACTAATGCTTTAACTGACAACAGCACTGGTCATTCTAATACTGCCATGGGCTATCGCTCTCTTAGTAACAACCAAGAAGGCCACAGCAATGTTTCAATTGGCGTTGATTCTCTCTTGGCTAATACTTCTGGCTATTCAAATACGGCAGTGGGTTTCGAAGCTCTCAATGATAATACTATTGGTTGGAATAACACCGCTGTGGGTTATCAGGCCCTTGCTAATCTTGTTTCTTCCCATAATTATAATACTTCTGTTGGGTCTTATTCTCTTTTTTCTACTACCGGAGGTGACAATAATACGTCTATGGGTTATGGGTCTTTCCAATATAATGGTGGAGACGATGGTGTTGCTATTGGATATCAAGCTGGTCGTTACCAGGCTAATGGTAGTAGCGATCTCACTTCTAACCAATCTGTTTATATTGGTTCGGGGGCTATGGGTTATAATAACTCTGACGTTAACTCCATTGTAATTGGTTATCAGGCTGTAGGCGTTGGCGCTAATAGTGTTGTCTTGGGGAACAATAGCATCACCACCACAGTTCTTAAGGGCTCTGTTGGTCTTGGTACTACTACGCCGGGGAATCTCTATGGTGAGAAGTTAACTGTTGTCGGTAGTACATATATAGAAGGCAACGCTACCACCACCGGAACCTTCTCTAGCGCTTTTAATTCCTCTTTTGGTGGTTCCTCTCGACACTTTAAGGTTGAAGAGCTTGACCTCACCGGTTCGGCTATTGGCGATCTGGGTAAGTACGCTATGTTGGCTGGTTATTCTGATGGGACATTTAGTAATGTTGGCGCAATTAACGATGCTTTGGTTCTTTATGATGGGAGTGATGACGATGAGATCCCCCTTACCTTCGTTGCCAATGATTCCTCTTACATAGGTAGAATATATTATAATGGAACAGCTTTTATTTTCGATGATGTTGTCACGAGTTCGGCCAATCTAACTGTTACTGGCAATTTACAAGTTAACGGTAAGATAACCGCGACGGGTGGTGTTGACCCACCTTATGTCTCTTACACCAACGAAAGTTGTGATACTATCAAGCAGATGTATCAAGACGATGAAGTTAAGGATAATGTTATGCAGTTTTGGAATATTGATAACAGACGCTTCGAATATTATTTGGCTGACAAAGATGTTTGTTATCCGCTGAGTCAAGAAGGGGCCCCACTTGAATCTCTCCCCGCCGAAATTCTCGATCCAAGTATCGCTAGTAGCACTATTAATCTTAGTGGCGGTTTCTGGCAGATGGACGGAGAGACAGGATATATTAAACCAATTACTAGCCTTGATCTTCTAGATTCTGATCTCCTTAATGTCCGTTCTATTACATCAGCTAGTGGCAATTGGAGTATTGGGGAGGATGGTCAGATTGTTGTTAAGAGTCTGAGAGCCGAGAGTGCTGAGATTGAGGACTTGACTATCGGCACTGGTGTTACTATTAAAGATAGTGATACTGGCGAATATCAATGTCTCTATGTGGCTAGTGGCTCTGTCGAGACTAAGGCTGGCCCTTGTCAGGAAGCAGTAGATACTTCAACTTCTTCAGATCAAAGTTCGACAAGAGGAGAAGGTTCTAGACAAGAAGGGGATACTAGTACTACTACTCCAGAAGTTACAGATCCTGATCCAGCTGACCCCGATCCTGTTGAGGCAACATCTACTGATCTGGTATTACCCGATCCTGTAGTTCCTGATGAGCCAGAATCGGACCCGGTGATTCCTGAAGAGCCGGAACCAGTTGCCCCAAGTGACCCAGATCCAGCTCCCGTTCCAGATTCGGAGATGTCTGAATAGTGGGGATAACCGGGACCTTTATCCTCAATGTTTTTTAGCGTATACTGGCTTTATTAGAAAGTTTTGTTTTTTAAATTAATTATATTTGTCATGAAAAAAACGCGCGATATTCTTGCCTACGTTCCTTTTGCCACGGCGACTTTTTTTGCTTTTGTTGTCCTTTTCCCTTTACTGGAGGCTGGGATAGTTTCGGCTGCTAATCCTGAGACGGTTGTCGCCCGCCAACAAGTCACCGCTGAGCTCTCTATGACTGTGGCCAGCACAACAATGGTTATGTTGCCAGCCATTCCTGGTCTTACTGGTGGTACTGGGAATGCTTCAACTTCGGTCAGCGTTATAACAAACAACACTAGCGGTTATTCTGTCACCCTGCAAGCAGACGGCACTGTAGCAGCAATGAGCGGCGACACTACCAGTGGTTATTTTGCAGATTACGCTTCTACTATCCCTGAGGATTGGGCAGATACTTCTTCGGGTCAAGCCTCACAATTTGGTTTTGGTATTATTAATGAATCTCTCTCTAGTGATAATGGCGCTTCTGGCTATGAAACTTGTGCCACTATTGAATCTTGTTGGTCTGGAGCCCCAACAACTACCGCTAAGGTAATTGTTTCTGTTAATACTTATACTGCGGCCGCTGGTGATAGTTTCTACCTCAAGTTCCGCGCTCATGTCCCTGCCAACTCTAATCCGTCTGTCCCTGAGGATTGGTATACAGCAACAACAACTATCACAGCTACTCAACTTTAATTTTACTAGCTTCTTAATTAATAATTAAATTTAATAAATCATGTCCAAACATTATCGCTCTTTGTTACTCTTCTCTTTGTTCTTAGTTAATTTTGCTTTTGCCTCCTTAGCTCTTGCTTATGCGACAGAACCTATCCAAATTGACCCTTCTCGTCAAGACTTCGTTATTGGTCCAGGCAAGACTGATCTAATTCTTAATCCTGGAGAGAGTACTATTGTAGAAGTGATGATCTCCAACCGTACAGGCGAAGACCGTGATTTCGAAATTAAGTTTGAAGACTTTACTGGCAGTAAGGATCTTACTTCTCCTGTCGTTTTCACTAGCGATAGCGGAGCAAACACCTTGAAGGATTATTTGTTTGTTTCTGAGAAGACCTTCTTCCTTAAGAATGGCGAGCGAGCTCGTATACCTGTTACTGTTAGTGTCCCAGAAGGGGCCGAACCGGGTGGCCGTTATACTAGTATACTTGTTTCTACTCTTACCCCCCTAGAGAAGACTCTTACAGATTCTGGTGTTAAAGGGGGAGTACCTCTTATTACTCAATCTGGGACTCTGGTTTTTGTTACTATTCCTGGTGAGATTAAGAGAGAGGGTCGTTTGGCAGAGTTTTTTACTCAGAACAAAGCATCTTTTTTCTCTTATGCTAAGGATGTCGTCTTCCAGTTAGTTTACGAGAACACTGGTAAGATTCACCTTAAGCCAAGCGGTGTTATTAGTATCAAAAATATTTTTGGTCAAGAGGTTCGTAATATTGAGATCGATCAATGGTTTGTTATGCCTGACTCTCTCCGTTTGCGTGAGGTTAGTATGGTCGCTGACCCTGCCGGAGATGATCCTTTTATGATCGGTCGCTACACAGCTGAGGCTAATATTGTGCGTGGTTATGATGATCAGTCTGACACCCTAAGTTTCGCCTTCTGGATTATTCCTTGGAAGTTGCTCGTCATTATTTTAATTATCCTTCTTATCTTAGCTTTGTTGATTCGTCTTGGTGTTAGATATATATCTTCCCATATCGAGTTCAAGAAGACCCCCAAAGAGACTCTTCCTCCGACAGACCCTGTCGTGTAGTTATTCGATAGTAAGTTATTAATTATGAACAAAGAAATATATCAAACTAGCCTATTTTGTCTATCTTTTTCTCTAACCTCCCTTTTTTTGTGTTTGGTTGTTTTCTCATCTCTTGAAGCTGGCTTAGCCTCGGCTGCTAATCCTGAGACGGTTGTCGCCCGCCAACAAGTCACCGCTGAGCTCTCTATGACTGTGGCCAGCACAACAATGGTTATGTTGCCAGCCATTCCTGGTCTTACTGGTGGTACGGGGAATGCTTCGACAACTGTTAATGTTGTAACCGGTAATACTGATGGTTACTCTGTTAGTTTGCAAGCAGACGGCACTGTAGCAGC
>Ga0265297_10002429_pt1 | contig 37983 bp, 50 predicted proteins | sample Munlanlwell13791_FD_192502 | JGI IMG/M metagenome (GOLD analysis project Ga0265297, IMG submission 192502) | Leachate microbial communities from a municipal landfill in Southern Ontario, Canada - Leachate well 137-91 | ecosystem: Engineered > Solid waste > Landfill > Unclassified | place...
TTAGATAGTAATCCAGCTTATTTGTCTCTTTACTGGCCTGATGAAACACCTCCTTCTGCACTTATTGGTCTTTATTTAGAGTTCTTTGTGTTTCCAAAGACTTCGGTAGAATAAAAGTGATAAATTTAAAATTTTTACAAAAAAATAAAAAAATAGAAAAAAATTTAGATTTTTCTGAAATTCAAATGAAACTTTTTAATTTTATTTTGTGGGGCGGTATTTTATATTTATTTATAAAATACGCCCTGCATTCTAAATAGACAGAAGGGATATTCATAATGGATAATTTTTTAAAGTCTGTTATTAAAGTACTTTCATTTTTAGAAACAAAATACAAAACTCCTCTTGTTACTATTGAGCTTTATTCTGACGGTTCTGGAAGTTTTCGTACTTATACAAAAAAACATTTTGACGTAGCAACGGATATTTTAGTTTTTAATGATTTTGAAGAACTGGGTGCTATACTAAATAAATACAATAAAGGAGAATAAATAAAATGAAAAACTTGGTGATTTTTATTTCAATACTGTTGGTAGCTAACCTTTTTGCAATGGAAAGTAAGTGGGAAGAAATGCGTCCTACCGTTTCGGTTGGAGCAGAAATTATGTCAACGACAATGGTTGCTATTCCTATTGCTGTCGGTCTTCAATATGAAATTAAAGAAAAAGAAATGATTTATATGACTTGTTACTTTGACGACTATGTTCCTGTTGTAATTCAAACTCGTGGATCTTATTCACCTTATTATTGGGCAATGTCAATTGGATTTTCAAAAAGATTTCTTTTTAGTGATAAATTAATTGGGTATCCTGCTAAAAGATTTTATGTAAGTCCTTTTATAGGAACCGATTTTATCCCTCGTTGGAGAGCAAATTTTGGAATTAAATTTGGTGTAGATTTTCGTTAAAATATAGAAAAATGTATTTTTGATTTAACATTAATTCTACTAAATATAATGGAGAGTGTATGAAGATCGCAAAAGATACCTTTATTACCAAGTGTACCATATACGATAAATTGTTACATTTGTGGGGTGGTATCACAAGTACTCTGGTTTTTTATTTTATTATTCCAAGTATTCTTGTAAATATAAGTTTGGGTTTATTCTTACAAATTGCTTGGGAAATAAAAGATGGCTATTTGATAGATTATAAAAAATATGGCTTTTGGGCAGGAGATGGTTTTTCTTTTCTTGATATTATTTCATTTTTTGTAGGTCAAGTAATAACACTAGGATATTTTATAATAATGGGGGCCATGAAATGAGTAATTTTATTGAAACTTGCCCCGATTGCCATAAAAGACCACATCTTGCTAAACGATCAGATGAAGTTGGTAGTCACGAAACCTATGTAATAGGTTGTGTAAATGGTAATTGTGATAATAGAATTCTTGTTACTGCTTTTACAAAGCAAGATGTTATTAAAAAGTGGAATGAAATAGTAAGGAGTCTGTAATGAATAAAAAATCAAAATCTAACTCTTATCACGGCTACTGCCCTTATTGCGGTTACTGGATTAGCGGTGGTAAAACTTGTGAAAATTGTGGAAAAAGGATTCATTAATAACAATTAGGATAATATGATTTTAAAAATTCATTGTTTTGGGATTTCAAATAACAAAGACCATTCTAGGTACGGAGTTGTAACTGAAGATATAGAATATATGTTGTTTTCTACAAATAAAGTTTTGTGTAAAACAGCTATAAATTATCTTGCAGTTATTAGAGCATTAAAGTCTGTTATTGAAGAAGTCGAAGAAGGAAGATTAGCAGAATATCCAGAAGTTGAGCTGTGTATAACTAGTGATAGGATTGGTTGGCATTTTATTGGTCGTCGTGGATTTAATATTCCAATAAAAGTAGAAGACGAATTATTATTACCATACTATAATAGAACAATTGAACTGATAAAAAAAATAGGTAAAGTAAAATTTACCCTTGTTGAGAAGAATAAAAATCTCGCTGCAATTGTTTTAGTAATAACTCGTGGGGTTATTTCAAGTAAATGGGTTAATACAGTAAGAAACGTATAACTATAAAGGTAAAATAAAGAATATGATTTATCGAATGTCAAATTTAATGTACCAACGAATTTCAGAAGCTTTGGATAAAAATTCTGATGGATCTAAACAATCAATTGAAGATTATGTTAATACTTTTTTTGGTCTTTGTGTTGAAATTGAAAAGGTTATAACATCGTTTTAATTGAGCGACGGGAGATACTGAGGTTGGCTCCTCAAATAGTCTTGAAAACTATAGTAACCTCACGGTTAATCGTTCGATGCGATTATCTCCCGCACCGCAAATGAGAGTATCATTTGCTTGACATTCTTATATAAGTTATTGATATACATATAAGAATGTTTCTAAAAGGTTCCACTTTAATGATAAAAACTCAGGGAGTTTTTCGTAAGATAGTTAGAGTGGTCATTACTATAAGTAACAAATGGCGGAAGATAGACGCTTAGTGGTCGTAGGGTGACTAACATGTTATATTATATAGACAGTTATATAATAAATATTATACTTGTTAAGGAACGACGATGGCTCCTGAATTAGTTTTCGGGACTGTTACCCAAAAACTAATTTATAGGTATAAGTAACGCCAAGACAAAAGTCAACCATGTAGGTATCGAATCCTACTTTGTTATTTATAGTAAATTTATTTACCTAATAAGGAGATACTCAATGACATGCCCAAATTGTGAAGAACAAATGAGAAAAAAAGGAAATTATTGGTATTGCCCATATTGTAAATATAAGTATCGATGGTAATAACTAAATTTTGAAGAGTCTAAAGAATAATTTAGACTCTCAATGCTACCGTAGCTCAGTAGGTAGAGCACCTCACCTGTAATGAGGCTGTCGTGGGTTCGATTCCTACCGGTAGCTCTAAATTTGAATGGCAATAACAAAAAAAATATAAATAATCTTTTTAGAAGGAAAAAATGAAGCACATAATAAGTTTTAGCGGCGGAAAAGATTCGACTGCGATGTCATTGCGATTAATAGAAGAAAACTATCCTGTTGATGAAATTGTGTTTTTTGATACTGGTTGGGAATTTCCACAGATACATGACCATATTAAGAAATTTGAACAATATACTGAACGGAAAGTGACCGTGTTACATCCGAAAAAATCTTTTGAACATTGGATGTTACATCAAAAAGTTATTGGTAGAACAGGAGAAAACAATGGTATTTTTTATAGAACAGGATGTGGTTGGCCGTCTCCATCTCGGAGGTGGTGTACAAGAGAAAAAGTATCAACCATTGATACTTATTGTGGAAAAAATGCTTTAATGTACATTGGTTTAGCCGCAGATGAAAAACATCGAACATATTCATCGTCTTCTAAAAAGAAAAGATACGAAATAAAATACCCACTTATTGACTGGGAGATGTCAGAAAGTGATTGTTTGCAATATTGTTATAATCGAGGTTTTGATTGGGATGGGTTGTATAAAATTTTTAGACGAGTTTCTTGTTTTTGCTGCCCATTACAAAGTTTAAATGCGTTGAGAACTTTAAGAAAAAATTTTCCTAATTTTTGGAAACAAATGATTGAATATGATAAAACTATTCAAAATAATAGGGGATTTAATCATAATAAAACCATTTGTGACTTGGAAAAACAATTTTGTAGTGAGGAAGAACAAGAAGAATTGTTTCCTTAAAATTAAATTTTAACTTAAAGGAGAAAAAATTATTATGTGGAAAAAGTATAGAAAGTCTGCATTACAAGAAATGCGCCCTTATATTGTGGGTGAAGATTTATCAAATGTTTCAGTTAGTGATGTTGATATACCAGAAAAGGGTGGAATGATCGCTCGGAATCCTTTAAATCATGAAGATCAGTGGTATGTTGCAAAAGATTTCTTTTTAAGAAATTATGAAGAGGTGGTTCTTTAATCTTAATAACTTAGGAGAAAAGAATGGAAACATACCATAAAATACAGACTGTTTACTTACGAGATCCAGATACTAACTTTAAAACATTATTAGAAGGACAATATTCATTACGAGAATTTGAGTATTTAAAAAATAATGTTTGGGTTTTTACAGAAAAAGTTGATGGTACAAATATAAGAATTATTTTTAATAATGGTGAATTAGAAATAAAAGGTAAAACAGATAACGCTAATATACCACCCCGTTTATTTGATAAACTCACAAACATATTTACTCCAAAAATTGGAATTTTTATGTCATTATTTAATGATGAGTCGGTTTGTCTATATGGAGAAGGTTTTGGTAGTAATATACAGCACGGATTTCTTTATGGTAAAGAACCAGATTTTGTTTTATTCGATATAAAAATTGGTCATTGGTGGTTAAAAAGAGAAGATGTCGAAAATATTGCAGAGAAATTAGATTTAAAAGTAGTTCCTATTATAGGAACGGGAACTTTAGATGAAATGGTAGAGTTAGTACGTAATGGATTTAAATCTAAATGGGGAAATTTTATTTCAGAAGGTGTGGTTGCAAGACCAGAAGTAGAATTAAAAGATCGTAGTGGAAGTAGAATTATTACAAAACTAAAATATAGGGATTTTACTTTAAACAAATTATTCTAAAAACGAAAGGAACGGATTATGGGAATATTTAGTCGATTACGTCGTAGAGAAAGAACTAGACGCCTTCGTTGTGCGGGTTGTGATGGCTTAATGGGTAAAAATCAGTTAAGATTTTTTTCACAAGAAGATCTCCAAGCGTCTGGTAAATTTGATATCTCCGTAATAGGAAACAAAAAAGGTTTATGGTTGTGTAAATTTTGCCAAAAAGACCTTTTGTAAACTTTGTATATTAAAGGTTGATCCTATAGCTCAACGGTAGAGCAACGGCCCTTTAAGCCGTAGGTTAAAAGTTCGAATCTTTTTAGGATCACTAATGGGCTAGTAGCTCAGTTGGGAGAGCACCTGTTTTGCAAGCAGGACGTCGGGAGTTCAATTCTCCCCTGGTCCACCAATTTTATAAAAATGGAACTTTTTTAAGTAAGCATAGTTTAAGTAGAAAACATAGGAAACTAACTCTAGTAGTTAGGATAACAAATAAAAGCTCTCGGCTAATAGTTGAAATCACAAAGTATCAAGGGCTGTACTGTGAAGTACTTGGAGCCGATTCGCACCTAACAAGACCATTCTGTCTGTTACAGGTTCATGCAATTGAAGAAATAATTACCAACTTTGTAAGCTTTGTTAAAATTAAATATTATTTTTGTCAATTGGCGGTATTAAGAGAAGACGAATCATAGTTATCATTTCCGTTTCAGAATAAGGCAAAATATTATATTTTGCTTATTTTTTTAATGATTTTTGTGTATCTGCTAATGGGTACGCCGCGTTAATACATACTATCGAGATAATTTATATTCGTAGTACAAAGTTAAAGATTTTTTAAAGTAAAAGCTGATAAGGAGTGTATATTATGTTATGGAATGATTTGAAAGAAAAAGTGGATAAATATTTAATAGATAATAATATAGATGCTGATAAAGTCTCGGTGTCGTTTGTTGATATTGATGAGTCTCGTGAAGATCCACTTATAATAAACGGTGATAATGAATCACGATTAATCGCAATTTATAATTAGGGTATATATGTTAGACTTTAAAAAAGAAGAACTAAAACCTTCTGACATTGGGGTACTTTTATCTGCTATTTTAAGTAGAACTGAAGTAAATGCTTCAGGTGATACCAAAGCATTACAGCTTTTTATAGAGTATGTATTTAAAATTGAATTAAATAAAATGACTAGGGAACAAATTAGTGATTTTATCGTTCAACTTTTAGAAAAAGAACCTATAAAAAAGGAAAGTAAGGTAAATGGAAAAAATAGACATAAGAATACCGTTAAACGAAGATCCAATGGCAATTAAGAATCACGGTATTAAATTACAAAATTATATTGGTGAAGTTGCTAATTACTACGTATCTAGTCAGTATATGGTAGATAGGATCGAAGCAGAACTAGAAGATATACGTTATAGGTGTGTAGTTGATGCAGATGCTTTAGAGGAAGTCGGTAGTAAAGCTGCTTCTATTAAGGAAGCTTACGGTAAATCACAAATAAAATATGAAATTCACATACCTTCACCATTAGGTGGAAGTGATTCTTTTTTAGAAGATTTAAAAGGTTCATTTACTTATGGGGAATTAAAAAAGGTTTTGGCTGTTTATAAATTTAAACTTGCAAAAGTCAAATCTAAACACGAAGAAATAAGGTCTATTATTGACTATTGTAAGGTTTACCCCATTAAAATTTATTAGTCAGTATTATTAATTGAAAGTTTTTATGAATGAGTTTATTAAAAATAATTGTCAACTTTATTCTTATAGCTATTTTAATTTTATCTATTCTTTTTTGTATAAAGATTATATTTTTACCACTTAAAGATGTAGGATATTCAAGTATTGATTCAAAATTTAATATGATAAAGTATGTATCATCGAATTTAGAGGTAAGAACATCAAATTTAAATAAAGTAAAAAACATTGTTAAACAATATAATAATAATTTTACAGAAAATGAATTAAATGAAATAAGTGATTACATTCTAGTTCTTTCCGAGAGTTTTTCTAATTTGAACTTTGATTTTATATGTGCCATTATTACACATGAAAGTGCACTTACTTGGAATCCAGAAATATTATCACCTGTAGGTGCGGTTGGACTAATGCAAGTAATGCCAAGAACAGCAATGGTATTATTAGATGAATATCCAAATGAACAAGAAATGATAGAACGATTAAAAGAGCCAAAGCTTAATTTACTTCTTGGATGTATTTACATGGATATGATGGTTGCGAGTTATGGAATGGAAGGTGGTCTAGCTGCATATAACGGCGGTCCAAAAAGAGGAGTACAATGGAACAAAAAGATGTTTCATCTCATTAAAGAAGAAACACTTTATTATGTACCATCTATTATTAATCTTTATGGTAAGTATCGACTGTATACTTAAAATATAGGAAAAGGTATGATCTATTATAGTACAAATTATCCGATATCAGACTTTCAAAAAGAGGTAATAGATAGACTAAGCTACTTGTATCCTACACATTCAATCTTTGTTGAGATTCCAGTAGATGAATATTTAAAGTTTAAAAATAAATATGATAGAGGCGATATCGATTCTGTACTCAGAAAAAGGGTACAGAATCTTCGTTTTGATATTTATAATTCTACTTTAGATACAGTTTATGAAATACAAGGACAACAGCATCATACTTATATACCATATTTTCATTCTACACAGGGTGATTTTGATCAACAAAAACGAAATGATTTTCTGAAAAAAACAATATGTGATTTATACAACACAACACTAATAGAGATTAATACAAAAGAGGAAATCGAAAATCTATGAAACTGGGAAATGAGGTAGTAGGAAACATTTTAACCTGTTTAGGTACATTAAACACAAAATTTACGATTGGTGTTAGTGAAAATCCACTTTGTTTTTTTAATGATAGTGATAATTTAAGTATTAAGTTTAAATCTGATAGTATGGTAGTTTATATTAAAACCATCATACCTTGGGATATTAGTATACAGGAATATTATATTTATTATAATAGCTTGTTAGTATTTAAAGATCTTGATTTAGATATTACTTATGATAATGGAAATATTTACTTTCGTAGTGCTTCTTTAAATATTGTTAATAAAGAGCTGTTAGATTATTACTTTGATTATAGCATTACAGAAGATATTAATAATTTGTCATTTTGTAATATTACAAATGATTACGATAAATTTTATGTTTACTTTAAACAATTAAATTATACTATAGACAGAGTAGCAAATACATTTTCTAATAATATTTATATTGATAATAGTAATATTTTTACAACAAACAAAATGGTTGCAACTTGGATTAAGGATTCGGTAAGCCAATTTGAGAACAATGATCATATAGTTATAGATACTAGTATTATTAGTATCTATTCTAATCTTAAAAATATAAAATGTAAAGATATTAGTTTTATTAGAAATACTAGAGCATTTGGTGTTTACTGTGAAACTGAAGACTTAAAATTTTACTTTTTACATTCTATTCTTAATTATAAATTTCCAGACTTTAAGAGAGTATTTGGTAAGTTTGAATATACAAATAAGATACAAATAAATAAAAATGATTTATTAGCGGTTATTAAAAGGTTATCATTTTTTGATAGAAGTCTTGATTCGGTGAGATTTTCTTTAAAGCAAGATAGTATTTCTGTTTCTTGTTTTTCACCAAAAAGTGGATCGTTTTTTAATGATGGATTTTCTTGTATATCTAATCTTGATAAAGATGTGACCTTAGAGTTTAATATTAGTATTTCTAATTTGTTTGTTTTTTTAAACATAGATGAAGATATTATAGAGATAGAGCTTAATAAAGAATTTGGTTCTCCATTTAGGTTTATTAGTGATAATATAACAAAATACATTTCAATTCAGGTATAATATATGAATGACATCGAAATAAATAAGATTTTAACACAAAAAGAAAAAGAAATAAAGAAGAATATTAGATTATCTATTAGTTATGGATTTCCTTCTTACTTAAATTTGTTAAGAAGTCGGTGTATTACTTTAGATGATGTTTATCAAGAAGTAATGATTAAGCTTTGGTTTTTGCTGCGGGATGTTTATAATGAGAGGTATAATTTAGATGTTTTTCTTATGTTTCAAACTTCTTGGAATGCAAAGAGATTTATGAGTAATCTTACAAGATCTTCTAGTTGTTTTTTTGGATATGGTAAATCTCCATATAGTGGTCAAAGTAATGTAGACAACAATAAAGATTCTTTAGATACTATAATTTCTAATAATGTTGATGAAAAACCACAGGTTTTACCAAAGTTACTTTGGCAAGATTTTAATTTTGATGTATCTTCTGATTATGAAATTCTTGTTGAAGAAGTTATTAAAAGATTACGAAAAAAATATAGCAATAAGAAGTTTGGATACAAGTCTGATTATGTTAATATTTTTATTTATTTACTTACAAATCCCGAAGGTTTTTCTGATAAAAACGTTTATAATAATTTGTCAAGTATATTTAATTATAAATCTGTAGATGGGATGAAGTTTGTTTTAAAAAGGATTATTAAAACGACGGAAGAAGTACTAAAAGAACACGGTTATTTAAAGGAGTAATAATGCAGGTTTTAGACAAAGGATATGTGGAGGTTTTAAATGTTTATGGTTCTGAAAAAGATATTGTGTCCGCTGCAAGACTTTCTTACGGAAAAGAAACAGCTGATGAAGAAAAAAATAAAAGATTACTTGGAGTACTTATTCGTGAAAATCATGGAGTCCCTTTCGAACACGTAGGATTTCAATTTAAGATAAAATGTCCTATTTTTGTTGCAAGACAAATAATAAGGTATAGACATGCTTCTACTTCTGAAATATCTGGAAGATATACTAAAAGTGGCTGTGAGTTTTATATTCCTTCTGAAAGTAGAAGTAATAATACAAACCAACAGATTAAACTTATTTGTCAGAAAATAAAGAACGAGTATGAAGATCTTTTAGCAAATAGTGTTCCCAAAGAAGTAGCTAGAATGATTTTGCCACTTAATACTTATACAGAATTTATATGGAGTATTAATTTACGAAGTTTACTTCATTTTTTAGAACAAAGATTAGATAAGCATGCACAGTATGAAATTAGAATGTATGCAGATGCTTTAGATGCGTTTCTTTTTAACCATTTTGAAAATGTATGGAGAGAGTTTCATAATAAATACAGTTCTTTACCTAAGTACTTATAATAGAAGCCGAGGATTTAATGTTCTCGGCTTTTTTTGTTTATGGGTATTTTTTACTAAATTATATAGTAAATATACTCTATATTTACTTAGTTTTACGTATATTTTTTTATTTAAGGATAGAATTTATGAATTTGAATAAAAATTATTTTTCTATTAGAAATACATATACACAGAAAAGAGTATCTCCCAGCTTACAAATACCTATAAATTATTATACTATAGGTGTAAGTGGAATAGATAAAAATGATTTTTTATATAGTGGAACACTTGAGTCTACGGAAAATCGGTATCATGTAAGTAAGTGGAGTACAAATCCGTTAGGTTCTGTACTTTTGCTTGATGGAGATATCTTTACAATTTCTATTGTTACGGGTACACATTTATCACCAGACAAAGGTACTGTTTCTTTTTGGTATTCACCAAATGTTGATTTAGATTCTTTATCTGATATTTGTTCTTTAATTGATATGGACTCTTTTCTAAAAATTCAAATTGATACAAATGGTAAATTACAGTGTTATAATTATATTTCACCAGGAGATCCAATTTTTACGGAGTACTCTGATTTAACAGATATTACTTCTGGTACATGGTTATTTTTAGCATATTCTTATGATTGTGCAAGTGGTACATCATTATTTATTAATGGGGATCTTGTTACACAACAAAATATAGCATGGGAAGCTCCTGTTATGGGCAATCTATTAGAGATAGGGTGTATATCAGGAACAGTTGAAAATGCTGGAAATGGTTATTTTGATGATATTTGTTTGTTTAATAAAAGACTTTGTTTGGGAGAAATCGTAGTTAGATATCATGAAAATCACGATAATGATTAGGGATTAAAATGGATACTTTTAAGGAAATTGATAACATTGTTAGTAAAGCAAATGTAGATGTTACACCAGAAGACATTGAAAATATTCGACTTTGGTTGTATCAGTATTATAAAGATATTGGATATTCTGGTAGTATTGCCGAAAAAACTGATGAGGTTTTAAAAAAAGCTTCTGAAGGATGGAAACGAGCACCTAAAGGATTTTATGACCGTTTAAGGCATGTTATTGGTAGACATGCATTATATAAATACGAAAAAAACAAAAAAGAAAAAAATATTTTACAAGTAAAAACAGAAAAACCAGCCAAAGAAACAGTTGAAGAAGTAAAAGAAAAATTTAAATTAGACACAGCATATGTTCGTACGGAATCTGTTTTTGGTGAAAGTTTATTTGATTACTTAAGAGATGATGAAAAACTTTTTTGGCAAAAACGAGAAAACGAATATCGAAAAGAATTTGATTTTAATGAAAGTAGTGATAAGGTTCTTTTGGACGAAGCACTTTATTTAGAAATCCTCTTAAGAAGGATTAGGTTAAGTAATATTACAGGTGATTATAAAGATCTTGTAAAAGGATTAAAAGAAAACGATATTGTTGATAACCATCGTCGTGTATTAGAAAAGCTCGGTTTACTTCGCGTTCAGAGAATTCAATATGATCAAAATATTGAAGGTAATGTTGGTGAGATTTCTCTTATTTTAGAAGAAAAAATGGCTGAATTAAAAAATCTAAAAGAAGAGGGTTTATACAAAAAGTCTTTAAATAAAATAAATGATAAATATAGAGTATTATTAATAGGAGAAATTGAGGATTTAATTGAAGAGGCCTCTTTATTAAAAGAAGTAGAAAAAATGCCACAACTAAATCCCATTCCTCAAGCAATATATGCAAAAATATCAAAAGAAATTACTAAAGATGTAAAAGGAATAGAAGGGATACTTAATGGGGAAGATCCAACAGGGACGTCCGATGAAGAACTCGGAAGTTCTTCTGGCTCCGAACGAAGGAACGCTTCTTTATTTGCGTAATCACCCGTCATTAGCCGCTAAACTATTATTAGATATACAATTAAATTGGGTTCAAAGAATATCAATCAAGGCTATATGGAATGTTCCATTTGTTATGCTTATTTTAGGTAGGCGTGTAGGTAAAACGTATGTTGGTGCTGTAGCCTGTGTTTTGAGAGCCATGCTTTTTGTTGGTGAGCGTATTTTAATTGTTGCTCCTTCAAAAAGACAGGTTGATATGATTTTTTTAAATGAAATTATTCCTTTATATGAAAGATCTGATTTTTTTAAAGGTTCGGTTAAAGGAAAAGTTGTTGTAACCACTTCATATAATAGAATTGTATTTACGAATGGGTCTATTATTGAAGGATTTCCTGTTGGGTTTGAAGGAGGAAAAATAAGAGGCGCTGGTTGTGTTACTTCAGATACTTATATTTTAACCAACATGGGATTAAAAAAAATAATTAATATTTATAAAGATAATTTAGAATATCAAGTACGAACTCGTTTTGGTTTAAAGCAGATTTTGGTATATGCAAAAAATAAAAAGAAAAAAATTACCAAAATTTTAACACAACGTGGGTACAGTTTATCTGGGTTACCAGAGCATAAATTATTAGTTTATTCTAACAACAAAAAAGAATATAAATATTTATCCGATTGTAAAATTGGTGATACTGTATGCTTAGATATTAAAGACAAGTGGCCCGAATTAAATTATTTTGATTGTACTGATTTTACTATAAAATCTCCTAGAAATTGTCCTAAAGTTACTAAAGCTAATAGTGAAAATCCAATAAGTTTTCCAAGATATTTAAACGAAGATTTGGCCTCTATTTTAGGGTATCTTGTAAGTGAAGGGAGTTATAATCAGAAAACTGTGGTTGGAATGGTTAATACCGATATTAATGTAATTAATGATTACTGTACAAAGGTTGAAAAGGTTTTTAATATCAAACCACGTGTTCGTATTATTAGTGAAGGTATAGACAAAAGAGGTATACCTAGAAAAACAACGTATGATGTATCTATAAACCGAACAGAAATAAGAAGTTTTCTTTTTAATTTAGGTTTAAAAAGAGCTGTTGCAAAAACAAAAGAAATTCCTTTTTCTATTTTAGAGTCTCCTAGAAGTGTTGTTTTTAGTTTTTTAAAAGCCCTTTTTGAAGGAGACGGACATGCTCGGATTGATGATGGAAAATATTCGGTTGGCTATACAACAATTTCTTACAATTTAGCACATACTTTACATGTTCTTTTAAGTAATTTTGGTATTTATGGAACTCTTCGAACTCAGGATCAAAGAAATAAAAATATTATACATCCAATCATATCAAAAAATTTGATTTATTCTGTTGATTTAACTGGAGAAAGTGCTATAAAGTATGGTAACATGATTGGGTTTATTACAGATAAGAAAAATAAGATAATTAAAAAATCTGAGGTTATAAATAATGTTCATCGGTTAGATCATGAAGATTTTTATTACGATAAAATTGTTTTGATAGAATCTAAGGAAGAAGATTTTACTTATGATTTTAATGTAGAAGACGAACATTCTTATATTTCAAATGGATTTGTTAGCCATAACTGTAGTTTTTTGTGGGTGGACGAGTATGCTCAGATGTCAGAAAGTGTTATTAATCTTGTTTTTAAACCTATGCTTATCGTTAAAAAGAAAGATTCTTTTAATAGATATTTGATTACATCCTCTGCTTTTTATAGATGGAATCATATGTATACATTATTTCAATATTATGTAATTAAGTCTGTTTTACAACCTACAAAATTTTTTGTTGCAAATTTTAATTATGAACACCTTCTTTTATCAAAAAAACTTCCAGTATCTTTTGATATGGATATTATAAACGAAGCAAAAGATACACTTACTACTACTGAGTATGATATGGAGTACAAAGCGTGTCTTACCGACAAAGCAGATATTATTACTTTTGAGGGTGTTAAAAATATTAAAGATGTAAAGAAAAATGATCTTGTATTAACACATACTGGTGTTTATAAACCGATATCTAAATTTTATAAAAGACAAATAGAAGAAAATATAATTAAACTAAGACCGTACTATTATAAAGAGTTGGAGATTACAAAGGGGCATAAAGTTTTTGTTTATAAAAAGGATGAAGGATTTCAATGGGTTGAAGCTGGTAATTTAGATAAATCTTACTATTTAGTTTATCCGAGGACGACTAGTACTGTTGATACGGTTTTTTATATGAATGAGTATAATGAAAATTATGATTACCAAACGGTGGATAATAAAAAATATATTTATCCAAAATCTAAATGGACAACCCAATCAAGCAAAGATGAATACATATTAAAACGTAAAGAAATAAGAAAAAGTAAGAAGATTTATAAATCCTCTATTAATAACGAAATTAAATTTAATGCTGATATAGCAAGATTTTTTGGTTATTATCTTACTGACGGTAGTTGTGGTTCAAGGGGTAGATCCTGTAATATTGCTTTAAATAAAACAGAAATTGAATATGCTATTGATATAAAAAAAATATTAAAAGATAATTTTAATATAGATGTTAAATTTTATTTTACTAAAGATAATTGTTTAACAGTTGTTATGAATAGTCGATTATTTGTAAATTTTATTAAATCTGTTTGTGGTGGTACGTCGTATACTAAAAAAATACCATCTTTTATTTATAATTCTTCTTATGATATAAAAAAAGAGTTTATCTTGGGTTATTTACGTGGTGATGGTTGTGTATCTAATAAATCTAGATTTACAGTGGCATTTAATTCAGTAAATAATACAATGATAAAAGATTTAAAAAAACTTTTATTAGATATTGGAATACAATCTTCCTATATGAAATCAAAAGCACACAAAACAAGTTATTCAGAAAATACTATCATATATACATTACAACTTCGTGGTAAAAGTTTACATAAATTTTTATTTAATGAAAATAAAACATCATTATTTTATTTTGAAGATTCATATTATGTATATTATAAAATAAAAGATATAAAAGAAAAATATTTTAAAGGTTACGTATATAATTTTTCTGTTGAAGATAATGAATCTTATGTTGCGAATTATATAACTGTACATAATTGTTTCCCATCTGAAATTGAAGGATTTTTTTCTAGCCAATTAGTTGAAAAATGTACTCCCAGACCACCCGATAAAAAACCAATTGAAATTGAACTCCATGGTGATAATAAATCTAACTATTATATGGGTATAGACGTTGGTCGTGCAGAAGGTGGGTCTAATTTTTCTATTTCAGTTGTTAAAAGAAAAACAAAAAGAGAAGCAGAACTTGTACATATTATTACAGCTAATGGAGCAACCTATCAAGAAATGGTAAGTATGATTCGACGTCTTTTTGTAGATTTTAATCCAAAAAAGATTAAATTAGATGCAGGTGGTGGTGGATTAACTATTCAAGATTTACTGAGAGAAAGGTGGGATGATCCTATTACACATCGATCATATAAGCCTATAGTTACATCTGACGATAAAATTGATGGGTATGCGGTTTTGGAATTAGTTAAATTTACAGATGAAAAACATAATAATTTACATACTAATCTTAAATCTGAAATGGAACACGGAAGATTATTTTTTCCAATTGACGTAAGAAAAGATCCAGATAAAAATATTGAAAAAATTGGTCAAGAAATTGTGGCTTTTAAAACAGAATTACAAGTTATGACGGCAACACCAAAGGGTCGATTTTTAAGATTCGAGGTTCCAAACAGATTTCGTACAGATAGAGTTATTTCTACCTCTTTAGCAATTGATTGTTATTTAACTGAATTTAAAGATTCCTTTTCGGGGGTTCCTTTAGCCGTTGGTTCTTGGGCAAGCTTATAATTTGGAGTATCATTAATGAAAGATAAACAAAATGAAATAGATAAAAAGGCTATTAGTGTTACGGTTCAAGAAGATGGTAGTCTGTTATCTAAAGATGGACAACAAATAGATTTAAATAGTGCTCTTCAAAATTATGATATTTATATTACAGATTCCAAATCTTCTAAAATATCAAGTTTGTCTACTGGTGTCGTAATTAATAAATATCGTAAAACTTCTTGGGATTACTTAAGAGAAGTAAAAGATTTTAAGGAGTTGAGTGAGGGCGATATCTATAAACAAATTGATGTTTGTGATAAGCTTTATAGATTTGAACCTGTGGTTGGTACAGCTATTGATATTTTGGTAGATTTTGCGATTAGTGGATTTCGCATTGAAGTAGATAATAAAGAGCTACAACTCATAGTTGATTATCTTAACGAAAATATAAACAGTTCCGTATTGAATAAAGATTTTTTATTTGCTTATCCATCTGGATTATTTAATTTTTCAAAAGAAATAGCATTTGAATGGTTTATTTCGGGCAATGTTTTTCCATTTTCTGAATGGAAAAAAACAAGGGTTAAGGGAAAATCTTATACACTTCCTTATAAAATTATTAATTTAAATCCACAAAGTATTGCAATTGAACGATATAATAATTTTACTGGAGCTACGAGATTAACATATTTTCCTGGTGGGGTTGTAAACGATTCATCTGTAGATATGGGTATTAGTGTTAAAAACAATTCCTCTATTTTAGAAGAAACTGGTGGAAGTAATTTAGGTGGACTTATGGGATTACTTTCTAAAGAAAGTAAAGCTTTAGATCACCGATTTGTCTATCATATTAAACGAAAGGCTTCGGGATATCGTCTTTGGGGTGTTCCATATTTAACTAAGATTTTTACTGCGGTTCAGTCTAAAAGAAAATTACGATATTTAGATGATCAAACTATAGAGGGTTTAGTTAATTATCTTGTAGTATTTAAAATTGGTTCACAAGATATTGAGTCCCCTTATCATATTGTAGATTCAAGTCGTATTAGTGCATTTAAGGCTTTGATTGAAAATCCTAATGCATCTAATATGTTAGTCTGGCCCCATGATTTACAAATAGAAACAGTTGGACCAGATGGTAAAATTATGGAATTTAAAGAACGGTATGATATTGTTGATCGTGATATTATGAGAAGTTTGGGAGTTCCGTCAGCGTTATTAGATGGTAGCGGAAGTGGTAATGTAAATATTATGTGGGTTTCTGTTTTATCTTTAGTAGAAAGAATTGAAACTGTTAGACATGATATTGAAAATTATCTTCGGGTTCTTATAAAAAGTATTGCAGATGCTAATGAATTGGCATTTAATAGTTTTCGTGTTAAATGGAAACCGTCTAATCTTAGAGACGAAAAAACTATCAAAACATTACTGCTTGCTTTTTATGATAGAGGTCTTTTACCAATTGAAACCACTATAGATATGGGTGGTTATGATATGTCGGAAATAATTCAGTTGAAGAAAAAAGAAAATAAAGAAGAATTTCAGGAATTGTTTTCACGACCTAATATTCCGTATTCACCTAATTCTCAACAAAATTTACCTGGTGATCACGGTAGAGTAGTAGATAAAACTACAAAGGACGATACCGTAAATAGTGTTACTGCGGCTGTTATTTCTAATAAGTTTAAAGATGATATTAAGAATCAAATTAAAAATTTAGAGAAAGATTTACAAGAAAGCAGACGATTAGGCAAGAAACAAGAAGATTTGGTTTTGGCTCATTTTTTAAAGATTAATAAAATTTCAGATATATATTCTCAAATGGAAATTTCTTATGCATCAAGTGTTGAAGAAAAAACAAAAGTAAAAGAATCATTTTTCTTTTGGAAAGATAGATATCTTGACAAGATTATGAAAGATTTAAAGCTATCTTTAGCTGAAAATCTAAGTTATACTCGTAAAGAGGAAGTGTCGAAGTTTGTAATAAGCGGTATTTTTTCTGTTTTATCAGATACTGTATCTCAATATTGTGATAATGTTTTATATGGTGCAACTCTCGTTGGTAGATTTGAAAACGAAATGTCTAATAATTTTACCGTAGCCTATATTTTAGACAACGAGTCCGAGAAGAAAATGAGTATTTCAGAGGTTTTTGATAATTTAGATTTTGAAAATATAAGAAATATTAATATTAGAATAAACAGAGAGAAGTAGGATTATGAGTATTTTGAAAGATAAAATTTCTGAATTACGAACAATAACAGATCTTCTTGATATGAATGATGTATTTAAGAAGAATAAAGAACTGTGCCAAACTTTGTGTGGATGGAAATGTGTTGTAGAATATGAAAGTGCAGATGAAATGATTTTAGTTGGACGTGCATTTTCAACTATACCAAAATCAAAATTAGAGCCACATATTCATAAAGATACAATTGAATTTATTACTTTACTTAAAGGGGAAGTGGATATTGGTATTTTAAATGAAATTAAAACACTAAAAGAACCTTTAAGTTCTGTTATTATTCAACCAAATGTAAATCATTTTATAATTAATAAAGGTGTGGATACCGAAATTATTTATATTACAATACCAGTTGATCCTGGTTTATCCAAACTTGGAGGTTCCAATTAATGCCAGAAAAAAACGGGGCAGACACAGATAAAATTACTTATGCAGAATGGAGAGGCAAAGTTACAGCTATATTAGAGCAATTTTCAATTAGTCTATCTAATGTAGAACTTCGTTTGGATAAATTGGTTACAAAAGAGGCATTTGAAGATCTAAAAGGGATGTTTCTAAATTTAGAAGTATCCGTGTGTCGTTTAGCCGACAAAATTAAAGAGATTGAAATTCAACAGTGTGGAGATACCTCAAGAAATAACTTTATGAAAGAGATTTTTTTAATCTTAATTTCTGCATTAGTTGGAGTAATATTAGGGTATTATATGAAATAACATATATACATTTTTTTGTTTACATATAAATTTTACTAAATTATAGTGTAGGTGTATGTTTAATTTTAAATTAAATGGGTGAATAAATGTCAAATATATGGTTGACACCTGTAGATTTTAAAGTTTTATCATCAAATGAGGTTTCAGATGATCTGAAACGTAAAGCAATTGCTTCTAAAAAAGAAGCAAAAGATAAAGATTTGATGTATATTAGTGCTAGATATGTTCACGAAGGTGAAAATAAAAATAAAGATGGTTTTACTTCAGAAGATCTTGAATTTGCGTATACTACCGCAATTTATAAACCTATAAATATAGGACATTCTGATTCAAAAATTGTAGGTACAATATATGATGCAGAATTAGTTTCAGCAGAAGAATCAGGAAATGGTAAATTGGGAATGAAGGTCGAAGGTGTTATCTATCGTTGGCTTTTTCCCAAAGAAGCAAAACTTATTGAAGATAAATATGCTGAAGGAAAACTCCGTGTTTCTATGGAAACATGGTTTGATAAAGTCTCTTGTTCTGTTTGTGGTCAAGAATTTGGAGCAGAAGACAAGTATTGTGAACATTTAGAAAGTAGATTTAAATCTGATGGTGTTTTTAGAATTTTAAAATCACCGACTTTTGCTGGTTTAGGTATTGTAGATAACCCAGCTGATGAAGATGCAGTTGGTCGTATTGTTGGTTCTGATAGTTTAAAGAAAATGCTTAATAAGCAGATGGAAGTTGTTAAATTTGAAGAGCTTATGCGACTTGCTACAAATAAATTTTATGATTTATTATTTACAATTAGCTATGATGAAGGTACAGAAGATATTAGTTCTAAAAAAGAACAAATGAATCTATTTATAGATGAATTAAAGACCTTACTGGATAGTATAAATATCAATAAAATTGCAAAGGGAGACGTTAATATTATGTCTGAAAAGAATTATACTGAAGATGTTGTGAATACTTTAGTAGACAAAGCCAAAGCAGATGTGAAGGCTGAGTTAGAAACTGTGTTTAAAGAAGAAAAAAATGGTTTTGAGAAAGAGATTGCAGATTTAAAATCTGAGCTTGAATCTTTAAAAACCCAGAAAACAGAGTTAGAAACAAATTATACAAATTTGAAAAATGAAATTGAAACACAAAAATTGGTTGCTTCTCGTAAAGCTGTTTTAGCAGAAAAGAAAGCGTCTTTAGATAAGTTTGATTCTGAGAAGTTGAATAAAGTTTTGGCTGAAATGAGCGATGAGGCTTTTGAAATGTTTGTGGTTGCACAGACTGTTGTGGAAGAGCCTAAGGAAGAGTCAGTTGAAGAGAATACTTCGAAAGAGGAAGATGAATCTGAAGAGGATGTTCCTTCTGATAAAACAGAAGCTTCATTAAAGATTAATGATCGTGATAAAGTGAATTCAGAAGATCAGACGTCTAAATTAAGAGATGCAATTCGAAGTTTGTAATAATATAACTATAAGATTAAATACGGAAATATTTATTGGAGGTAATTATAAATGCCTTTTCTGAAGAAAGTTAATGTTCCTGTTCATGCGCGTAAAACTGCGTATGCCACAGAAAATATCGAAGTTGGTTTATGGTGCTACCCGAATGGGTTTTGGACAGCTGATCAAATTGCTGACCTTGATCCTTCTATTCGAAACAAACCTGGTTATGCATATGTTGGTGCACCGCGTATGTCAATAGCTTCGACTGGTGATACTGGTCGTAAATATCCTGTTGATAAGTTGATTTTTATTCCTGAGTATGGTGATAGTGATACTCGTTTTACTGTAATTGTTTCTGGTGCTGGGTTGAATTATTACACAGAAGGTCAGTTTGAAACCGATCAATATGTGGATGTTTCTGGTACAGGAGCTACTTTTGGTGATTACTTGAAGTTGGAAACTGGTACTGGTCGTTTGTGTGAAGAGGCAACAGCTACTACAGAAACTGCTGAATCGGTTGCACGAGTTATTAAAATTAATAATGCTGGTGATCCGACTAAAGATTCATTGATTTTTGAGATGCTTTAAAAACGATTAAACTTTAATCGTAATTATTTAATAAAAGATAATTAAAGAGAGGTTATATAGAAAATGAAAACACTTAGTCCTGAGAAAGAACAGGTTCTTAGTAACTACTTAAAGAGCATTGATTGGACAAATCCTGATTACAATAAAGAGCGTCGAGCTTTTGCAACAGTTATTGTTGATGAGATTAAGAAAGACGTTTATAGTCAGGAACTGGTTTCTCATATTGCGACTGTCCGTACTTTTGGTCCTGGTGAAGAGCTCCAGTTTAAGACTACAGAAGGTTTGGTTGCTTATGTGATTGAACCTGGTTCTTATGCTCCTCGTAGTCAAGTTACAAACACAGTGATTACACTTCCTCGGAAGCGTGTTGTTGTGGCAACTGAATTAGATTTAAATCAATTGCGTTCAGGTCGATATGGTGACGTGTCTGATTTTAAAATGCGAGCTGCTGAACAGTTGCTGGGTGCTCAAAATAGTATGATTTGGGATCTGGCGTATGGTGCTGTTACTGCAACCACAACCGATAGTAATTATGCAACTATTGCATCGGCTGATACTGTGGCTGTTAAGAAAGCTGCTTTGGATGCTGCTATTACTTATTTGGAAGATCAGACAAATGCGGGTGCAAAAGCTATTATAGGTAGATTTACTTCTTTGTCATGGATTGATGACATTGATAATACTTATCTGCCCGATGATATGAGAAAGAAAATTTATGAGAGTAATGGGTTGCTTGCTTTTTATAAAGGTATCCCCGTTATTCGACTGAAATCTTTTCTTGATCCGTATGGTGTCCAGAAAATTAGTGCCAATCATGTTTTGGTTATTGGTGAAGATGTGATGAAAATGGGTATCGTTGATCCTGGTTTGGAAGTGTTCGAAAAGATTAATGGTACAACTAATTATTCTTGGGAAATCGCTTTCTGGATGGAGATGGGTGCTGCGGTTATCCAGTCTAAGCGAATGTATCATATCGAAATTAGTTAAGTAATACAATACGGCTTTTGGCGTTGTGCCATTTCTAAAACAACGCCATTACATTTTGGGAGAACGAATGAAAGTTTTTGTTATAGATAATAATAATATTCCAGTTGAGCCAATTAATGAAATATTGGCAAAGGAATATTTGGATAAGAAAAAGGCAATCGTTGTACGTAAATCCCCTTTAGTTTTGAAATTAAAATGGAACAAAACTGCAAATACATTAGTTAGACTGAATATAAATATAATGTCTAATCGAATTGAATTTGTAGTTGTTTCTTACGAAGGTGATATTTTTTATATTGAAAAATTAAATATTACCAGAGATATAAAATTATTTTTATCAAAACTAGAGGGGATTTTGCGTTTTATACGGGAATATTTACCAATAAATACTGTATTTGTGTTTATGAATACAAGTGCTATATGGGTTATTGATAGAAATAAGAGAATGATTAAATACTTATTAGATGAATCTTTAAATATTTTAACTGTTTCACATCATATTAATAAATGTTATGGTTGCGGAGCAGAGCTTAAAAACGAGTACAATTTTTATAAGATACTACCACAATATAATATCATTGGTAATACTATATTACTTTGTAACAGTTGTATGAAAAAACACACATCAAAAATAAAAAAAGAAATAGATATATTTAATAAAATGGAATTTTATTTTAAACAAGTAAATAAAGTTGTGTTGGAAATTTATGGATGGGAGAATTAAAATGGAAGAGGTTCCGAATCAAGTCATTGTTAATAAACGTGGACGTAAGAAAAAGATTCCAGACGAACTTATTCTTACCGAATATAAAAATGTAACAGAGAAAGAACTTATTTGGATGGAAATTTATGGTGAAGATGATAAATTGCATCCAGTAAGTTTATTACCACAAAAAACGATTTTTTTGTCTGAAAGAGATATTAGAAGATATCGAGATGATCAACGATTTTTAGAGGGTCGTGTTGTTCCAGTTGGAAGTGAACAGGAAATTATTCTTACGAAGAATGCATCAGATATTATGACCGATGAGCAAATTCATTATTTTATTAAAAATGTTTTAAGTGCTGAAGAATTGAACAGTTATCTGGACAAAGTTAATTCTATTAGTACTATAACACGGATGATTAAAGAAGCAAAAGAACAAGACAAGTCATATTCTTTTGTATCGTTGTTAGATAAGAAAATGGAAGAGTTACTCGCTAAGAAAAAGGAAATGGAAGGTAAATAATGGAGAAGAAGAAAATAAAATTATTTATATTTGGTGATAGCCCCAGTGCACACACTGGATTTGGTACGGTTGTACGTAATATTGTTTTACGTTTGTTAAAAACTGGTAAATATGAAATACATTGTTTGGGTATTAATTATCACGGTGATCCTATAGATTTGCATAAAATAGAAAATTTATTTATTTATCCTACTACTACAAATCCATATGGATTTGATAGATTGTTACCTTTGTTATTTAATGTAAAACCAGATTTACTTTTTTTAGTTAATGATTACGATGCGATTGCTCCAGTTCCTCAAATTTTAATGCAGTATAAACAGCAAACTGGGATAACATTACCTGTTGTATTTCATTTTCCGGTTGATGGTATTCCTGTATATGAAGAATACGTTAAATTTATAGAAACGTATATTACAAAACCCGTTGTTATTTCTAATTTTGGTAAAAAAGCATTTGAGGTTGTGAATCCTAATTTAAAAATGGATCAAATTTATCACGGTGTAGATCCCGATGTTTTTTATCCAATCCCAGAAGATAAACTTAAAGAGACAAAAAAACAACTTAAGAATAAATTTATTGTTTTAATGGTGGGTGTTAATCAGCTTAGAAAAGCATATCCTATTGCGATTGATGCATTTACAGAGTTTGCAAAAGATAAAGATGATGTAATTTTATTTTTACATACTCAAAGAAATTTGGATGTAGGATGGAACTTAGAGAAAATTATTAAGTTGTATAATATACAAGATAAGGTGTATTTTACAGAAGGAATTCGTGGTGCGGTTGGAATTGATACAGCATCACTAAATACTATTTATAATGTGGCTGATGTGTTTTTAACAACTACACTTGGTGAAGGTTTTGGCATTCCAATTTTAGAAGCAATGGCTGCTGGATGTCCAGTTATTTATCATAATGTTACATCAGTTCCAGAAGTTACTGGTGGTAACGGAATTCCTATTAGTACAGCTGGAAATTTGATTTTTCCAAAGAGAGATAGAGAATTAATTAGACCATTACCTAATCGAACTGAGATTGTTAGTGCTTTAGAAAAACTTTATGCTGATAAAGGATATCGAGAAGAACTTTCTAAAAAATCATTAGCATGGGTTAAAGAAAAACTTGAGGACGGGACTTTTAATTGGGACATTATCGCGGAAAAGTTTGACAACATTTTTATGGATGTTTTGTCGGAAAAAGAAGAGTATCTAGAATTAGATGAAATTCTTTAAGGAGAAGGATAGTGGGAAAAACTATGTTATTTTCTAGTCCTGTTTTAGAAGGATCTGGATATGGGAGTGCAGGAAGAGGGTATGTTAAATGTTTTTTTAATAATGATGTAAAATTTAAGGTTAATCCCGTATACTACTCTTTTTTTAATGAAAAAAGATATATTAGTGAGGACGATGTGGCTTTAATTTCCTCATTAAAGCTTGAAGATGAACAAAGAAATTTATACTTTGATATTTTTATAAATCATGCAACTCCAGATTTACTTTTACCTAGAAGTAATTCGGATATTAATATTGGGTATTCGGTATGGGAAACAGATAGAATAAATAAAAGTGCTGCTAATAAATGTAATCAGCTGGACATGATTTTTACAGCCTCAGAATATTCAAAGTTTGCTTTTTTGAATGGGGGTGTAACAACCCCTATTCATGTTATTCCACACGTTGTTACCAAAAAAGAACATGTATCAAACGATTTAATTTATTCAGTATTAAAAGACAAAAAGGTATTTTTGTCTGTGTTTGAATGGCATATTGGAAAGGGTTATGATGTTTTAATTCCTGGATTTCTTGAGGCGTTTAAAGGAAATGAAGACGCAGTTCTGGTTTTAAAGGTTAATAGTTTTACATCTCCTCATAATTTAAAATCTGAGGTACGTAATTACATAAAGCAAGTAAAAGGATCTCAAGAGTTTCCTAAAATTTATCCTATTATTGGACCAGTAGACGAAGATTATCTTTTTACTTTATATGACCGTGCTGATTTTTATATTAATATGTCTAGAAGAGAAGCTTTTTCTTTAACTACCGCTGAGGCGGCTGTACGAGGAAAGGTTATTATTGCTCCTGATAAAGGTGGTCATAGAGAGTTTTTAGATTTTGATTCTGCTGTTTTAATTCCTAGTGAATACGTAGATGTAAAAACAGTGGAACGAGAACGCTTTACATATCTTGGTCAAAAATGGATTGAACCTAATTATGATGCGTATGTTGCTTATTTAAAAGCAACATTTGAAGAGTGGGCAAATCCAGATGAGGAACAAAAAGAAACTTTAAAAAATATTACCAATAAAATACAGGAACACTTATCTTCAGATAATGTAATAAAAATGTTTAGGAAATATATAAATATTTAAGGAAATAATATGGTTGAACTTTCTGCAACAATTATATGTCAAAATGAAGAGCCCAATATTATAAAATGTTTAAATAATATTTATGATCATGTGGACGAAATTATTATTATTGATGGTGGAAGTGTTGATAATACAGTACCACTTATAAAAGGATACAAGAAAGAAAAGGGGATTAATAATAAAATTAGTTTATATATGAACCCTTTTACTGGTCATTTTGGAGATCAAAAAAACTTAGCAATTTCAAAGACTTCTGGTATTTGGGTTTTGAATATCGATGCAGACGAGCTTTTAGAAGAAAATTTGTTATTTAATCTTAGAAATCTAATTAATACTGATGTTGTTGAAGTATATGGAATTCCAAGATTAAACTTTATAGATGGTAAACAAACTGATATTTATCCAGATTATCAGTTACGATTATTTAGAAACTATTGTCGATTTGTAAATCCGGTTCATGAGCTGTTAGTTGGATGGAAAGGAGAAACAGGAAGAAAAGATTTAAGTGGAAAAGGTAATCATATTTTACATTATAAATCTTCTTCTCGACAGAAGAGACAACTTTTGGAGTATCAAAAGATTTACTCGTTTATAGGGTATAAAGATAGCAAAATACAATTTGGAATTAAGGAATTTAGAGAAGGATTAAGAAAATAATGCCAAGTCTTAGTGTAGTTACCCATTGTTCTAATCCAGTAACAATGGATTTTCCATTTGTGGAAGTAATTAATTCTGTATTACCGATTGCAGATGAAGTGGTTATTATTAATGGTGATCCCGCATCAGAAGATGATGGGGAAGTATTAACTTTAATAAAAGAATCTTTACATAGTGGAAAACTAGAAAATTTTAGAAGTGAAATTAAGATAATAAGTATGCCATGGCAAGAAAAGGCTAGAAAAAATGCTTCGATGATTCAACGTAGTAATGCTATTTTTCAAGCTACTGGTGACTATGTGTTGTTGTTAGATGGAGATGAAGTATTACATGAAAAAGATTATGATAAAATCTTGGATGCAGTAAATCTTGGAGAGCTAGCATATACTTTTAGAGTTAATCATTTTTATAGGGATTATTTACATTTAGCGTGTAGTAGCTGGTGGTATAAAAGAAGACCATATCTTTTTCGAAACTTTGAAGGAATTTTTGATGGCTATCGTTCTTGGTTAGAAGAAGGAAAAATAGTAACCAACTATACTTCCGATTTAGTTACGTGGGATTATAAACCCCTTTTAGATTATGCTAAACATACTTCTATTGAAGTATTTCATTATGGGTATGTTCGAGATCCAGAAAAAATGTTATTGAAACAAAATAATATTGAAAAACGCCATCATCCAGATTTTGATGAAATAAAAGAATGGGAATGGAAAATGGAACAAACTCGTAAGATTGATAGTATAAATGTACATCCAAATATTATGGAAAGTAGAATTGAAAATCACATGAACAAGTATCCTAATTATTACAAGGAGTTTTAAAAATGGAAAAGAAAGAAATGACAGAGCAGGAAAAAGCTGAAGTTGCACAGGCATTTTTGCAAGAATACCGAGAGCTTTGTGATAAGTATCAGTTACGTATTGTGGCTGGTTTACAACTTATGCCGTATCCGACGGAAGATGAAGTTGATAAAGCATTGCCAACCGAAGAGCCTAAAGAATAATATTGGTTAGTGTATTTGTGTTGCGGGGTAGCTCAGTTGGTAGAGCGGGTGTCTGTTAAACATTTGGTCATAGGTTCGATTCCTATCTCCGCAGCTAATTCTACATATAAGTAGAATTTAATATAAAATTAACAAATAAAAAAGTAATAAAATTATTGGAGTTATTTATATGGAAGAAAAGATTAAAAGTATTATTGATGCTGGACTAGGGTCACTTATTTCTGGTGAATATAAAGATAAAACTGGTTATCAGTTACGTTTAGTTTCAACGGTTACTAAGATTATAAATTTGATTTATCCTACTCTTGAAGCTAAAGAAGAAATAAAAGATAAAAATGAATTGACTAGGGTTTCTACCAAGACAGGTACGACCAAAAAGGGGTATAAATCATCAGGGTTTTAACTTTATAAAAAGGATAAAATAAATGGAAAATATTTTGGTTACTGGTGTACATGGATTTTTAGCTTCTCGGCTTGTGGAAAAAATTCTGGCAGATTATAGGAATGTAAATATTTTTGGAATTACTAGACATACTCCTAGCTATAAAAGATCATATCTTCTTCAAGAAATGATGGACTCTGATGTAAATTTTATACAAGGTGATATTTGTAATTATTCATTAATGAATAATGTTGTAACAGAATACGAAATTGATACAATTATACACCTAGCTTCTAATGCTATTGTAAGGTCTTGTGAACAAGATCCGTTGGGAACTATGATGAATAATGTTTATGGCACAGCGGTATTTGCTGAATTAGCCAGACAACATAAAAAAATTAAACATTTAATCTGTATGGCAAGTGATAAATCTTATGGGGTATCAGAAAAGTTACCATACGTAGAAGATGAAACCCCATTAAAAGGAAAAAGTGTTTATGAAGCGTCCAAAACTTTAGCTGATATGTGGAGTCAAATGTATCAATCTAATTTCGGTGTTCCCATTACTGTAATTCGTAGTGCTAATTTGTTTGGTCCTGGTGATTCTAATCATTCTAGGCTGATACCCCAAGCATGTACATCTATTTCAAATAATAAAAATCCTTGGTTGTGGGATGGTGTTGCAGAGTATATTAGAGAGTTTGTATATGTAGATGATGCGGTTGATTTTATTCTTAATTTAATTAAAAAGGGTGAAGAAAATAGTAAGATTATTCCGCAATGTTATAATTTGGGTACTGGTAATACTTTTATGATTAAGGAATTAGTACAAAAACTAATTAATGTTACTAAGAAAAATCTTAAAATTGATATTAAAGTAAAAGATATGGAGTTTAAAGAAATTCCAAAACAGTATCTTTCTTTGGAAAAATCAAAAAGAATGTTGAACTGGGAAGCTAAATATACGGGTGAGTTATTTGATAAGGCTTTATTAGAAACATATGAATATTACGATTATATAAATATGAATTACAAAACGGAGTAAAAAATGAGGTTAGAGGATATTTTTATTGTAGGTGGTGGAATTTTTCAAGATAGAAGCTATGAATTGATACCGAATATTAAAAATGTTTATCCTTATGTGGATGCGATGGTATTGGTTAATGGTGGAGATACCGAGGGTTGGATCGATAAGGTTAAAGAATTAGATGTAGAAAATAAAATTCATATAGTAGATTTTCCGTGGTGTGATAATTTTCCTCTAAGTAGGCAGCAATATTTAGAAAAAGCAAAAGAAATTGTTCCTCAAGAGAAGGTGTTATATTTTTGTCGGTTTGATAGTGATGAGTTTCTATCTGAATCATTTCTTACTAGAATGCGTAAATTTATTAAAGTTGCTGATCAGGAACAGTGTGATATGCTTGGTATTAATTCTTATGATTATACCGTTGATAGAGAAAGAAAAGTTGTGAGTAAACACATTGGAGATTTTCATAAAGGATTGGTATACCGAGTATATCCAACTTTACAATATGTTGCTGGTGGGCATGGGTTTGTTCACGAAGGATATAATCATAATTTTCGTATGTGGAAAGTTCCTAGTCAAAAAACAGAATGGGAAGATAAAGATTGGATTTGCTATCGACATATTAAAACACAAGGAGATGTGTGGCTTAGAGCGCAAAGAAACTTTTTTATTGCGGGTGGTGGACCAAACTTAGGTACAAAACAAGTATTATGGCAACCATTTAGAAAGCTACTTGACGAAATTAAACCAGATTATTTTCATACTTATCATGATTATATTAATTATCTTAAAGAAGGTAATGTTGATCAGAGGTTAAAAAATTGGTTTATTCAACATATGTACGAAGGTGAAAAAAATAAACCAGCTGAGTATCAAAGATATATGTTAGATAATGGTATAATTTATACTACAGACGTACAGGAAATGTGGTCTGGTACTGAAAAATCTTTAGGTTTTGGTTATGACGGGGCTTCAGAAATAAAGGAGGGATTTCGTTATTATTATGAGTGGCTTCATCGTGACGAATTATTGTCTGATTTTCCATTAGAGTTTATTAAAATAATGCCAATAAATAATGAAACAAAAAAGTGGTGTGTATGTGAAAAAGTTTGATGGACCTTTTGAGTCAAAGGAATTATTAGAATATTTATATTACGACAAAAAGATGACCCAATTAGAAATTGCTAACTGTTTTAATGTGAGTCGAAAGGTAATTTGTAATCGATTTTATAAATTTAATATTAAATGTCGTAATAAATCTTGGTACGGTGCAAATAAAAATCCTATGGCTGGTAAAACGCATACAGACAAAACAAAACAAAAAATAATTAGATGGCTTCATCCAGAAGAGGAACCAAAAGAACTTAGAGAATTACACATACCATAATAAAAAGAGATAGACTATGCCAGATCCTAAAAAATATAAAGATAAAGATTCTTTTATGAAAATTTGTATTCCTATGGTTTTAAAAGAGGGTACAGCAAAAAGTAATGATCAAGCAGTAGCTGTGTGTTCTAGTATGTGGGAAAATCGGGGTAAGAAAAAGAAAACTAAGGCATCAGTAATTGAAGAATTAAGGACTATTATAAAGGAGATATAATGATTTTAGGTATTGATGTAGACGGTGTATTAAGGGATTTTATCACCTCTCTTTACAAAGTTTTTTTATCTGAATATCCACAATATGATAATGGTACTTTAAAGCCAGAAAATCATACAGAATATGATTTAGCAAAAATTTTTCCTATCGGGAATAAGATTCATATTTTTTATCAGAAAAAGTTTGCAAAAGATATTTTTTATGATATGGCTCGTCCTTATGAAGGTGTTATAGAAGTAATGAATAATCTTTATAAGGCTGGAAATATAATAAATATTTTAACAGCTAATACTGTGGAAAATGGTTATGTAGCCGAATGGTTAGAGTATTATGAAATTCCATATAATACCATTTATCATTTTAAAGAGTTGAAGGATAAAGCATCGGTTGAATGTGATGTTTATATTGATGATAACGTTGAGGTAGTACGGAATTTATTAAGAGTGTGTCCCCCAACCAAACTTATTTTTTTACAGGAAAGACCGTGGAATAACGTAATTATAGAAAAAGATATTAAAAGAATTAAGGATTTAAAAGAATTTCAGAATTATCTTTTTTCTAGAAAGGAAAACTAATGTCTAAAGAGAAAATTAAAACAGTTATTGATTATGATGAAATGGATAATTCCACCCCGTCTGATGTTAAAGTTATTGTTATTCGATACGATACAAAGAATGGACTTATTGATATAAAACGGAGCGGCGGTCTTACTGTTATGGAAGAAATTGGTCTTTCTACTTATTATTATAATCTTATTAATAATGCCCAAGTTATGGAAATTTTAACCAAGCAGATTTCTGATGAAGTTATTCATAAACTTGATGTTAGAACAATCGAATTAATGGAAGCCATGTCAACATCCGTAGAAAATCAAAAACCTCTTAATGAGTTTCCATTAAAAAATGAAGGAACTGTTCGTGGCAATTAATACCAAAAGAAAAGGAAACAGAAATGAATATAAATCTAGAAAATTTTTAGAAAAAGATGGTTATATTTGTACTCGTGCTGCTGCTTCTTTAGGAGAATGGGATTTAATCGGTTTACGGAATGAGTCTGTTGTATTAGTACAGGTTAAATCAAATAAATGGCCTTCTTCTAAAGAAATGGAAGTTTTAAATTCTTTTTTTGATATTGTGTGTCCAAGGTGTGGTCATATTATAGGAAAAAGAATTTTGCATAGATGGGATGATTATAGTAGGGTTCCAAAAATAAAAATATTAGGAGAAGAAAATGGAAAAAACATTTGAAGAAAACGTGACATGCGAAATCGTAGATAATTGGAGTAATTTTGTCGAAGGTAAGACCTATTTTTTAGTACAAACAAATAATAAATATTATGAAGTATCAATAGACATTGAAGATATTTTAATGGAAGATGTACAAAAGATTGTTGATATGATTACAAGTAATTTATTTGGGTTGCCGAGTAACTTTACTGTAAAAGAAGAATAGCTTATTATATTTTATAAGGTTTATAAAAAATGAAATTAAAATTTTTGTTATTATTTTTATTACTACCAATTTTAGGTATTTCACAAGAAATACAAACTATTGGTGAACCAGCAGATACTTTAGCTCAAAACCAAGTTAAAATTGTTAATTATTTAAGAGTACTTGGTACAGCAGAAATGGATCTTAATTTAACTGTTGTAGGTGATATAAGAGCGGCTAATTTGTACGGTGCATTAGAAGATTCTTCTATAGAAGGAAGTAAATTTACTTCTGCTTTATGGACAGAAATTAATGATTTGGTTATTGCAGATTTACCTGACTCTGCTGCACTTTATGATTCACTCTCCGACGCATGGCAAGATAATATAAGTGATTCTTTAGTTGATGCAAGAACAGAGTGGAGATCTGATATTGGGGATTCTTTATCTGATTCAAGAATAGAATGGCGGTCAGATATAGGAGATACTTTAGCAAATGCTAGGACAGAATGGCGATCTAATATTGGCGATACTTTAGCAAACGCTAGAACAGAGTGGCGCAGTGATATTGCTGATAGTTTAGAAAATTATAATCTTTCAGATTCTCTTTATTTGAGAAAACTTTATGGTGTTTTACGTTCAGATAGTTCTTCTGTTCTTCAGTTTAGAAATAAATATTCTAATTCTTATCGAGGAGCAATAACAGAATATTTTTATTATAATCCTAATGATCATCCAGATGATTATTGGGATTGGACAAGTGGGGGGTTTTTAGAGGGGGATACATTATTTCATTATCCATCTTGGGATTGGTATGTTTATGGTAATGGAGAGGCAAAATTTGTTGTTAATAGCGTAGATGTAGATGGGTGTGTTACTAATTTAAGTCTTATTGATGGTGGTGATGGTTATATTGCTCTTACTAGAGCGGATACTACAGACGTCGGTTTAACGTTGATGAATGATGAGGAAGATTTTCTTTTTATCTTTCCTTTAGCTGTTGGTAACTCAGGTGATACAGACAGTTTTGTTGGTGGTGTTATTAATGATATGTTTTATTTAGGAGAAGAACCAACTGAACTTGATTTTGGGGAACACCGAATATTAAACATTGATGTTGAAGATACTACAAACACTGCTTGGGATCATTATCCTATTAAATTTAAAAGTACAATTTCTCCACAACAAGAAGAAGCTCCATATTCATATTATGGTCTTTTACAGGCAAGTATAGAGCTGTCTTCTGATGCAGTTCCAGATAGTATTGGAAGACCAAGTGAATATATGGGTGGCATAAATGGAATTAAATATGATATTACTGTGCCTTATGAAAAGTATGTTTATGAGGTTGATGGGTTTAGTATTAATTTAACTACCTATGGCAATACTGGTGATCAAAAAGCTTCTTGGATTCATGCTGTTAATTATGGAAACGTTAGTTCTTTTGTTTATGGAACCCAATTTGATGTTTATAATTATGCTCTTGGGAGTTCCGCTGTAGGTCAGATTGGAACGGCTGTTACTCAGAGAAATAGAATTCAAAATTCTACTGGAAGTGGTGCTTTAAGTGCTGCTAATATAGATAATGCTTTTGTTTTTAGTGGTGATTTGGATAATTCTTCTTCGGTTGTTGGTAAAACATCTACAATTGGAACGGGTATTGGTTATAATTATGCTTTGGCTAATGGAAGTAAGGCTTCAATAACAGATCATTATGGTGTAAGAATTAATATAAGCAATGCCTCTGGTTCAACTATAGGTACTAATTACGGACTTTATGTTGGAAAGCCAACTAATTCAGGAACAATAACTAATTCTTATGGTCTTTATTTAGGTGACCAAACAATTTCTGGTGCTACGGATAATTATTCAATTTACTCGGACGGCGGTAAAATGTACCACAAGGGGGAGATAGAAACTGATTCTTTTGTTAAAGCAGATTCTATAGCTGTTAATAATTTAAAAATAAATGAAACAATAGATATTCCTGATTTATCTGTAACAAGTAGTGATTTTGCAATTGCCACATGGGTTGATATTGCATCAGCAACATCAACAGCTGCTAAAAGTGTTGTAGGTGATTCTTTACCTGTTTTACGTGGTACATTGCGCGACTCCGCCAACGCCGCAATCGCCGCAATCACGTGGTCGGGCGATCTGTCGGGTACAGGGACAAGCCCGTCACTTGCGGACAATACGGTACACGAGGCCGAGATCAACTGGGGCGGGGTGGATTCGGACAGTTTAACCGAGGCAATCAGAGACGCGAATATTTACCAATCGCAGACTTTTACTTTCTTGCAGCCAGATAGTATTCGGGAGGTCGTGACCGATTCTCTGGTGTTTTATTGTTTCGATGATTTGTCATATCCAAATGGCGCAAAGCTCGGCAAGGTGCGGATCACCACATCAGCGGCGGTAACGGATACCATAGCGATATATGAGTATAGCACGCGGGCGGGCGCGGCCATCGCGGTGATCGACTCGTTTATGCTGTCAAGCTCGCAGGATGCAGAATCATTGGCGGTTGACTTGGACGATTCGGACATGGCAGCGGATTCGTGGTTGTGTCTGGATTTGTCGATGTGGGACGCGACATGCAAGACATTAGAGGTTACTATTGTCTATTACATCAAGCCGGGGAATTGAGCATGAGACGATTATTTATGACTTTGGCCGTTTTGTGCTTGCTTGTGCAGGGATCAAGTGCGCAGATTATTATGCGTCCACATCCGCGCCGGGGCAGCGGTGGATTTTTAATAGCCGACTTTTCTGCCGCCGCAGGGACAATGACTTGGAAAGTGACCGGTACAAGCAGCAAGCAAGTTAAATTTACGTGGGGCGATGGCGCAGATACCACCCTGACCATGACTGGCTCGGAGCAGACGCTTACACATAATTATACTAAGGCAAGTTTTAACTTGCGCATATCGGGCGATACTGTTACTAAATGGCAATGCAACAATGCGCAGCTGAAAGGTGACGTGGCTGACTTGCCGACTGGCGCAGCATACTACTATTTTTACAACACCTCAATCAGCGGTGATGTGGCTGACTTGCCGACTGGTGCGGCAACCTACTCTTTCTCAAACACCTCAATCAGCGGTGATGTGGCCGACTTGCCAACCGGGGCAACAACCTACTCTTTCTCAAACACCTCAATCAGCGGTGACGTGGCTGACTTGCCGACTGGCGCAGCAACCTACTCTTTCTCAAACACCTCAATCAGCGGTGACGTGGCTGACTTGCCGACTGGCGCAGCAAACTACTCTTTCTCAAACACCTCAATCAGCGGTGACGTGGCTGACTTGCCGACTGGCGCAGCATACTACTATTTCTCAAACACCTCAATCAGCGGTGACGTGGCTGACTTGCCGACTGGCGCAGCATACTACTATTTTTACGACACCTCAATCAGCGGTGACGTGGCTGACTTGCCGACTGGCGCAGCATACTACTATTTCTCAAACACCTCAATCAGCGGTGACGTGGCTGACTTGCCGACTGGCGCAGCATACTACTATTTCTCAAACACCTCAATCAGCGGTGACGTGGCTGACTTGCCGACTGGTGCGGCATACTACTCTTTCTCAAACACCTCAATCAGCGGTGATCTAAATGTATTTGCCACGCTTGGCACGGAAATTGATTTAATTTATTTATACGGTTGTATTAATATAACGGGATATACATCGGCAACACTGCAAAACATTAGCGCGGATAATGCTGCAAATATTAGAGTTTACAACCTTGGACTAACGTCAACCGAGGTGGATAATTTTATCATTGATCTGGCCGCTGCACAGACCGGAGACGGATATTTGTCCATTGGAGGTACTAACGCAGCACGAACGTCCGCAAGTAATGCCGCTGTTGCCGCGCTGCTCGCGTTGGGGTGGGATGTGCTGGTGAACGAATAAGATGGGAGCAAAAATGAAATATATATTAATATTGTTATTTGCGGTTGCGTGTCAGGCGCAAATAAAATTACCGGCTGGTTATGTGCGTATTAAGGCTGCTTATATATGTGTGGTTAAAAATGATAGTGCTGTTGTGCTTGACGGTATTGGCAAAAATACGGTAATGTATACGCGCAAAGAGGTATATGCAGCCGATGATTCGCAGAAATTTATTGATCTTGTTAAAGTTCGGCCAAATTTAAAAGCCGTAAATGGTATAGCGGTTAAGATAAGCGAAGAGGCGGAGAAGGTGCTTGATGAGCAGATCAAGCAGGCAGCAGATACATTGCCCGCAGTGCCAATTATTGGCGAAAAGCAGTGACCATCTAAAATGAACGCAACGACAATACAGCATTTTATTCTATTCTTTGCCGCCGCCCTTTGCTACGGACGCGCTCCGGCGTGGGCGTACCTTGCCGCCGCGATAGTGCTGATCGAGCTTGACCAAGCGCGATCTTACGCGGACCCGTGGTGGGCGTGGTTTCGGCTGCGGGATACGTGGCTGGACATTATCGCGGGGGCAGATCTGATTGGAAACCACATTAAGGAAATTAATAAATTAAATATTTATTAAGATAAAAGAAGGTAATATGAAAGAGTTTATTATTGCAATAATAATTGCCGCTGTTGCCGCATTTATTGCAGGATTTAGTTTAAAAAAAGAAAAAGTAATTTATGTAGATGTCCCATATATGGTAACAGACACAACTTATGTTGAAGTTGAGAAAATAATTTATGTTCATTTACCTGCTAAACATGATACAGTTATTATTGCAGATACTTTATTAGTGCAAGAACCATTTGAAATTGCAATGTTTGATACCACTCTTTCTAATGGTAAACAATTATATGGTCAATTAGCAGTACAGTATTACCCACGTCCTGTAGATTGGTTTAATGTAGAATTTCAACCTGCACCATTACCCACCATAACAATTACAAAATATATAACCGAAAAACACAAATGGTATGCACACCCTGCATTTACATTTGTTGCAGGATTTAGTGCTGGTGTTTTAGTGTTAAAATAAAAAAAACAAAATAACTAAAATAAAAAAGGAATAATTAATATGGAACAATTACCTTATGTTGTTGCAACCGTGCTTGGTTGGGTTGCGCCGCCTATTTGGCAGTTTGTAATTAAATATGTAAAAGGTCGATTTTTTCGATTTATGACTGCCATTTTATTGTCTGCTGTGACCGCAGTTGCTGCAATGCTTGCTACAAATACTCCATTTTCATTAACACCTGAAATGGTTTCAATTGTCTATCTCTTTAGTCAGGCCGCATTTTTGGGTTATTGGAAAAAGCATTTTGAAGAAACCGATACCAAGTAAAATGTTATTTATTATTAAATAAAAAATAAGTATAAGGTAGAGTATGAAATTTATATTCTACCTTATATTATTTTATTTATAGTTTTTGAAACGGTTATTACGTTTGAAAGAATATCTAAATGGGCATTGTAACAACTAGACACAATAATTTATTTCATGAAAATTTTGATAAACTTTGTGAAGACAAGGGACAAGAAATTTTTGTTTATGTCAAAGTTGATGGTCGATTATTATGTACTTGGTGTAAACATGATTATAATACTGGAAGATCTGCTGGTATTCCGAAAAATACTATTGATATTACACAAGATTTATTTACCTTTTCTGGTTATATTCAACAATATTATTGGATTGGACAATGGTTAGATAGAACAACCAGTATTGATTGGAGTACTCATCCTAGATATCAAAACCATTTTACTTGCCCTGAATGTGGTGGTGTTGGATATACTAACAATTATTTTACGGTTAGTTTACCAAATATAATTGTAGATGATTTATCCGAAACTTTAAAAAGAACAAATGCTTCTGGAATTTTACGTACTGGAATGATTGTTATTTATGGTAAATTATCAGATATTTTATCTGGTACAGACAACACTACAGATACAATTTTTGATCATGCTTTAACAATAAAAGTTGATGGAACTTTTTATCGTTTAGGTCATTTAAAAAAATTAGGACTACGAGATTGGTATATCTATGAAGCTTATTTAGTTAGGATGGATAATAGATGGGAATTATAGGAGATTTTTATGAAAAAAATTATGGTGGTTTCACCTTTTCCTTATGCGGAGATAATAGGTGGGGTAGGGTATTATTTACGGCAGTTCTTAAAAGAAAATCCTGATTTAGATATTCCAGATAGACCATATATTTATTATTTATCTGCTTCTGATTTAGAAGATAAGTTTAATAAAAATCACGTCAACATAAATAAAGTTTTATTTGAAATTCTTTCTCTTTCTAAATATCTAAATTTCAATTATAAAATTCAATATTATGGTAGAAATTATTATAATAAATTAAATTTTATACCTTATGAAGAACTTCTTTTTTCTATAATGAAAGAAATTAAATTTGTTAAGCCAAATCTTATTTTTATACCTACAAGTCAATTTAATCCTAGTACAGATTATGTAAATAAAATAACGCTTCATGCAGTTAATCTATTAAATCAAAAATTAGGAGTTATTCAATATCCAGTAGAAGATGATATTTATTGGGAAATTTACCCCGATTGTTTAAAAAAGTCTATTTCTGTTGGTATTGATAATATTACAGAGATAGATAATTTTAAAAAAACAAATTTAGTAGAGCTTAATAATTATTATCAGTATATTGAAACTAGATATACAAATAATATTAAGTACTATCAAAAAGATAAGGCTGATATTTTAATATGTGATTCATCTATAGAGATACAAAAAACAGAGGAAAAAGTATGACAATTAATGACTACTCGGAAAAAGCATGGTCTACAGCAATTTATCCTAATAAAGGTAAAGACATTTATTATCCTCTTTTAGGACTTGGTGGTGAAACTGGAGAAGTGTTTGAAAAA
>Ga0265297_10002430_pt1 | contig 37979 bp, 38 predicted proteins | sample Munlanlwell13791_FD_192502 | JGI IMG/M metagenome (GOLD analysis project Ga0265297, IMG submission 192502) | Leachate microbial communities from a municipal landfill in Southern Ontario, Canada - Leachate well 137-91 | ecosystem: Engineered > Solid waste > Landfill > Unclassified | place...
CAGCGCGCCCACACTTCCGGCGGCTTTTTTTTGCCCCCACCCAAAAAAAAGCCGCCGACCACTACCCGATAGTAAGCGGCGAAAATTTTTTCATGAAACAACAGTTCGAAGCGACTTAAAAATGGAGACGGGGGGACTTGAACCCCCGACCTCCTGCTTGCAAAGCAGGCGTTCTACCAACTAAACTACGTCCCCGCAACTCGCTTCGCGAGTAATTATCAATTATAAATTATAAATGGCAAAATAGGAAGAGGCTTTGCCTTTTGAAATTTGTAATTATCTAATTTTTAATTCCAATTTTCCGCTTTGCGGAAAATTGGTGGACCTACTGAGAGTCGAACTCAGGTCTCGGCGTTGCGAACGCCGCGTTCTACCACTGAACCATAGGCCCGGACCGCCATGCGGTAATTACAAATTAAAAATTACAAATGGGAAAGTGCTATTTCCAAGATCTTTTCTTAACTTTGACTTCTTTTGTTTCGGTCGGATAGATGTCTTCGTTGATCTCGTCCGGCTCAAACCAGAGCTTGATCTCAACTTCCGCTTCTTCGGGAGTGGCTGAACAGTGCAATACGTTCTCAAAAATACCTTTTGAAGTTATCCTGCCATATTGTCCTCTTATGCTGGAAGCATCGGCTTCTTCGGGATTTGTGGCGCCGGCCAGCTTGCGGACCTTGCCGACGGCATCTTCTCCCGTATAAACAAGCGCCAAAACTCTCCTGTAAGGCTCGTCATAGACTTCGCCGGAAATATATTTTACAACATCTTCAAAAAAAGGTTTGCCTTTGAGATGAGCGTAATGTTTTTCGGCCAGCTCTCTTGTAACATGCAACACTTTGGCCCCTATTATCCTTAACCTTGTCTCCGACAATCTGGTTAGAATATTTCCGGTCAACGATTTCTTTATCCCGTCCGGCTTTATTACTACAAGGGTCTTTGTGTTGGCCATTTTTTTCTCCTATTATTTGTCCTGAAGTATCGCGATGCCTGGCAAAGATTTACCTTCCAGGAATTCCAGCGAAGCCCCTCCGCCGGTTGATATGTGCGTTATCTTGTCCGCTACCCCTGCCTTTTCCGCGGCAGCTGCCGAGTCTCCGCCGCCGATTATCGTCACGGCTTTGGATTGCGCGAGAGCTTTTGCCACTTCCATAGTACCCTTTGCAAATTTTGGATTTTCAAAGATGCCCAAGGGACCATTCCAAACGACCGTTCCCGCATCTTTTACGGCATCTTTTATAAGCTTTATGGTCTCGGGACCTATATCTACCCCCATCATGTCGGAAGGTATCTGCGATGACGGAACTGTTTTTACCGGGGCATCCGGATTGCTTATGTCGGTCGTTACCACATCATCGACCGGGACTATAAGTTTAAGATCGGGCATGGCTTTGAGTTCCGCCCAGATAAGTTTTGCCTGGTCAAGGAATTTTACTTCTACCAGCGATTTTCCGATCTCATATCCTTGAGATTTTAAGAATGTATAGATCATTCCTCCGCCGATCACAAGGACATCTACTTTTTGCGCGAGATTTTTTATTACAGATATCTTTGAAGAAACTTTCGCGCCGCCGATGATCGCGACAAAAGGTTTTTTCGGGTCCGCGAGCGCTTTGCCCATTATATCGAGCTCTTTTTGAATAAGAAAACCGCATACGCCTGGCAATATATGCGCGACCCCTTCTGTTGAAGCATGCGCCCTGTGGGCCGTTCCAAAAGCGTCATTCACGTAAACGTCTGCAAGTGCCGCGAGCTTTTTTGAAAAATTCTCGTCATTTCCCTCTTCTTCCTGGTAAAATCTTACGTTTTCAAGAAGAGTGACATCCCCGTCCCCCATTTTTGCTATTGCGTTCTCAACCTCTTCACCTATGCAATCATCCAGTTTTAATACACTTTTTCCGAGAAGCGCGCTCAAACGCTCGCCTATTTTTGTCAGGCGGAGGTCTTCTGTAACGCCGGCAGGCCTGCCCAAGTGCGACACCAAAATTACTTTCGAGCCTTTGTCGATAAGATATTTTATTGTAGGAAGCGCTTCCTTTATCCTGCGGTCATCGGTTATCTCTCCGGTCTTTTTGTCCCTTGGAACATTGAAGTCCACCCTGACAAGGACGCGCTTACCTTTTAGTTCTTCCGTACTTAGATCCGAAATGGATTTCTTCATAACCTCGCCTCCTCCTTCTTATTCTGAATCATCTTCGTCTCGGACTTATATCCCCCCTCTCCCTCTGGGAGAGGGGTTGGGGGTGAGGGCCAAAGACAAAAAAGCCCCCGGTAAAACGGGGGCTTTTTGAATTGATCTGTCTACTTGGCCATCTTTGTGAGCAGGTCGACGACCCTGTTCGAATAACCCCATTCATTGTCATACCAGGACACAATTTTAAAGAAGCGTTTTTCGCCCTTAAGATTGTTCTGGAGAGTTGCCAGCGAATCGTATATGGAAGAGCGGTTGTCATGTACAAAATCGGTCGAGACAACTTCTTCCGTTGCCGCGCCCAGTATCCCTTTGAGATATGTAGAAGCTGCTTTTTTAAGAAGAGCGTCTATCTCTTCTATGGAGGTGTCTTTTACCGAACGGAAAGTAAGGTCAACAACAGAAACATCGGCAACCGGTATCCTAAACGACATGCCGGTCAGTTTGCCCTTTGTGGCGGGAAGCACTTCGCCTACTGCTTTGGCGGCACCTGTCGTGGACGGGATAATGTTGATAGCGGCCGCTCTGCCTCCGCGCCAGTCTTTTTTGGAAGGGCCGTCGACGGTCTTTTGTGTCGCCGTATAAGCATGGATCGTCGTCATCAGACCTGTTTCGATGCCGATCCCTTCTTTAAGTAGCACGTGCACCACAGGGGCCAGGCAATTTGTGGTGCAGGAAGCGTTTGAAACTATGTGATGCTTTGACGGGTCGTATTCATTGTCGTTAACGCCCATCACTAAGGTCTTTACGTCACCTTTTCCGGGAGCGGTTATAAGCACTTTTTTGGCACCTGCGTCAAGATGCCCCTTGGCCTTGTCGGAAGAAGTAAAAAGGCCTGTAGCTTCGATGACGATCTCCACTCCAAGCTCTTTCCAGGGAAGCATCGACGGTTCTTTTGTGGCCATGACGCATTTTATTTTTTTGCCGTTGACCACCAGGACATCGTCTTCGGCGGCTGAAGGACTGCTTTTTTCCGTGGATATGTCGGCTTTGAACCTGCCGTGTACAGAATCATATTTAAGCTGATAGGCAAAATATTTTGCGTCCGTGCTGATATCGACGACCCCGGCAACTTCTATATCTTTGCCGATCACCCCTTTTTCCACCATCGCCATGAACACAAGCCTTCCTATCCTTCCGAAACCATTGATACCCACTTTTACAGCCATTCCTTAAGTCCCCCTTCTTTTTTTAAAGCTTTTTGAACCGCCATCGGCAAGAGACAGCTGCACAATCTAAATCTTTTGAAATTAAAAAGGCGTAGCGGACAGCTATGTCTGCGGTTTGCTTTCAGCTCTTTTAAAGTAATTATATCATTGCCGGGAAAATAGTGTCAAACGGGAAGCTCTCAAGTGTTATAATCGCTATCAGCAATGGACAAAAAACAAAAGATACTGACAGTCGGGGCATCTCTCGCCGTGGTGATCGGGCTGGCATATCTATATATATTCGCACCCGATGTGCAGCTTCTAAAAAAACAGGGAGAGAGAAGGACCATCGAAGCATCATTAATAACAGTAAAAGGCCGGGAAAAAGGCAAGCCGTCTTACGAGATCTTCGCGGAAAAAGCGTCCTCCGACAGAGACCAGTCGGTCATAGATATAGAAAATATAGAAAGCGGCACTGTGTATGGCGAACACGGCATTTTTCTAAAATATCTCAAAGCCGGTTTTTCCACTATTTATCTCTACACAAACCTCATCGAAGCGCGCGGAGGGGACAAAACACCCCTGACAGCGCTTATAGATATAAGCGGGGCTTCGGGAAAGAAAAAAGGCAGAAAAGAGTTTTCGCTTTTGAAAGCTGAGAGCCTGCAGTATCACACCAATACAAAAAAGGGCACGGTCAAGAACGGCAGCCTTTCAAACAAAAGATTTAAGATCCGCGCAAACGGCATCGAGATAAACACTGCGGATGAGACCGCGCTGTTTTATCCGTTTCCCGCGGCAGAAACACCTTCTCAGCATATAAAAGCAACTACCCTGGAAAGCTTTTACGGACAGGAGCTCTTAAAAGGTTACGGAGAGACCGAAGTGAAATTGGACAAAGGCAAAACAACCGTAAAAGCCGACTTTCTTGAATTTTCCACCGAGAATTACGGCGGACATATGGAAAAAAATATCAGGTTCAGTCAAAAAGGCAAATTTTCTACCGCCGATCAGCTCGACTATATCGACAGAAGCAAGACCGCTATCCTGACAGGCAATGTAAAAACGATCATCAAAAAAGGCTCCGCAGTGCTCAAGGAATCGAGTATAAATAAGATCAGGAACGCCGAGACAAGAAAAATGCTCAGGGACGGCATGCTGATGAACTGCGAAAAACTTTCTGTTTCCACGAAAAACGGCAATGCCACGGCCGAAGGCAAGGTTGTGCTCCTGCAGAAAAAAAACCGCGCCAAGTCCGACAGGGCTTTTTTTGATGAGAAAAAAGAAACCGTGACTATGACAGGAAACGTTTATATAGAAAAAGAAGGCCAGTGGCTAAAGACTCAAAAAGTGATCGCCTCTCTGTCAAAAGAAGAATTCGAAGCGGTCGGCGGCGTCGAGACCCTGATAAAAGTAAAAAAGAGGAGAAAATAAACTTATTTTCCCAATACTTCCATTAACTTTGCAGGATCAATATTCCCTTTAACGACTTGGCGGGACACTTCTCTAATAGCTGAATAAGAATTTGTCCCGAATGCGCCCTCAACAGCAGCTATGAACGGAGAGACCTCTTCACCAAAATACGCGGACAAGACCACGGCATCGCCAACTCGTTTAATGATCTCTCCGACTGCCATCGCTATGGGATAATATCTGTTCCTGACGACCGCGCCGCCCAAACTCATCCTTATGTGTTCCGTAAGCCCTTCGTTAAGATATTTATCCAGACTGTCTATTTTTCCGTCGAAGCCACAGAGCGCTATTCCGCATTTGTAGCCTGCGTCAACGATCCTCCTGCTTCCCGCATGCAGTATTTCATGGGAAATACCTTCTTTCTCCCATCCTTCAAGCATGACCAAGTTTAAAAGGCTTGCCGGAAATTTTATCATGTCATCAGAGATCCCGTATAATGCCGAAGGGATGCCTGCAGTACGCGCTTCCTGAGGCTTAAAAGCATCACTTTCGGGTGTAACCCAACTCCTGAATACTCTATCCGGCACAACGCATGTATTGATAGTCCGCTCCGAAAACAATCTCGGCAATCTCATTTGATAAAGTGCAACGTTAGAAGCAAGTTTTTCCGCGTGTGCTTCTAAGTGCGATGCCCTGACACCGGCATAATCATAAATAACAACATTTCCGGAACGAATTGGTGACATTATCATTATCATTGCTCCTTTGGCAATAGGATCATCTATTTATATATCGGCTTTTTTGAAGGCGGATTTCACAAAAACGAGATTGGGATAAAATTATAAGTTCTTTTGATACTCGCTCTCATTCCAGCAGGTCAGAAAAAAGTCGCATTCTTTGCAAAGTTTCAGCTCTTTTATTGACCTAAGATATGCCTTGCCGCATGTGTCCTTGATGTCATTTTGTCTCATCAAAACTATACACGGAGGCATTTTTGACTTGCAGCCGTGGCGGTTATCGCAGTTTATGCAAAATCCCATATTTTTCTTTACCTGTAGTATCCGGCAACGGCGGAAGAAACCCGGTTTATGACAAGTCTTGCGTCCCTGTCGCGCTTAAATCCCTTGGTAAAGACGACCAGCACGTATGTCCCGCGTTTTGAATATACTATCGCGCTGTCGTGAAGGACATTTGTGAGGTTGCCCGTCTTATTCGCACAGAAAAAACCGTTCGGCAATACTCTTGGTATGCCGAATATGTATTTCTGATTTCTCATGAACCCGATCATGTCCTTCCTTGCAGACTTCGAAAAGCTTGCAGGTCCTCTTTGTATCCTGAGCAGGAGATTAGCTATATCGTTGGGAGTAGTCCGGTTATATGTCGGGCGGGGCATTTCTACAAGAGCGGTCTCATCAAGGATACGGGTGTTTTTTAGACCTATCTTTTTACAATAGGAGTTTATATTCGCTTTTCCGGCCCTTCTGACCAACAGCCTTGTGGCGGTATTGTCCGATACGGATATCATCAGCCTGCAAAGGCTCCACATAGTGTACTTGTTGGGCCTCAGCCATTGAAGCACTCCCGCTCCCGGAAGCTTGTCGGCTTCTAAAAACCGTATGCGGCTTCCGAGATTTAAAAGCTTGTGGTCCGAAGCGTAAAAAAGATATGCCATGACGGGTATCTTTATTATTGAAGCGGCGGGAAATACCTTGCTGCCCCTGACGGAAACCCTATAGTTTGTTTTCAGATCTATAAAAGAAACCCCTATCGCATAGCCGGGAAGTACTTTTCTGCCGTAATTGTCATAAACAATAGAATTAAACTTTCTGGTTAATCCATAAAACCTGTTGGCGGAAAAAGAAGGCTGGGCAAATAAAACGAGAGCGAAAAACAGAAAAAATATTCTTCTCTTCATGGATTCATTATAACAAATCAAACTCACCCCCGAGCTTCGTTTCACTCAGCTCTTCCCCCTCTCTTATCAAGAGAGGGGGGAAGGGGGTGAGTAAAATATCTCTTTGTATATCCGCGGATAAGCATCCTTGCCGCCGATGAACATCATTGTCAAAGGCATGACTTTTTTGGCCTCGGATGACATCGCGGTAGAAATATTTTGTATGTCCCATTGTGCGTGTTCATCCTCGCGCAAACGGCTCACATGATATAGCTCTCGCGCATTGCATTTAAAGATCACCCTGCGCCTGTGGGCGTTTGTCAAAACATAAGCCGCCGCATCCTTGTCTTTTTTGGCAATTTTTTCATAAAGAGAGTCGGTCGCTGCTATAACCTTGTCAAAATCAGATTTCATCCCAATCTCCCCTATTGCCGGCGGCATGGTAACGCCAAGCGACGGATCATACGGCTGAGCAATAATGGTAGCCATGCGGTGCCTTTTTAACTGGGCAAAGCAAGAAGACGAGAGTACCACATCAAATGTCAGATCGATATTTTCATACTCGCGGAGAACACTGTCATAAAGCTTCAAGTTCGCGCAAGAAGCTTTGACAATATCCTTTTTCTCCTCTGCGCTCATTTTCTTAGTTGAGGCAAGACAATTTTCAAATGCCATATCCGACACGGCAAACATCAGCGATGTCACAAGCACATCATCGGCATCTGGAGTATATCCGACCAGAGAAACGTCGCTTTGGATATCTGGCTTCTTCTTCAGCACTTCAGGCTTCAGCACTTCAGCTCTTATCCCCTCGTACGTTTTCGCGTCAAAATCATTCGCTTCCGTAAAAAGTATTATCGACGGGGCTATCTTTTGCACAAGAGCAAACATTTTTTTAGAAAATTCTTTTACTTCATTATTTTTCTGAGAGGCGAAACGCCTGAACATGAGTTCAAGGTTCCTCGCGTTCACCGTAAGCCCCAGCTGCGCCTGTGTGGCAAGGCTGGTTACATACCTGGCATCTTCCTTGGCCCAACCTTCGAGCAGGCTTTTATTTTTGGGATCAGCCGCAAGGCCTTTATGTTTTTCAAAAACATGGACGGAAAGCTTTTCATTAAGTTTGTGATAAAGCTCGTTCTGCGTCTTCACCAGAGAGGTGAATTCCTTTTCAAAACCGGCATCTTTTATCTCTTTTGGAATAACAAAGTCATTCTCAAGGGTTATATAGCGCTGGGATTTTTCGGTAAACGAGCAAAGCCTGAAATGCTCTATGCTTTCAACGGCAAGCCTGGAAATCCCGATGATATCAAAATTAAACACCGCATGTTCGGCAACGGAATGGTGTCCCATTTTAAATATTATGCTGCTGTTTGACTTGCGGGATTTTTCAACCTCCTGCCGTGAAGCTTTGCGGAGCTCGTCTATCGGGCGCGGGTCCCGGCTGATCCGGGCATATGCCGCCGAAAGCGTTTCCGGGGTAATATCTTGTCTTTCGGGAGAGCTTATCTTGAGCTCTTCGATAACATCCGTGTCGATGTTATAGCCGGCCAAAATTATTTTCTGTTCCATAAAAAGTAGTATACCACAACCCTTTTGCCCCTTTTCTTGATCGCAAGAAAAGGGGCCCAAAAGAAGCTCGCGGGGGCGTCCGCCCCCAGCTCCCCCACCGCGCCGAACTCCTCGGTCTCGCCATAGGCGAGCCCTCGTCGAATAAGCGGCGCGGACAAGGAGCTATATTGAATACAGGTCTATGAGTTTCTGTTTCAGACACTTATCCTTCTGGCATTCCTCATAAAGATGAATATATCAATGAGGACCATTGAAGCGTTCAGGAAATAGAAAACGGTGACGATATCCCTGCTGTAAAGCAATTTGTGAATAATACCGGCGACATAGCCAATGAAAACTATTATCAGGAACCGCAGGCTCTTGCCCGCATTCTGTCCTGTAATAAGAGATTTTCTTATGGAAAACGGCCATGCCGCGCCAAAACACAGGAGCATTACGACTTCAAATATGCTCATTCTTTTCGCAGCGTTATTTCTTTACTTCCATTACAAAAAATATCTTGCCAGCCTGCATATCATAGAGTTCGTAAGTACCGGTTATTTTATAACCTTTCGCCTGCGCATATTCCATCAGCGCGGGATAAGCTTTCATCGGGCCTACTGCATAAGAGAGCGAATTCCTTATAGGAAATACAACGACCAGGTTTTTGGCTGCTTTTATCTTTTTAGATTTGTACTTTTTCGATATCTTGGCGAATTTGGCCGCATCTTTATTTTCAATTACAACCCCGCACTGGCTTCTCAACTTGTCAGCAGGTACTTTGGAAGGATTATCAAAATATATGCCAAGGCCCTTCTCTGTTTCAATTCCATCTGTTTTGACGGATTTATAGACCTTATCAAAAATCTTGCCGGAATTCATATACGGGCCCACATATTCCTCATAAACGAACAGGTAAGGCCCCATCTTTGTTTCCGATACGGAAGGCTTTGAAAGCACTCCCATATATGCAAGAAAAACAAGGACGAGTCCTGCAAGTACCAGCAACACTATCAGCAGTCGTTTAAAGAACTTTTTCATTTTTTGCTCCTTTCAAATTATGATCTTACCACAAAAATCTTAAGATCCCCTGTGTCAGCATAGTCACTATGACCCCGGCTATCATTACGCCGACAAACAAAAGAAAAAAAGCCTTTTTTACGGGAATTCCGAAAATATATGCCGCGACAGCACCGGTCCAGGCTCCGGTGGCGGGAAGCGGGACCGCCACAAATATTATGAGCGCCAGGCTCCCCCATTTTTCATATGAACCCGTGAATTTATGCCGCGTTCTGGCAAAAAGCCACGAAAAAAATCTTCTTGCCAAGGCACTTTTTTTCATCAAATATTCCGAAACTTTCTCAAGACCTATAAGCAAAAATATTATAGGGAACATATTCCCTGCTACCGATATAACATAACTTTTAAGGACGCTCATGTGATATACGGTCAAAGCGAGAGGGATCCCTGCCCTCAGCTCCCCTATCGGGATCATTGAGATCAGGAAGGTCCCAAGTTCGGGCGGCATATTCGCAAAGAACGAGTAGTCCATCTCTGTCTTTACATAGATATTATCAAAAGTCGCTGACTTATGCAATAATCGCGTAACTATTCAGCCCTCGCCCCCATCCCCTCTCCCAGAGGGAGAGGGGCGCATAAAACAAGAACACAAAAATTGATAAAGAAACTAAGTATGCTAACAGTAACAATTCTGCATGGGTTCCCCTCTCCCAGCTCCGAGCTTGTTGAGGAGCGTGGGAGAGGGGTTAGGGGTGAGGGCCATTATAATGGAACTTTTTGCCAGCGCGAACTGTCTAATTAGAAAAGAGCTTAAATAATAGGATTTTTTGAGGTAGAATGGTACGGATGAAGAATAAACACATTATATCGCTCGCGGCGGCTCTCTCGGTGTTCTTTATATGCGCCGCATCACATGCTGAAACATGGTCCGAAGTTGTTGCGTTGGCAAAAAAGAACAACAATGAGCTGAAAAGCGCCGAAAAGAATCTTGAAGCCTATGAATGGTCCTACAAAAAAAGTCTGACCTCATTTCTGCCGCAGCTATCGGCATCTGCGGCTATAGGGGGAACGGACACTGCCTCTTTTAGTGCAAAAAGCTCTTCTTACGGCCTGTCTGCGACACAATCTCTTTTCAGCGGATTTGGCAATATAAACGCGGCCCGCAGCGCCTATGCGCAGATGGAATCCGCCCGCGCAAATCTGACGCAAAAAACGTCCGGCATATTGTATGATGTCAGGGCTGCGTTTTTAGACCTACTAATAGCCGAAAAGGACCTTGCCCTCCAGGAACAGATTTTGGTGCGCCGCACTCAAAACTCAAAGCTCATAACCCTTCTTTACGAAAGCGGCAAAGAAGACAGGGGAAATCTCATGCTGACACTTGCCGATGTGGAAAGTTCAAATACCGCTGTTTCACAGGCAAAAAGGAACCTGGAACTTGCCAGATTAAAATTATCGCAATTGACCGGAACACAGATAACAAAAACTGATGGTACGAGCCTGGAAACAAATACACCCGGCAACGTTGATATTAATATGCTTTCCACAACAAGCCCTTCTTATGCGATCGCAAAATATACCTTCGATATCGCTTCCATATCGGCGGACCAGGTTTTAGCGGAACTGTTGCCCAGCGTTTCCCTTTCAGGCAATATCAGAAAGTCCGGGTCGGACTGGCCTCCTCAGACGGACAGCAGATCATGGGCCCTCAATCTCTCCTATTCATTTTTTCCGGGAGGCGGCAATATAGCCGACAAAGTGATAAAAGAGATCCAGAAGGAACAAGCCCGGCAGACGTTCGAACAAAGCAAAAAGGACGTTTTATACTCGATAAAATCCGCCTATGACAATTTTGCAAATAAGCTCGAAGGCTTGAACGTCAGCGGCTTCTATGTCAATGCTTCAACAGAAAGGGCAAAAATAGCTCGCACAAAATATGTGAACGGACTGATGTCTTACAACGACTGGAATACAATAGAAAACTCCTTTATCTCTGCTGAAAGGGCTTATTTATCGGCGCAGAAAGATACTTTTGTCGCGGAAGCCGCCTGGCATAATTCATACGGAGGTTGGATAAAATGAAAAAGTTTGGGTTTATTTTATTATTGGTCCTGTCTGTAATGGTTTTTTCGTGCGGAAAGAACAAAGATCAGGAACTCAAAAAAGCAACAGTCCAAAAAGGTTCCATAAAAACTGCAATAACAACCGTAGGGGAAGTCGTCCCCAGGAATCGTCTCGAGATAAAACCGCCCATCGGCGGACGCGTGGAACAAGTCCTGGTAAAAGAAGGGAATAATGTCGCAAAAGGACAAACAATAGCATGGATGAGCTCTTCGGACAGGGCAACCCTGATCGACGCGGCAAGAGCAAAAGGTGAAGAGGAACTGAAATACTGGGAAGATGCCTACAAACCGGCTCCGGTAATAGCCCCTCTTTCCGGATTTATAATCAAAAGAAGTGTAGAGCCGGGACAATCGGTAACAATAAGCGACGCAATAATAGTTATGGCCGACAAATTGATAGTCAAGGCCCAGGTGGATGAGACCGACATAGGCAAGATATCCGACGGACAAAAGGTCATACTGACGCTTGACGCTTACCCGAACAAGGAAATAAATGGCACTGTGGAGCATATTGCGTATGAGTCCGAGACTATCAACAACGTCAACATATACGTAGTGGACGTCATCCCTTCACAGGTCCCTTCATTCTTCAAATCCGGCATGAGCGCTTCGGCAAAGTTCATCCTGAGCGATAACGCTAATGCTCTTTTGCTGCCGTCTGAAGCTATAAAAAAATACAAAGGCTCATCCTATGTGCTATCAGAGAACAAAGATGAAAAAATAAGTGCGGTACAAGTGGAAACAGGTACCGATGACGGCACGAACACGGAAATACTGTCCGGATTATCAGAAGGTGATACAGTTATATTACCGGACGCCAAACTGTCAAAACAATATTTCTCTTCAGTCAGAGGAGGCCCCCCGAACTTGTTCGGAGGCAGCAAAAAATAACATGGCGCTAATACAGCTTTCAGGCATATCAAAAACATATGCCATCGGCAAAGATATAGCGGTAAAAGCGCTTAAAAGCATCGACCTCAAGATAGAACAGGGAGAGTTCGTGGCTTTGATGGGTCCCTCCGGGTCCGGGAAGTCCACTCTTTTAGCTATCCTGGGGATGCTTGACAGATCGGACGGAGGATCCTATAAACTCAACGGCAAAGAGATCTCGACCCTTCCGGATCATGAAGCCGCAATGCTGCGCAACAGGTTTTTCGGGTTCATATTCCAGAGTTTCAACCTCCTTCCTCGGTTGGATATTTTGACAAATGTACTGTTGCCTTTCATATATTCTCCGGAAGGCATAACGCAAAAAAGCAGGCAAAAAGTCGCTTCTCTTATGGAACGCGTCGGACTGGCGGACAGGCTGCGGCACTCCCCTACAGAGATATCCGGAGGCCAACAACAGAGGGTCGCCGTCGTGCGCGCCATAGCAAACGATCCTTTGGTGATATTAGCCGACGAACCTACAGGTAACCTTGATTCAAAATCCACGGAAGACATAATAAACATGCTTGTCGAGCTCAACAAGAACGGCAATACGATAGTAATGGTGACCCACAATCCGGATCTGGCAAAATACGCGACAAGGGTCCTTTTATTAAAAGACGGACAGATAGTCGATGACAAGATACAATCCGAGGTAAAACCCGGAAAATCCGTCTACAATACTGAGTTCGGCAAAAAAAAGAACGGACTGAACATTTCTCCCGACAGTATAAAAAACTATGTGAAAGAGGCTCTCCTTTCGCTTAAAGCGAACAAGCTCAGGTCGTTCCTTTCGATAATCGGGGTCATGATAGGAGTTGCCGCGGTCATAGCGATGCTCGCCATAGGTACGGGAGCAAAAGAACAGGTAGAAAAAAGCCTCTCCAACCTGGGAACAAATCTTCTTATGGTAAGCACCAGCCGCAGGAGCGGAGGGATATCTCTTGGATCAGATTCCGCTACAAGGTTCAATTTCGACGACCTTGCCGCGTTAAAAAATATCGAAGGGGTGAAGAACGCGATCCCTTATGTTAACGGCAACGCCCAGGCGGTATACGGCGGACGCAACTGGAGAACGAGCATCGTAGGCACCGAAACCGAATATCAGGTCATAAAAGACTCCTTCCCGACAAACGGAAGGTTCTTCACAAAAGCGGAAGTAACGACCAGGGCAAAAGTCGCGATAATAGGTTCCAATGTCGCCAAGGAACTATTTCTTGAAGAAAACCCTGTAGGGAAAAACATAAGAATAAACAGAATAAATTTCCAGGTCATAGGCGTGCTCCCTGAAAAAGGTTCTGCCGGTTTCCAGAACATGGACGACCAAATAATAGTTCCTGTGACCACTGCGATGTACAGACTTATAGGGACTGACTACATAAACCGGTTCGACGTACAGGCGGAAAACCCGGAAGTCATGAGCGCTGTTGAATCCGCGATTCCTCTAACGCTCGGCAAATTGCATAGGCTTCAGCAGGATCAATATGACCAAATAGATATCAGGAACATGGCTGACATTCAAAAAGCAATGAATGAGACGATCCAGACTCTTTCGTATCTGCTCGGCTCCATCGCCGCGGTCAGCCTTCTGGTCGGCGGCATTGGAATAATGAATATTATGCTCGTGATCGTGATGGAGAGGACGCGTGAAATAGGACTTAGAAAAGCTCTCGGGGCCCAGAACTCGGATATAATGACGCAATTTTTGGTCGAAGGCACCTTGATCTGTCTTATTGGAGGGATTATAGGAATACTGTTCGGAGCATCAATAGCCATGACCATGTCCACGATCTTCGGATGGAATACTCTTGTATCCGGAGGCTCTATAATTCTGGCATTCGGATTTTCGATATTCACGGGAATAGTCTTCAGCCTTTGGCCCGCCCGCCGCGCCGCCAGACTTCTGCCTATAGAAGCGCTGAGATACGAATGAAACAATAAATACGATAGCTTGCCGCCACAGCACCAGAATATTTCTGGATAAACCTGTCAATGACAGAGATCTTAACAAAATGCTGGAAGCCGCCAATCAGGCCCCTTCGGCACACAATCAGCAATCATGGAAATTCATTGTTATAAAAGGGCAGAAAAAATCTGAGCTGGCGGACCTGATATCAACAAGATCGCATTCTTTCCCCAGAGCTTCGGCCGCGTTACTTAGGATGGCTTCCCGAAGTATCTTAAGCGCACCTATAGTGATAGCCGTAGCCAATTCCGGAGAACTGATAGAGCACGGCAGCAGGCTTTTTCAGCTTGAAGATGCGTATGTAAAAGATTTTTTCAGAACAATGGAGATACAAAGCTCTTCCGCGGCGGTAGAAAATCTTTTGATAGCCGCCACATCGATGGGTATTTCCACAGTATGGCTCGGTATAATGTTCCTCATAAAGGACGAAGTGCTTGAATTCCTGGGAGAGCCCAAGGGAGAATTCATGGCGATCATCTGCGCGGGATATCCCGAGAAGGAATCTTTTTCACCTAAAAAACGGCCGTTCAATATGCTTGTCAAAAGACTGGATTAATCGGATGATAAATTAGAGTTATCAAATATTACTATTTGTACTTGAAACATCAGAAGCTTCCTCATTTTGTGTTGCCTCGGAGCCCTTTGAATGTTCCCCTTTTTGCATTTCTTTTTCTGTTTGTTTTTGAGTTTCCATCTCTTTTTCTTTTGCTTCATCTATGGATTTGATGGTTTTAAGGTGGTCATGAAATGGGGTTATATCTCTCGCCATCAAAAGACCAGGCAGAGTATCCCCAACCTGTTTATTGGGGATGTACGCCGAAACAATTCCTATTATCTCGGGAGAACCATCTTTTGTTTTATAAAAAACAGGCCCCCCGCTGACACCATTTATTGCCACTCCATCAATCAAATAACTATTGTCTTTCTCAATAAAATAACTTACCTTACCAGAAAAGAAACATAGATAATGAGGAGCAATACGAGGGAATCCAACCCATCCTATTTCTATCCCGATTCTCATATATTTTGTGGAGTCAAAAAGACTTAATGGTTTTTTGGGAAAATAGTCCTTAGTATTTACAAAGATTGTTGCAGCATCTTGACTGTCGTTAAGCCATATAGCCCTATCATTATTAGAAAGAAATTCTGTTTCGTTGCTTTCTGAATGAACCAGCTTAATAGGCTTTTCCCAGTCATTTGCTTCTTTAATCACATGAGCAGCGGTAGCAATTGCGGCAACGGTATGTGTTTTATTAAACCCCAAAAGGAAGCCAGTGCCATATCCAAGTTCCGATTCAATTCGAAATACATAAGGCTTGATTTCATCATATATTTTTGCCCACTCCATATATTACACCTCCACAGATATAATTTTTTTGCTTCGCAAAATTCGGAGAGGGAGACCTGCCTGCCGGCAGGCAGGGATTCGGCCTCCGCTCCCGCTTGGGCGGGAGGCTACGGACCATAACAGTCTTCTTTATTCCCTTCTTGCTACTTACTTCTTATTACTTACTCCTTCGAATTTTGCGAAGCAGTAAGATGAAGGAGTAAGAAGTAAGGGAATTTTGCTTCGCAAAATTCGGAGAGGGAGAGATTCGAACTCTCGTTACGCTTTCGCGTAAACACACTTTCCAGGCGTGCGCCTTCAGCCGCTCGGCCACCTCTCCAGTAATATTGTAATTTTAACAGATTTTGCCCGATAAGGAATGTCAGAGAGTACTAAATATCCAATACCTGTCCTGTTTCAAGTCCGATACTTTTCGCCGTCCCGCCTTTAAGTTCTATAACAAAAGATATTTTCGACGGGGATCGGTATATATCGTAGTCATCCCCGCTAACAACGGGTAAGTTCTCTAAAATACTAATTACTTTTTTTTCGTTGTCTATCCAAATAATATCAAGCGGCTCGGGAACGCCTTTCATCCAAAAAGCGGGGCGGCATGGATTTTCAAATACAAACAGCATGCCTTCATTTTGTTCCAATGTCCTGCCGGAAAGCCCGATTTCTCTTTCTTTTTGAGTATCCGCCACCTCGACTTTGAACACTCTGCCGCTTATATTTATACTTTTATATAGGACATCGCAGTTGCCGCAGCAACCAAGAAAAAAAGATGCAATAAGCAATGAAACAGCCATATGTTTTAGCATTTACCCCACCTGTGACGAGGATGGATCTTTTCGTAATCAGAAGCGGTCTGTTTTGTTATCTTATACCAGGGGACGCCGATCTTAGCTCCGACGATCGAAGCCAAAGCACAACGGCATAATGTCGGGTCCGCTTTTTTAAGCAGCTTATCGAATACCTTGAAGGGATCTTTTTTCAAAAATTGCTCCTTTGTGGTGATCCCTATCTTTTTTAGTTTTCCTTCAATGGCCGGCCCTATATTGATAAGGCCTCTAAGTGAGGAACATTTCTCGCTACTCTTTTTTTTCATAAAACTATAATACTCCGGAACGTCATTGCGAGGAGGAAAGTAGTGACGACGAAGCAATCTCCTTCGTCTATGGAATTGCTTCGCGGAGTTTATCCCGCTAACAAGCGGGGCTCGCAATGACATCATCCTTTGATTCCGCACGCCGAATCTATATATCCCGTTATTTCCTCCAGCTTGTCCACTATTATATCGGCACTCTTAAGATATTCCTTTGGAAGAGATGTTGTCACCGCAAAACAGAACATGCCTGCCGCTTTGGCTGATGCTATGCCGTTTGGAGCATTCTCGACAACAGCACATTTTTTTGGTATGACTTTAAGCGCTCTCGAGGCTTTTAGATATGGAGCGGGATGGGGCTTGCCCACTTTTAAGTGGTCGCCGGCAACGATCACATTGAATTTGTCGCGTATATTTTTCGGCAGGATCTTATTTATTTCTTTTTCAGGAGTCCCCGAAACCAATGCCAGCAAATAGCCCCGAGCTTTGATGCAGGACAAAAAACCTTCCACTCCGAAAAAAATATGCCTTCTAAAATATTTCTTAAAGATCTTAGATCTCTCGTTAAATATATTTTTGCCTATACGGGCACTGAACTTTAGCCCTTCCCTTGCAAAAAGCTCTTTCAGCGTTTTTTGCCACTTCTCCCCTTCCCTTATGTATGCATCGAATACAGTAGCCCTTATTCCGTACGGAAGCAGAGCCTCATACCATGCTATGTAGTGATACGGCATGGAATCAACGATCACTCCGTCCATGTCGAAAAGGATGGCTGAAAACTTATTTTTTAGCTTTTTCATCGCACACTATTATCCGGATATTCCTCGTTTCTATGGGAGGAATATCCTTTTCCCAGGGCCTTTGATAGGAAAACATTATCTGCGCAGCTCCTTTTTTTACGGCTTTGAACGTCCATATCTCCACACCCCCGGCTCCCGCAAGTCCCGTTGATGGAGCCGTATATTTTGAGCCGATCATCTGTATTATTCCCTTTGGTCTTATTGACGCGATCTTCCAGCCGTAACCGGTTGTGGGGTTTGACTTTAGTGTCACAGTAAAACTTTGTCCGGTTTTAGCCTTAAGAGTATTATCTGCCTGAGATGTTCCGCAGGATACAGCCAACAAAAGAATAAGGGGAAGAAAATATTTTGCCATACAAAAGATTATATCATCCGGACATAAATTGTGTAATGCAGACAAATTTGGTAGAATATCCATATGAAAAAACATGTTGACGGCAAAGATAAAGCAAAGATCATGCTGTATGCGCTTAGCACCTGCGTCTGGTGCAAAAAAACAAAGAACCTGCTCAATGATCTGGGGCTCGCTTATGATTTTGAGGATGTTGACCTCCTGGATGAAAAAGACCAGGGCCGGGCCGTGAAAGAAATAGAAAAATGGAACAGTTCCGGTGGTTTTCCTCTGATAGTCGTGAACAACGAAAGATGCATAAAAGGCTTTAATGAAGAAGAGATCAGGAAGACCCTAGGATGAACGGGCTTTTTGAAACTTTGGACAAAGCGGCACGATCTGCCGGATATTTTCTCAATCCTGACAAAGAATTTGTGCTCGAACTGTGCGACGGGCTCCTTAAGAACAAAGAAAGATACGGATATATTGCCTGTCCGTGCCGGCTCGCTTCGGGGGTCAAAAAAGAAGATTTAGATATAATATGTCCCTGCGACTACAGGGACAGCGACATAGAAGAATACGGCACCTGCTATTGCGGCCTATATGTATCAAAAGAGATAGCCGAAGGTAAAAAGAAAATCTCTTCTATCCCTGAACGCCGCCCGTTGAAAGAAAAACGGCAAAACACGTCAGATAATCGTAGGGGCCGTTTGCAAACGGCCCCTACGATGGACAATTTTCCCCTCCCCGTCTGGCGCTGTAAGGTATGCGGGTATCTTTGCGCAAGAAATGAGCCACCCGGAATATGTCCTATCTGTAAAGCAGAAAAAGACCGTTTTGAAAGATTTATATGGTAGTAGATATTCGCCATGGCGAATATCTACTATTTTTTGTATGCCGTCTGAAAATAATCTATAAGAAAAGCGAAAAGCACTCCGCCGAACAATCCCATAAGGGCGCCAATGACAAGATTTAGCTTTGTGTTGGGTATCGCTGGACTTGTCGGGACTTCGGACTTTTCTATATCGCTGAACGGAGATACTTCTTTTGCCTCCTGCACCTTGGTATTGGCATATTCGGTGCGCAGCATCTTGTAGATAGTTTCCTGTATCCCGAATTCGCGCTCGAGCCTCAAAATTTCTATGGTCTTTACTCCTTGGCCCCCCACAATTGTTCTGGATGAGCTGATCAGATAGGTAAGGTTCTTTAGCTTGTTTTCTGCGCTCCTAAGGTCCGCCTCGGATATCGGCAGCTGTTTTTCAAGGTATTCCCGTTTTTTTCTGGCTTCCGTCACATTGAGCCTGTTCCAATACTCGGAAACTGCCTCAACATATGCATCCGCTATTGCAGAAGCCAGCACAGGGTTTTCATGGCGTACCCTTATGTCCATGATGTTCCCGTCTATCTTTGATTTGAATTTTCCTATCCCTGTCTTTTTGATATCGCGACCAAGAAGTTTGTAAACCTGTCTTTCAACTGCAGGGGTCTTGATAAGTTCGTCAAGGTCCGCTATGTTCCCGCCGGCAGGATAAGGTCCTCCTAAATTTATGCCCATCATGGACGCAAGCCCTGACATCTGGCCTCCGCCGCCGCTGCCCGAGGTCCTTATCAAGAGCAGTGTTTTTGCTTCATACACCGGCTTTGTAATCAAAGATATTATTATCGAGGCGGCAACACACAGCGCAAAGAACCAAAAGACGGTCTTTCTTTGTCGCGCCAGAACATCGATCATATCTTTTAAGCTTATCTCATCTTCCATAAGCACTCCTCATCTGACATATCTGGTTACCGTCGCATAAAACGTGAGGGTCAGCATTATCAGACTTGCAAATGATGCAAAGTCAGAAAAGTAGAACCAGTTTTTGGGCACGGAAATCACGTCCCCCTCTTGAATGACCATATCATAGGTGTGGTTTGCTTTGAACAATATATCGCTGGCATTTATATTGTAGTTCCTGGAAGAGCCGTTCTCGTTCCTTGTAACGGTGACATAAGCGAGGTTTGCCGCGGAAGAAGGGCCTCCGGCAAGATTAATATAATCTGAAAGCCGTTTGTTTACAAAATAAGTGTAGCGGCCGGCCCTGGAAACCTCTCCGTAAACATATACGAATTTATTGAGATTGGCCAGGGACTGGATAAATTCATCCTGGCTCAGATAGACCCTTGTCAACCGGGGCTGTTTCAGTACTACGGTAAGAGTAAAACCTTCTAAAAATTTTTTACGGACTTCTTTTTTTATGTACTCCTGAGCTTCTTTGATCTTAAGACCCGAAAGTTTGATTTGTCCGATATTAGGAAAGAATATTGCCCCGTTGCTTGCGATCTCAAAAGTATAATCAAGCGCCAAGGAATTGTCTCCGACGAGCATATGTACGTCTATAATATCCCCCATGCCGAGAAAATAATCCGCGTAAGCCCGTTCGGATGTAAGAATTGAATCAACTGTATCATTTTGCATATAGTAAGAAGGCGACGGCCCAAGGGTCTGCGCACAAACACCAGCAGGCGAAAAAACCAATGCTGCGATGAGCGCGATACTGACGATTTTGATTAGTTTGCTGTTCATTGTTCTAACCTTATTATAGCAAAAAGCGGCGCGCTGCGAGGCTGCTAACCTCCCTTATACCAGCTCTTCTGGAATTCCTTATAATCGCTTTGTTTTTCTTTGATGTTCTTCCACCAGGAAATGTTGTCTTTGTACCAGAGTATCGTTTCCCTGATGCCGTCCTCAAAGCTTATCTTAGATTTCCAGCCCAGTGCCTTTTCTATTTTTGACGGATCTACCGCATGCCTTACCACATGGCCGGGACGGTCCTGTATGTGTTTGATCAGCGTTTTCGGTTTGCCCAAGGTCTTAAGTATCACATCAGCTATCTCAAGCACGCCATATTCTTCCCTTGAGCTTATATTAAAAGCCTCTCCGTGATGCTTTTCTTCGCAGTGGAGCAGCCGGTCGACCGCCTCGCAGTGGTCTTGCACATGTATCCAGGTTCGAGTGTTCTTTCCTGTACCGTAAACGGGAAGCGGCTTGTCCTCCATCGCATTCGTAGCAAAAAGAGGTATCAGCTTTTCGGGATATTGATACGGGCCGTAATTATTTGCGCACCTTGAGATGACCACGGGCATACCGTATGTTGTGAAATAAGAATATACCAGCCTGTCGGCACCGGCCTTGCTCGCGGCATACGGACTTTTCGGGTAGAGCGCATCTTCTTCATCCGACGGCCTGCCAGGAGCTTCTCCATATACCTCATCGGTGGAAATATGGACGAACTTCTTTACTGCGTATTTTTTTGCCGCTTCAAGCAGGATATATGTGCCGTAAACATCCGTGGTAATAAAAGAATCGGCATTCATTATTGAGCGGTCCACGTGTGTCTCTGCCGCAAAATGGACAACATTATCGCACCTGCTCATCAATGAATCGACAAACCCCTTGTCCCTTATATCTCCTTTTGCAAACTCAAAGTTTTTGTTCGCGCTCAGGTCAGCAATGTTTTCCGGATTGCCGGCGTAAGTAAGCGCGTCCAGCACGATCACTTTGTACTGCGGATGTTTTACAAGAAGATATCTCGCAAAATTACTTCCAATAAAACCTGCCCCTCCGGTCACCAAAATGGTCTTGTTCATTCCACCATCCTCCCGATTTTTTATACCAGAGAGATTTCGCTTCGATCTCCGACCACAAAGCCGTGAGACCCGCTCGCCCCTGTTATCTTTACGCCTTTACCCAGGATGCTCGCGCTTATCTTTTTTTTGACGCCGCTGACAGAACAATCCTCCATTATTATACTGTTCTCGATCCGGCAGTTTAGAACAGATCCGTTGTGTCCTATGGAAACAAATGGGCCTATTGTTGAACCGGATATTTTGCAATTATCTCCTATTGTCACAGGCCCTTTTATGGTGCTGCTTACAACTTCGGAACCTTTACCCAAAACAACTTTGCCGCTCATAGAGGACCGGCCGTCAACGACTCCTGCAATGCTGCTTTGTATCATCCCCAGCACAAGACGGTTCGCCTCTATCAGGTCTTCGGGCTTGCCGGTATCTTTCCACCAGCCTGAGACCATATGCGGCTCAACTTTGTAGCCGTTGTCCACAAGCCACTGTATCGCGTCGGTGATCTCCAATTCGCCTCTGCGGGAAGGCGTGATCGCATCCACTGCCTTAAAAATATTCCTGTCAAAAAGATATATACCTACCAGCGCCAGGTCGGTTTTTGGGTTTTTTGGTTTTTCAACCAGTTTTTTTACTTTGCCGGAAGCGTCAAGCTCTGCCACGCCGAACTGCTCCGGATTGGGAACTTTTGTAAGCAGTATAAGGGCGTTAGGCTTGTTCTTGTTAAATTTGGAAACAAACTCGGGGATCCCTTCCTTCAAAAGGTTATCACCAAGGAACATTATGAAGGAGTCGTCTTTTATAAAATCGCGTGAAATTTTTACCGCGTGAGCCAGGCCTAGCGGGGCTTCTTGTTTTATATAGGAAATATTTACGCCCCAACGGGAACCGTCGCCAACCTCTCTCATCACATCCTCCGCGGTATCTCCGACGATTATCGCAAAATCTTTGACACCTGCCGCCGCAATTGCCTCTATACCGTAAAAAATTATCGGCTTATTTGCTACGGGTAAAAGTTGCTTGGCGCTTGTGTGAGTGAGAGGACGAAGTCTCGTACCGGCCCCGCCGGACAAGATCAGGGCTTTCATAACAAAATTTCCTTTTGTGCTTTGATGATCTTTTGTATGCCCTTGCCGGCTTCGTCGAGCATTTTGTCGAACATGTCTTTTGGAAAAGCTTCTCCTTCGGCGGTCCCCTGTACTTCCACAAACTTGCCGGACTCGGTCATTACTATGTTCATGTCAACTTCGGCGGAAGAATCTTCTTCGTAGTTTAAGTCAAGCATTACCGCTCCGCCGACAATACCTACGCTTGCTGCGGCCAAAAACTCTCTTATCGGGTTCAATTTAATCTTTTGTTCTCCCATAAGGAACTTGACTGCGTCATAAAGCGCCGCAAAACAGCCGTTGATCGCGGCAATCCTTGTGCCGCCGTCGGCCGAAATAACATCCGCGTCAAGAAGGATCGTCCTCTCCCCCAAAAGGTCCATCGCGGTCACGCAGCGCAAGGCCCTGCCTATAAGGCGCTGTATCTCCTGAGTGCGGCCCTGAAGTTTTCCTTTTGCAGATTCTCTCTGCATACGGGTATTCGTAGACCTGGGAAGCATTCCGTACTCGGCTGTGACCCAGCCCAGGCCGCTTCCTTTTCTGTGAGGGGGAACAGTTTCTTCAACGGAGGCGGTACAGATCACCTTGGTATTTCCGGTCTCGATATACACCGAGCCTTCCGGATGCATAAGGTAGTTCCGTATTATCTTTATTCCCCTAAGTTGGCTGTTTTGTCTTCCGTCGTTTCTCATTGTTGAAAAAAACCGGCCGTTAATTATGCCCGGCAAGAACATTCTGTGCCGGTTCGCTTACTTCTTCGACAGTCTGTTTTGAAAGGCGCAGCCGTCCGTTCTTTACGGCGCGCAGGATCCTGGTGGTGGTAGCTTCAAGGTTGGAAAGCACCTCGTCGGCATAATTATCGGCTCCGCCTCTGATTTCTTTGGCAACCTGGTATGCCTGCTGTATCAGTTGAATGGCTTTGGCTTCCGAATCTTCATTCGAAGGCGGGGTCTGGGAAAGATCGATCTTTTCCGGGGTCCGGATTACCTGCTGGGATTCCTGTTCGCGCCTGAAGTTACGGGGCAAACTTTTATCATCGCTTTGGCCGACAAGCCTTATTTTATCAATTATCTGGAGTATCGCCGATTCGTTTATGATCGTTTTTCCCGTAAAAGGTATTTTAGTGCTGTCGCATATCATCGATTCAAGAGTATCGAGCAACCCTAGGATTCTTTCCATTTTCTTCCTCCCGCAAGTTTTTCTCTGACGATCTTTGGAACGAACCGCGACACATCCCCTCCAAGGGAAGAGATCTGGAGCACGAGGCTCGAACTTAAATAGGAATATTTGTGGCCGGTCATCAAAAAGACCGTCTCAATATCCCTGTTCATCTGCGCGTTGGTAAGGGCCATCTGGAACTCGTAGTCAAAATCCGAAACAGCGCGCAGTCCTCTTATTATAGCATGGGCCTTTTTCCGGGCCGCGTAGTCGACCAAAAGACCTTCAAAACTTTCGATCCTGATGTTTTTGCGGCTTCCGAGCGACTTTTTCAGCATCAGGATCCTGTCTTTAAGCGAAAAATGAGGTTCTTTATCGGTATTTTTCAGCACGGCCACATATACGACCTTAAATATCTTGGCCGCCCGCTCTATAATATCTATATGCCCGTTGGTTACTGGATCAAAGCTTCCCGGATATACCGCTATTTTCATCTGACCCGTCTCTCCTGTAAAAAGACAGTACGGTATCGCCGTACTTGACTTCGCGGACCTTTAAAAAACTGCCGTAAGCCTCCTGCAAAACAGACTTTTTCGTATGTTCGGCAATGATCAGCCCGCTGCCTTTAACTATATCACTTTTTGCCAATTTTTCCATAGCGGGCTCAAGCACCGGAACGGTATAGGGAGCGCCCAAAAATACTATATCAAAAGCTGCATTTTTTTTTGCAAAAGCGGCAACAGCCCGCAGCACATCAGAGACATATACTTCTGCACGGTCGGAGAGTCCTGTAGACGAAAGGTTGTCCCAGATCGCGGCAACAGCTTTCTTGTCGCAATCAACGAACATTGCAAGCACCGCTCCCCGGCTCAAGGCTTCTATTCCAACCTGGCCCGTACCCGCAAAAAGGTCCAGAAAGCGGCAATTCTGTATCTTATCTGCGAGAATATTAAAAAGTCCCTCTTTTGCAAAGTCGGAAAGAGGCCTAATTTTTACGGATCCTTTCGGATATTTGATGGTCCTGCCCTTGGCAGAGCCCGCAATAACTCTCATCAGTTAAACGCATCCTTTTCTATGAACGAAGCAAATCTTTTCTTAATCTCATTTTTCAAAGGGCCGTGTTCTGCTTTTTCAAGATTTGGATCCGACGCTACTATATCGAACGCTACTTTTCTTGCCTGCCTCAAAACATCTTCATCCCTTGTAAGATCGGCGATCTTAAATTCCGGGAGTCCCGCCTGCCGGACACCGAGCACTTCTCCGGGGCCTCTTAGACGCAGGTCTGCTTCTGCGATCTTGAAACCGTCGGTAGTCTCTATCATGGCTTTTACTCTTTCTTTGCTTTCATAGGTGGTCGGATTGCCGAGCATAAAACAATATGACTGCGCAGCGCCTCTTCCGATACGCCCCCTTAACTGGTGAAGTTGCGAAAGTCCGAACCTTTCCACATGCTCTATGAGCATTATAGCCGCATTAGGAATGTCTATCCCAACCTCGATCACTGTAGTTGAAACAAGCATATTGATCCTATTATGCTTAAAATCGTTCATTACCGCATCTTTTTCGGCAGGCTTCATCTTTCCGTGAAGCAGGCTCACCCGGAACTGCGGAAATAACTTGGCAAGCTCTACGATAGTCTCTTTTGCTGCGGCAAGATCACTCTTTTCCGATTCTTCGATAAGAGGACAAACCACATAGATCTGCCTCCCTTCGTTCATCTTTTGTCTTATGAATTCGTTCATGTTCTGCCTTTTCTTCCCCTCGACATATTTTGTGACGATCGGAGTCCTGCCGGGAGGAAGTTCATCTATCACGGATTTGTCCAGGTCACCGTAAAGCGTAAGAGAAAGGGTCCTGGGTATCGGGGTAGCGGTCATCACCAAAAGGTCCGGATTAAACCCTTTTTGTTTGAGAGCGGATCTCTGCGCCACTCCAAAACGGTGCTGCTCGTCCACTATCACTAGGCCAAGCTTGGAAAAGACCACGTCCCCGGAAAGAAGCGCGTGAGTGCCTATCAACAAACACGGTCCGTCCGAAACGATGGCCGATTTTACTTTCTTTTTGTCGGCGCTTTTTTCTCCGCCTGTAATAAGGCGCACCGTCACGCCAAGCGGCTCCAAAATTGCTTTGATCTTGCAGTAATGCTGCTTGGCCAATATCTCGGTGGGAGCCATCAGGGCGGCCTGGTAACCGCTGCGGATCGCGATAAGCGCGGCCTCAACTGCTACGATCGTTTTTCCGGAGCCGACATCTCCCTGAACAAGCCGGTTCATTGGTTTGGGACTTGCCATATCGTTTTTGATCTCAGAAAAAACCCTTTTTTGCGCGGCCGTAAATTCAAAGGGAAGCGTCTTTTCAAATTTCTCCAAGAAATCGTCGTCGGCTTTGAGCTCCGCGCCTTTGCTCTCAAGTCTGATCTTTTTCCTGCGCAGAGCCAGTGTAAGCTGCAGATAAAAAAAATCATCAAATACCAGCCTGCGCCTGTGTTTTTCCAGACCGGAAAGGTCCTTGGGAAAATGTACATTAAAAATGGACTCCGTCAAATCCGGAAGGCCCATCTCTGTGAGCAGGCCTTCCGGTATAGGATCGCGGATCAAACCTGCATAGTTTAAGATAAGATTTTTGGTGACGGCTCTGAGCCGTTTTTGATAAAGCCCGTCCGTTAAAGGATATATCGGCACGATCCCGGGAGCGGGATGCGCGGGATCCAGGAATTCATAATCTCTTACGGCAAGCTCCAGTGCTCCGGAATAAGAGTTTATCTCCGCCTTGCCGAAGACGATCAGTTCTTTTTCCCGGTTCTTCTCAAGGATATTTTTTACAAAAGACTGATTAAACCATGAAGCGATCACGGAACCGCTGGCGTCGCTGATCACTGCTTTTACTATGCAAAATCCCCTGCCGGTCCTTTGCTGCGAAACTTTTTTTACATGTCCCTTTATCAAAACATCTGTTCCCGGAGAAAGGGAAGATATCTTATTTATATTTCGCCTGTCTTCCCAGTCGCGCGGAAAATAATACATAAGGTCGCGGACCGTAAATATGCCGATTTTGGAAAAGAGCCGCGCCATATGCGGTCCGACGCCTTTGAGATATTGAATATTCGTATCAAGATCGGGGGGCATTTAGGGTAATTTTAACATGGAAAGCCGTCATTGCGAGGTCCGCCAAAGGCGGAACGAAGCAATCCCATCATCAACTATGGGATTGCTTCGTCGCTACGCTCCTCGCAATGACACCCCTACCTTGCAGACCAACCGTCAGTTATGCTATATTTATTATAGGAGTTAATTAATCAATGTCGCGAAGATGTTTTGTCTGCAAAAAAGGCTCGCTAACCGGAAACTGCGTTTCCCACTCGAACATAAAGACCAAACGGCGCTGGCTGCCTAATCTGCAAAAGATCAGCATTCTTTTTAAGGGCAAAACGCTAAAAGAATATGTCTGTACAAAATGTCTCAAAGGCGGCAAGGTACAAAAAGCGCTATAACTTCTAGATAACTCTTTCTTTGTCTTTGTCCCTGCTGAACTGCAAAGTAGCCACTTCGTCTAAGAATTTGATCTCGTATTGTTTCATGATCTCGTTATACTGTTCTTTCTTGTTGTCTTTGTCCTTTTCGATTATTTTTCTCTCTTTCATCGAATCAAGCAGTTTTTCGCGCTGTTTCTCAAGCTTTTGGCTCGATTCGATGACCTTTTCTATCTGGCTGTCAAGCGCCTCCTTTAGCACTATAAGGTGCTGCCGCCGGAAAAGCACATTTCCAAAATCTGCAATGGACCCTTTTGATACCAGTTTTTTGAATTCGTTGGCCTGTCCTTTTTTTTCTTCCTGGATGCGCTGCTCTTTCATCTTTTCTTCGTAATATTCCTTTTGCCGCAAGGCGAATTTTTCCTGTTCTTTTTTTTCGCGGATCTCCTTGACCTTGAGGACGCTTTCGAGGGAATATTTGAATTTTTTTCCGGGCTTGATCTCTCTAGCCATGATTTATAACCCCAATATTAACACGATCTTTTCCTGCTTATGCAAAACAGCGGTCTCGATACTGAGAAGCGAAAGCACCTGCTCCTGCCTCATCATGCCCGACATATCGATGATGCGCGGCCCCGCCAGTGCGTACACCTGAGGCAATTTGCTTCCGGCATCTCCATAAACCGTGTATTTTTCAAGCAGACCTTTTAATGTTTCACCCGCATTTTCCGCTTGCGTTTCGGATACCGCGGCATTGTCCTTTGAAAGTCGTATTATCCCTTCCCTGTCAACGACCCTGACGGGATACTTTGTACTGCACACAAGACCGAAGAACGAAGTTTTTTTACACTGCGCCCTCCATACACCAAAATGCGGACCATTGTAATACAACTCTACGGAGCCGGCTTCGACCCCCATTGAATCTGCCGCAATGCTGCGTTTTTCAGTTTCCGATGATTCTCTTACAAAAAGGTCCTTTTTTCTGAGCTCCGTAGCACCGCAGGCAATGGCGCGCAGAACATTTTTTTGCCGGTCTATCTCAACGGTCACTTCGACGGTCCCGGGAAAAGCCCCCATGCCGACCACCGAACTTTCAGCATCTTTCCTGATCTTTATAATATCTTTTTCTTTTGGATCTACACAGGATCTCTCTATCGTATCGGTCACCATCGCGAGAGCAGCCCCTATCGCGGAGATCACTGCGTGATTTTCCGCTATTTTAAAAGAAAGGCCCATCTCGGATGCCGTAAAGGGCACTATGGCCGCGGCCCCGCCGCCACCCCCGATAAGAACCGCCTGCTGTTTTTCGATCTTATAGTCTTTGATGAGGCTATTTATCGTTTTTATTATCTTTGACGAAGCGATCTTCAAGATTTCTTTGGATATTTTTTCGGGATCGCCTATAGTCCTTAAAGCGGCCTCCGCGGATATTTTATTGCCATAAGCCCAATCCTGCGGTCTCACCAATTCGAGAACATTTGCGGCGCAGGTTGTGGTGACCGCGATTTTACCGGGATCAGTACTACCATCCGCAAAACATGAGTATGTCAACCCCGCAATGTGTGCGCTACGCGGGCCGACATCGATTATCTTTGAACCGCTTATCCTGGGCATAGACCCTCCGGCAACTCCCACTGTCCTTGAATCAAGTGTCCTCAAAAAAAGCTTATGCCCTCCAATTTCTGCGGATTTGACGACCGCTTTGCCGTTCCTTATAACTGCAATATCGGTGCTGGTCCCTCCTACTTCCAGAAATATTCCGTCGGATATTTTTACATACAATAATGCAGAAGCGATACCGGCCGCGGGACCTGACAATATTGTAAGTATGGGACGTTTTTTCATCTGATCGATGCTCATCACGCCGCCGTCGCTGCGCATGATCATAAGAGGGGCTTTTATTCCGGTTTCTTTGACGCATTTTTCAGTGGCAAGAGCGGTGTTCATCATCTTGGGCAGTATGCTGGCATTTATTACGGCGGTCCTGGTCCTCATCCTAAGTCCGTATAATCCCGATATCTCATGGGTCCCGACCGCGGGAATGTCCTTTTTTAAAGCGAGATCTAATATTTTCTGCTCATTCGTGGGGTCGTCCACGGAAAAAGCTTCCGCAGCTACGATGACCTCCGAACCGTCGCGCAACAAGCTTTCCAAGGCTTCATTTATCTTTTCCGGGACAAGATCGAAAGAATCGAGATACCGGTAATTGACTTTTATTTTTTTGTTCTCGCCTAATTCGATATGGCCCAGGTCCGTTTCCTTTTTTGACCTTCTTCCTTCAAGACCGCTGCCTGTGCCAATAACCCCGACACACGCAACATCTCCTTCAAGAAGGGCATTTGTGGCTTGTGTTGTGCTGTGCGCGATAAAAGAAACGTCATCAGGGTTTATGGAGAGGTCGGAAATAAGTTTTCTGAGCGAATCGACTATGCCTTTGGCTACTCCTTCTGCGGCAGTGTGCGTGGTCGGGACTTTTGTCTGCCCGACCAATTCATAAGTATCGTTGTTTATAGCAACAGCGTGAGTAAAAGTCCCACCGACATCAATGCCGATACGGTATTTTGCCATGGAAACATATTAGCAGAAAAATCAAAAAGGATACACGATGACTTTTCTTAAGTCTGCGCTTCGCTTACGTCTTCTGTTCGGGCAGCAGCTTTTTGAGCCGCAGCTTGCTCTTCTGCCACTCGTCCTGGAAGCCATGCGGGTATACCATCGCCCACTTTTGCTGTAGATACTGTTGGCTGTTCTACTTCTTCTGTATCTGCTTCTACTGCCGGAGATTCGTATGCAGTGTCATCTTCAAAAGTCAGGGATTCGTCATCGTTTGCCGCCAGTAGCAGTACAGGACTTTCCTCTGCTTCCATATTCTTACCTTCCAATTCTAAAAGTCTCTGCTCTACTTGTAAAAGCTTTTCCGGTATTACAACATTAAGTTGCTCAGTTTTTGCTTGATTAATAAGCTCAACAATTCCTCTCAATCCGTCTAAATCGTCCATATCACAGGCTTCTGCTCTTTCAACTGCCCGGACGATCAAATTCTCAGCGGTTTCTCTTTTCCAGTCAGCGATTATTGCTCTGGTGCATCCCCATTCCTCCATCCTATCGCGGTACAGAGCCGTGATAAGTTCCATAGGATCGGTATTCATCGGACTCATTGTGTAAATAGCTCTTCCGAATTTTTCGCCTTCCACGGCAGGATCACTCTCAAAAATACGCGGCAGGACTGTTTGGTGCAATCTGTCCAATAATTGAGTGTTGCCCGCTTTTCCGCCGGTAATCACAAATATCCTTTCTGCCAAAGATGCAGCGACCTGTCTCGGGATCAAATCAAGATACAGGTCCCTTTCTAACCGCTCTAACATTGACAACTGGTCATTGAGACTTATCAATTCACTATCCAAGCCTTGGACCCTTTTATTCAGTCGGGCGACATTTTCATTTCTTTCCACGATTTCTCTGTCCAGCCCCTCGACAATTTTATCTTTCTTAAGGATTTCTCCGCTCTGTGTTGCAATCGTCTTTGCTTGTTTCGTATTTTCACTTGATAGCCGCATACCTTTGCGGATTGAGAGGGCTAAGGAAAGGACTGCAAGAGTAGTAACTCCTGCAACCGTTCCTCCTATTGTATGCGAGTTGTTCAAAAGAGTGTCCGGCAATTCTGCCGGCATATGACTATATAATCCTTCACAGACGGCCGCCCCAACCCCTGCCGATGCGGAAGTCACTGCTGCTATTGAGACTGTTTGCCGGAGCGAAATAAAGCCTCGTGACTCCATAACAGGACGCACCAAACGGGTCCTTATTGAAGCATATGGTCTTGTAAGAACCGACATTACTCTGCTTTGCATTTTATTTGCCTCCTAGTTTCTTAATTTCAGAGTCTATCCAAATCAGTTTATCCCGCTGCATAACATCAAAGTCCCTCCGGGTTTTCGGTTTGTGCGGAAGAAACTGAAGATTCTTATATTCACTGGCAAAAGAGCATTTTTCGACTTGTTGTCTTAAATTCATCCACTCTTCTAGTGTTTTTGGCCCCTCATCAACTTTTGGCTCTGTCTTTGGTTCTGCCTTTGGTTCTGTCTTTGGCTCTGCTTTTGGCTCTGCCTTTGGTTCTACCTTTGGCTCTGCTTTTGGCTCTGCCTTTGGTTCTACCTTTGGCTCTGCCTTAGGCTCTGCCTTAGGTTCTGTCTTTGGTTCTGCCTTAGGTTCTGTCTTTGGTTCTGTCTTTGGTTCTGTCTTTGGTTCTGTCTTTGGTTCTGTCTTTGGTTCTGTCTTTGGTTCTGCCTTTGGTTCTGCCTTTGGCTCTGCCTTTGCTCCCTTTTCATCTGCCTTTGTCATCGGTTCGCCTAATGCTGTTAAAGCTTCCGACTGTTTATCCCATGCCCTTGAGGCAATCCCTTGTTTGTTCCAAACTTCCACGGATATTTTCTCCCGCAAATTGTACAGATTTTCGACAACTCCCTCTCCGGGCTTGCCGCCAAGCCAATACCCTTTAAGGATCAAATATTTTGCTTTTGCTTCAACCGTCGTGATCTTGTCGGCAGATAGTTCTCCTTTTGCAGCAGCAAGCACGACAGGAGATTGATCCGCCCATGTTTTTTGTACGGCACCCAATCTGTTCCACTCTTCCGCCGTCATAAGATTGTTCGCGGCAAGCTGATGAACATTGTCAATAAATTCTTTCGGCTGCCTTTGGCCTATCCAATAGTTTTTCTGCCTAAGTCCTATTGCCTTGTTCTTTGTTTCTTCATCAAGAGTAAAACGGTCCGATGTTTTTGCGGGCGGAACATTATGAGCGACACTAGCTCCGGGTTTTGCTCCGGAACTTTCCGGAAGAGCGGGACCAACAGGTTTTGTTTCGTCTGCCATATTAAATACTCCTCTCAAATCTCTTAAATCCGCTACATGTATATATCGTCAGCTTTTCAAGGAAATTTCACTCAAAATGTTTGCTCGCGTTTTCTATATAATTCAGAAAATCAGGAAAACATGGCGATATTAAGGATGCAGCAAAACGATTATTTCGAAGCTTTGAGGGCGTTTATCTCTTTCAATATTTCCGCGTGGTTGATTATCCTATGTTCATCCTCAATACGCCTCATTCCGTAGGTTATTGAATGATATTCGGTATTGTGAAAATCAAGCTTGTTAAAAACGTGGTCGAATCTGCCGATAGTTTCTTTTCTGAAATCTTCAAGCCTATTATCGACATTATCGATTTTACCGTTCAATTCCTCAAACCCTATATTCATTCTCGTTTCGAGCCTTTTCACAACCTCCAGCACTTCATTCTTGGCCATAACATTTCTCCTTTAGGTAGTATAATCTTTTTCGACCTTTGGTTCAACTCAAGAACCGGCACCCTCCTTCAGGATAAAGTTACAGCAATATTCCCGCCAAACTCACCCCAACCCCTCTCTTGGCAAGAGAGGGGCTATTATTATAGGAATCCCATATATTTCCTCCCCTCTCCCAAAGGGAGAGGGGTCAGGGGTGAGGGTTTGGGAAAAACGGGTCACGCCTGATTGATGATCGCGATTATCACGGGCCTTCGTTCTGTCTTTTTGGCAATATATTTACCGAGTTCTTTTTGTATCTCCTGGCTTATCGCGGGCAGGCTTCTGTTCCTTTGTCTATAGTGACGGCCAAGGACGCTTCTCACTATTTCTTTGGATTTTTTCATCAGATCCTCATTGGTTCTCACAAAAACAAACCCTTTGGTCTCGATCTCCGCGTCCGAGAGGACTTTGAAATCGGACCGCGCAACTTTTGTGCTTACTATTATGAGCCCGCCTTCGGCAAGCTGATTTCTTTCCCGTAGTATGTCCGGACTTATATCCCCTACTCCCGTGCCGTCCACAAAAATATTCGCGATAGGTATCTTGGGACCTTTCACGGCTTTGTCTTTGGTGATGACCAGGCTGTCCCCGTTATCATCGATAAAAATATTTTCCGGCCTTATGCCGCACTGCTCCGCGACTTTGGCATGAGCCACCATATGTCTGAACTCGCCGTGAGCCGGAACAAAGTATTTCGGTTTTACAAGTTTCAAAAGCATCTTCATGTCTTCTATGGCCCCGTGGCCCGAAACATGCAGGCCATGGCGTTCTTCATAGATCACTTCAGCTCCCAGACGGCACAAATTATTGATCGTCTTATATATGGCTTTTTCATTTCCCGGAATGGGTGTGGCCGAAATTATTATCCTGTCGCCCTTTTGTATCTTTATCTGCTTGTGCTCGCCCGCGGCCATTCTTGAAAGCGCGGCCATCGGCTCTCCCTGGGACCCGGTCGTTATTATCAAAAGCTTGTTGTGCGGGACTCTCGAAATGTCGTTCAATTTTACAAGGATCTCGCTGTCATAATGCAGGTAGCCGAGCTCTTTGGCTTTTTCGGTAACGGCTTGCATGCTGAGTCCGGAGATCGCAACTTTTTTCCCGTATTTGGCCGCATAATCGAATACCTGCTGTATCCTGTGGATGTTGGACGCAAATGATGCAACTAAGATCCTGCCGTTCTTGTAGTCGAGGAACTTGTCAAAAAACTTGGCTACCGTGCTTTCCGATGGAGTGCTGCCTTCGGAATCGGCATTTGTAGAATCAGAAAGCATCAGAAGTACACCTTCCCTGCCAAGGTCACCGAACCGCGGAAGGTCGATCTGTTGTTTGTCTATCGGGCAATAGTCTATCTTTACATCTCCTGTATGCACAACAATGCCGAGCGGAGTTCTTACGGCAAAAGCTACGGCATCGGGAATGCTGTGGCAGACCCTTATCGGTTCTACTACAAAAGGCCCCAGTTTAATTTCATCTTTTGGCTTGATGATATGCAGCTGGGGTTTTTTCGGGAGCTTAAATTCTTTCAGTTTTCTTTCGACCAGCCCCAGAGTAAGTTTTGTCCCGTAGATCGGAACATTTATCTCTCTCAGAAGATACGGTATTGCTCCGATATGGTCTTCGTGCCCGTGGGTCAGGATAAGCCCTCTCACAAGGTCTTTGTGCTTTGAAACATATGACATGTCGGGAAGAAGTTTGTCGACACCGGGCATGTCGTCATCGGGAAATTTCATGCCGCAGTCTATTATGAGGATGTTGCCGCCGTATCGCAGGAGAGTCATGTTCTTTCCGATCTCTCCCTGCCCTCCCAGATGGATCAACTGAAGCTGCTGGCTGCCTTTTTTTCTAAAGAACCTGAAAGACGTTTTGCTCAAATTATTTTTAGCTCTTTCATGACTTTCGAAATAAGTTCTTTCTCACTCTCAGACGGCTCTACAAGCGGAAGACGCGTGCTTCCGCAGTCAAGACCTATAAGTTTTAGGGCGTATTTTAACGGCGACGGATTGCTGGTGATAAAAAGCACTTTAAAAATCGGCATAAGCCTTATGTGTATCTCCGCCGCTTTTTTCGTGTTGCCAGAAGCAAAAGCTTCTATCATCGCTTTTATCTCTTTGCCCGCTATATGCGAGACCACGGAAATGACGCCGTATCCGCCTACCGACATCATCGGCAGCGTCAAACTGTCATCGCCGCTCCAGATGATAAAATCATCCTCGCAAAGCAATTTTATTGACGAGGTCTGGTTGACATCCCCTGCCGCGTCTTTTACTCCGATAAAATTCTTTATCCGGGAAAGTTTTGCGATAGTCTCGGGGGTCATATTGATCCCCGTCCTGCCGGGGATATTGTAAATAATGAGCGGGATATCGGAGTTGTCCGCTACGGCTCTAAAATGCCTGTATAGACCCTCTTGCGAAGGTTTGTTGTAATAAGGAACTACCAAAAGAGCGGCATCACAGCCGATTTCCTGCGCCCTTTTTGTGGATTTGATAGTCGTATCCGTAGAATTTGAGCCGGTCCCGGCAATTACGCTTATCCTGCCGGCAGCTATCCTTTTTACTGTTTTGTAAAGCTCGTATTCTTCTTCGTGGGTCAGGGTCGGAGATTCTCCTGTAGTTCCGTGCACCACGACCCCGTCGGAACCGTTTTTTATTAGATGTTCCAAAAGTTCTTCGGCTTTTTTAAAATTTACCGCGCCTTTTTCATCAAAAGGGGTTGCCATTGCGGTTATCAGTCTTCCTAATTTTTCCATAGCTTTTTTAGCTCCTTTATCCGGTCTCTCATTTTGGCGGCCTCTTCAAATTCAAGCTCCAGCGCCGCCTGTTTCATTCTTTTCTCAAGTTCTACTATCATCAAAGGTATCTCTTCCGGATCCAGGACCGATTTCAGCTTTTTAAGGTCCTCTTTCTGAGCGCCTTTTAGCTGCTCTCCAATATCCCTGATTTCTTTGATGATAGTCCTCGGGACTATACCGTTTTCTTTATTATACCTTATCTGGACGGCACGTCTACGGTTCGTTTCTTTTACGGCCTTCTTCATGGAATTTGTCAAAGACTGGGCATAAAGTATGACTTTTCCGTTGATATTCCTTGCCGCCCGTCCTATCGTTTGTATGAGCGCGGTCTCGCCTCTTAAAAAACCTTCTTTGTCGGCATCGAGTATCGCGACAAGCGAGACTTCCGGAAGGTCGAGCCCTTCTCTTAAAAGATTTATTCCCACAAGGACATCAAATTCACCGAGCCTGAGGCCGCGGAGTATCTCTATTCGGTCAAAAGTGTCGATATCGGAATGCAGGTATCTTACCTTGATCTTTTCTTCGGAAAGGTATTCCGCCAGGTCTTCCGCCATCCTTTTTGTCAAAGTGGTCACAAGGATGCGTTCGTTTTTTCCTGTCCTTTTCTTTATTTCGGCTATCAGGTCCTTTATCTGGCCTTTTTTGGGCTTAATGACCACTTCCGGATCTATCAGGCCGGTCGGTCTGATCAGCTGTTCCACGACTTTTTTGGAATGTTCAAGTTCAAACTTGCCGGGCGTTGCCGAAATAAAGACACACTGATTAATCCTGGATAAAAACTCCTTAAAATTCAGCGGCCTGTTATCCGCCGCGGAAGGCAATCTGAAACCATAGTCTATAAGAGTTTTTTTTCTTGACTGGTCTCCGCCGTACATACCGCCTACCTGCGGGACCGTAACGTGGCTTTCGTCTATGAAGATCAGATAATCTTTCGGAAAATAGTCCATCAGTGTAGCCGGCGGCTCTCCGGGCCTTCTACCGTCCAAATGCCTGCTGTAGTTTTCAATGCCATGGCAATAACCCATTTCCCTTATCATTTCTATATCAAAATTGGTCCTTTGTTCAAGACGCTGCGCTTCGAGAAGCTTGTTGTTTTTACGAAATTCCTCAAGCCTTACGGAAAGCTCATCCTCGATGCTTTTTATGCCCGTCTCCAATCTGTCCTTGAAAGTTACATAATGTGTTGCAGGAAATATATGCAAGAGATCTCTTTTTTGCACTATCTCTCCTGTGACCGGATCTATCTCAAGTATTTTTGAAATATGATCACCGTCAAATTCTATCCTGAAGATATTGGTTTCATAAACAGGTATGAGTTCTACTGTTTCCCCTCTTGCCCTGAACTTTCCTCTTTCAAGCGCGACATCGTTGCGTTCATATTTGATCCCTATCAACTTATAGAGAAGCTGCTCCCTGTCCAACTCTTGTTTTAAGGTTATCTTAATAGACCCTTCAAGATAATTTGCGGGAGTCCCCAAGCCGTATATGCATGAAACCGAAGCGACCACTATGACATCGCGCCGCTCAAAAAGCGACATCGTCGCCTTGTGCCTCAAACGGTCGATCTCCTGATTTATTGCGGAATCTTTTTCTATATATGTATCCGTCGTCGGCATATATGCTTCGGGCTGATAATAATCGTAATAACTGACAAAGTATTCAACGGAATTTTCCGGAAAAAACCCCCTGAATTCCTGGCAAAGTTGCGCTGCAAGCGTCTTGTTCGGTGAGATCACAAGAGCGGGCCTTCCAAGCTGCGCTATCATATTTGCCATGGTAAAGGTTTTCCCTGACCCGGTAACGCCGAGCAATGTGGAATATTTTTCTCCCGCGCCGGCTCTTGAAACAAGTTCTTTTATGGCTTTTGGCTGGTCGCCGGTCGGAGAATAGTCGGATTTAAGTTTGAAGGAAGACATGGCATTATTATATCAAGAAAGGAGGCAGTCATTGCGAGGTCGCCTCGGCGACTGAAGCAATCCCATAGACGAAGGGGATTGCTTTGTCGCCGCACAGCTCCTCATCGCAATGACAATAATAATTGACATCCCAAAGGCCTGAATATATAATACATCCATCTTGATTAAAAAGTTCCTGATTTTGTCTTTTATTCTGCCGATTTTGGCGTCTTCCGTGGCGCTGGCTGATTTCAATTTTCCTTATTCTAATATCAGGCTCAATCTTCCGCTTTACGAGGATCCCATTCCCGGCATAGGCGTTTACTACGGCTCGCTGGCCAAAGGCATGAGCACCGCTTTCTGGAACCCTGCCGGGCTCACAAAGATCCCAACGGTGGAAGCAAACGCCATGATCCCTTTCGGGTCTCTGTCTTCTTCTTTCAGCCAGAACTTTAAGATAGAAGACAACGAATTCGACGCGGGAAGCGGTTTTACGAACGGAATATATTTTACCGACAATATGAGCGATCTTACAAAACAGGACCGCACCGCAACATCAACTTTGGGATACAACAATCCGGGCGCTACGCTCAATTTTGACCAGGCCATCAAGTTCAACGACTGGCTCGCGATCGGCGTAAAAACGTTGAACCCCCTTGAAGCGAGCTGGGATATAGCGGGCGGCATTCCGGTCACCTCAAAATACTCATCCGATCTCAACAATTTCAGCCAGGACAATCTTTCCATCACCGACGGAAAACTTACCTACAGCGTCGGAGGCACTGATTATACTACTTCTGACAAAGT
>Ga0265297_10002431_pt1 | contig 37946 bp, 44 predicted proteins | sample Munlanlwell13791_FD_192502 | JGI IMG/M metagenome (GOLD analysis project Ga0265297, IMG submission 192502) | Leachate microbial communities from a municipal landfill in Southern Ontario, Canada - Leachate well 137-91 | ecosystem: Engineered > Solid waste > Landfill > Unclassified | place...
AAGGGCAAAGTAGGCTACGAATCCGATGAGACCAAAGAACTCAATGAAGCTTTAAGTAAAGCTCATTCTGAATATCCCCCAATTACAGCAAATAATACCAACGGGTACTGGGGGGATAAGTACGGAGATTTTGACTGCATAATGCTCATAATCCGTCCTATTTTAGCTAAACATGGACTTACTCTTACTCAAAGAACTATATTAACTGACGATGGCTCATTTTATCTGCAAACTAGATTGTGGCACTCCACTGGACAATGGATAGAAACAAGAACAAGAATCCTACCTACCAAAAACGATATTCATACCTTTGGAAGTGCCCAAGAGTACATGAAAAAATCAGAGGCTATGAACCTGCTCAATATCACCATCCAAGATAACCCCGCAGATGATGATGGCGAACTCCAACAAGCTTCAGCAAGAGAAATTTTTGCAAAAGGAACAGCCCTTAATTCCAATTACAACAAGAAGTTAGACTCCAGAGACGTAATCACCAAAGAACAACTTTCAGAGCTGGAATATGAATTGCAAAACTATGAAGATATCGCTCAAGATCTACTAACATCATTAAGATTACAATCGCTTGCAGATATGCCACAAAGTAGATATATGAAATCTTTAGAACGTATAAGAAAGATTAAGCAGATTAGAAATGAAAATAATATCAAATAAATTATTCATCCTAATTTTGATAACAAAATCATTGTTTACTATGAGTTCGGAAGAGGTTGATCTTGAGTCTGCTTCTTCCGACTCTGTATCTTCTAGCGAAATTTCCATTAAGCTTGAAGATTATTACCACCAAGATACAAAGATCCTAGATATGTCTAATCTTCCATTAAAAGACAACATGCTTGCTGAAATGATAGGTGATATAAAAGATCTTATTAATCTTACGGGCGCAGAACAACTCATTTTAGAAAACAACCAACTCAATACTATCCCATACGATCTAATAACATTTGCTTTAACCAATAAGACATTAAAATATGTCTCCTTTAAGGACAACAAGTTTAAGATCCAAAACGGTGGCGATCAGCCCGAAGAAATAAGTAAGCTATTTAAAAAGTATAAAGGCACTTCTACTCTTACCCGTCCTAGATCTTCTACAATATCAGGCATCGTGTCGACGATCTGGGATGGGATATCACCTGAAATAGAAAAAGCCATAGAGAAATCCAATAAGAGCCAAGATAAAACCAAGCTATTTAAGAAGATTATAGTCATAGACAAACGGATATCACCTATTACGGTAATCAACCAAGACGAACTGCCAAAAGATACTAAAACTAAATGCAAAGAAGTTTTTTATAAAATCCTATATGTAGGAAGCGGTATTGTAGTAACCCTTGTCCCCACATTAGTTACTTACTTTACCGCTACAACTACTTGTGATATGAACGAACTAAACTCTATGATGCAGGCCTGTAATCTAAATTATACTATTTAAGAGGATATAATGGATAAAATTCTTGATCGGAGCAAAGTAAGATACTTTCCACCTTCAAGAGTTGATAAAGCTCCATATGGAACCATCCTTTATGTAGACTCAGAAAAAGACGGGCTTATAATTTACATTCAGCTAAGCGAAGATCCTGAAGAACCCAACTGGGTTAAAGGAAGAAACCTTTTAGAAATAGTCTTTCAGGAACTGGTAATCAATAGAGACTTTATAGAAACCTGTATAAAGATCTTCCAAAACAAAGATAAAACCTTATACCTAAGACTAAGTGATATTATTAAAAACAAGTACGGAGATACATTATGAAGAATGTTTTTATTTTCGTAGTATCAATTATCCTCGCGATATGTTTTCTTACATCCTGCGCGAGATATGACTATCATTCAAGGGTAGAGATAACCAACGAAGATCAACTAGACATGCCCGATCAAGCTATCTAGTATGAATAAGTTTTTTATATTTTTGGGTGTATTAGTATATACGCTACTTGTTGGGATGACTGTTTTTTCTATAACCAAATACTACATGTTTACTAAGATTACCCGAGAGATAGAATACAGTTTCATAGACTATGATTTTAACACATTTATAGGGGATTGCCTTTCTATAGATATAGAAGAAAAACCGGAACCTAAATACGGAGTTCAAGAAATTAACGGGCAAACCTGCTTTGTACTCCCGGGAGAAGAATACGATGACCCGAAGTTAGCGATGGTTCTAATGATACCTGTATTTTTGACAATGGATCTTATACCTATCGAACACAAAAAACCAAAAAGAATAAGCTTTTATATATAATTTCTGAAATAAAAAAACCGGCTCGAGAAACATAAAAAACTCGGCCGGTTTTTTTTAGAGAAAAGGAGAGTAAAAAATTTATCCTTTGTGCGCTACAGCATAAATATAACCCCAAGACGGAGGTATACTAGGATTTAACGTCCAAGTACCTGTTGGGTCCGTTGCAGTCGCTACTTTTCCATTACGGCCTACTATTACCCAATAACCATCGCTGCCATATGCAACATTATAAATCCTGTCAGTCCCAAATCCGGAAGATCTCTCTGTCCAAGTACCTGTTGGGTCTGTCGCTGTTGCTAATCTTGCTGCAAAAGAACCGTATGCATCCTTCCCTACTATGACCCAATATCCATTACCATATGCAACACCATGAATCGAAGTATTAGGACTCCATCCTGCAGGTGGAGTTCTTAATGTCCACGTACCTGTTGGGTCTGTGGCTGTTATTATTTTACCTGCACCTCCTACGGCTACCCATTTCCCATCGCCGTACGCAATACCATATAAACCTGCCGAACTTGCCGAATTTCTTAATGTCCACGTACCTGTTGGGTCTGTGGCTGTTGCTAATTTATAAGTCGAAGCTCCTCCTGCCGCATCGCCTGCAGCTGCAACAAAATATCCATTACCATATGCAATATCATAAAAAATATATAATGCCCCAGGAAAAGGTGATGTTCTGAGTGTCCAAGTTCCTGTTGGATTTGTTGCTGTCGCCAGTTTATTATCATCAGTACCCGCTACCCAATATCCATTACCATATGCAAGTCCCCATATATTTCCTGATCCAAACGGCGTTGTTCTTAATGTCCATGTTCCAGTAGAATCAATTGCAGTAGCTAACTGACTACCAGTCCCATAATATCCACCGGCGGCTACCCAGTATCCGTTATCGTAAACTACATTATAAATTTCATTAGCAAATGGAGTAGTTCTCTTTGTCCATATTTGTGTTGGATTTTCAGCGGTATATAAATTATTACCCCCTCCAACAAGTGTCCAATCACCCCGACCTATTCCCTTAGATACTGCATCCATTATTATCATTCCCATAGTAAATCTCCTTGAAATTAAGCAGCGATGTCACCCCCAAGTGACCAGACGTTTGCAGAAACCTGAACGAGCGCTGCCATCGAGTACTGCTCTGCACATTTCAGTCTGCCCCCGGGTGAGTTTATAGTAACACCAACTCCTGCAACTATAGAGGTCTGTCCCGCTCCTATTTGTTGGACTATAACTTGTGTACCTACAGGAAAGTTAACACTTCCATTTGGTGGTATTGTAACCGTATTGGCTGCAGCATTACTTCTAGTTATAAACTTACCCGCGTCACCTAAAACAAGCGTATAAGTTAACCCCGTTTGTGCATTTATTGTTAATGTATCGTCTATGGTTATGGTATTAACTGAACCGGTTGTTTTTATTGCAGCACCACCAAGAATATTTAATACTCCTGATGCATTTGGTACAGCCGAACCTGTATTGCATACATAACTAAAATCATTAAAATCAGCACCGATCGTAATAGAACCCGATGCATTTGTAACTGTTATACCCTGTCCTTGTGTAATAGTATTCCAAATTGCTGTAGTTCCCGTTCGGCCTATTATTATTTGTCCGTTCGTGGCAGCGGTTAAACCTACAGTGTAATTTGTCTGATTGGCTATTGCCGGAGTTACCGATAGAGGTGATGTAGCAAGAACTTGTGTTACCGAACCGCCTGAAGTTTCTGCATGCCATGAGATATTAGTTCCGTCAGAATAAAGATATGTTCCCGCTGCTCCGACACCAACCGAGCCAAGTTGACCATTAGCATCAATAACAACAGAACCCAATCCTCCACCCGCAGGAGATACCCCATAAATTCCCGCTACATAGCAAGATTGTTGAGTACCTAGGCCTACGCCATCAGTACCGATTCTGATCACTCCTGATTGAGATGCGACCCCTGGGGAGCCGATATCTATATTTGAACTGTCTCCCGTTATATGTGCACTGCCCCCTTGATATCCTAGTGAAATGTTGAGCTGGCCCGTGGTTATTCCATTCAAATTCTGGAATCCTACTGAAACGTTACCCCCACCAGTAGTTACATGCTGTAACGAATCTCGTCCGTATCCGCAATTAGCATTAGCAGAGGTTATTGCAGTTCCGCAATTTGATCCGTATAGCGAATTGCTAGTAGCAGACGTAAAAGTCTGGCCCACAACGCTGCCCGTACAGGTGTTGTCCGTACCCGTTAAAGTACGATTTCCCGAATCTTCACCAAGAAAAGTGTTGGCCGTACCGTAATTATGTAAGAAATAATGACCACCAAGATAATACATACCCTCATCAGTCAGTACTCCGTCATTAGTTATAGGCTGATCAATAGACTTATCTAAATTTACAGTAACTATATTTGTTGCACCTGCCGTATTGATATTATCGCCACCTAAAACTTGCAGAATACCTAAAGCAGAGTTGGCTGTTCCCGAATCTGTTGGAAATGCCGAAGCCCCTCCGCCACCGCCACCGGTTCTAATATCAAGGGTGCCTGGTCCAGGAATTATATTTATACTCGCATCACCCGAAACTAGTGTTCCCCAAACAGCTGTAGTTCCAGTACGACCAATTATAAATTCTCCGTCATTTCCGGCTGTTAATCCTACACTAAATGCATTACCTGCACCGTCTGTGACAATAGGGCCTAGACCGTTAACCGTCATAGCATTAACGCCGTCTATTGTTGCATCATGCCCAGCCCCACCGTCAGTGTGCATAGTGATCAAACCACCGGCCCCACCACCGGCACTTATAGTTATACTGTGATCACCCGTTACTATGCCTACTCCGGCACCGGCACTCAAAAGAGCCCATTGAGGCCCATTAGACCCTCCAATAAGTACCTGTCCATTTGCGGGCGCTGCTCCCGTTCCAAGCTGGCCTGACGTATCGGCAAATACAATATTTCTTACTGCTATATCAGTTGTCGTACCACTAATGCCGGCTATAAATGTCTTATCCTGAGAACCTTGTACCCCAATACGTATCTTGTTGGACTCACCCAAAACCCCAAGATGTTCCCCGATTATAATATTATTACTTTCTGCTCCGGTATAATTATAGCCAGCACCGTATCCTAGCATTACGTTGTCATTTCCAGAAACCAACTGCTCCAAAGATGAGGCTCCGAGCGAGGAATTTCTGCTTCCTGTAGTTAGGTTTGTTTGAGAATTAGCTCCTAGGGCTGAATCCAGAGCCCCAGAACTTAAAGAAGCTAGGCAAACATCGCCTAGTCCTGAATTCCACTGGCCTACGGTCAAGCTAGAAAGAACGCTAAATCCGACTCCTGTGTTCTCACTGGCATTAAGAGTTGTAAGTGTTAAATTACCGGCACTTTGGCCTAAAAAGGTATTGTGGATCCCATAGCCATGCATGAAGTGATTTGCACCTAAAGAGTATAGACCTTCAGTTCCCGTAGCATTAGTTATAGGCTGAACAATAGACTTATTTAAGTTGACTATCGGGTCTGTAGCAGTACCCGTAAGATTTATATTAAGACCCGCCGTGACGCTGGTGACTGTTCCGCCACCTCCACCACCTGGTACTATTCTATACCAAGTAGCTGTTCCTTTTGGAGATAAACCAACAAGAAGATAAACTTCAGATGCTATTCGTGTTATAGGGTTAGTATTATACCAAATGGTGCCTATGTCATAACCTATATAGTCAGCAGCCGTAGGGGCCCTTGATAGGCTTACCATCTGGTTAGGCGTAGTAGGCTCTACACCCATATACGCAAGCGGATGCTTACCTGTTAATTTCTTACCACCATACTTACTCATTACATTACTCCCAACTTAATTATTTTTTGGATAATCTTAAACTTGTTTTAAGACTATCGGTTTGAAATATCCAGGATGTTTCACGGGTGATCAAAAACTTTTACTACTCGAACAGTGACACCTGTTTCTGCGTTCATACCAACAGCCAGATATCTTCCGTTACTTTGAAAATCAACTTCGGCAATTCCAGTTGCAGTATAAGTTAAACTATCTATTTCTGTTAAAGTTTCAGTTGTTATATTAAATTTATATAGCTTTAAAAAGGCTGCTGTTGCAGAACCTGTATGAGCCATTCCTATGGCAAGATATCGATCATTCCATAAACTTACATCATTACCACGATATCCAAGATCAATAGTTTGTTTATGAGTTAAGGACGATCCGTCAAAGGCAAAACTTAACAACTGTTTAGTCGCAACATCCGTACCTACAAATAAATATTTATCATCACTGGTCCAAGATGCATTATAAGCTGCACCAGATGTTAAATTGTAAGTTGCGACTTCAGTTAGCGCATCAGTTCCATTCCACGAATATACCGCTACTTGCTTGTTGGCTAAAGGCGACCCTACATAAAGAAAATCGCCGTCATGACTCCATTTAACGCGATAACCCTTATCTCCGGTATTTAAATTTTCAACTTCAGCCAAAGCATCTGTACCATTCCATGAAAACACTTTTACTGCTGATCCGGCAGTATACGATCCTACCGCTAGATAATTGCCATTAGGATGCCATTCTGCGCAAAGTATGTTAACTCCGGTATTAATAGTTTCAACTTCAGTTAACGTATCTGAATGATTCCAACTATATACCTTAAACGCATCCCCATAAAAATTACTTGCCGCCAGATAATCATTATCAGGATGCCACGAAAGAGCATAACATGCATATCCCATATTAACTGTTTCTACTTCAGATATTGTTGTAGAACCATTCCAGCTCCAAATTGCTATTTCCTTAGTTGAAGATGTCCCGGAAACAGCAATAAAGTTATTATCAGGACTAAATTTAATTACAGTTGCTGATCCACCGCTATTTCCACTAGTTACATCCGTTAAATCCACCCTGCTTATCTTTTTAGGTTTAGTAATTATAGCCATTAGCCGATATCTCCGCTTAGGTACCACGTGTCGCTGTCCGTTTTTGTGAGCGATGCGACCGAGTATTGTGTAAAGAGATCTAATAAACTACCTGCGCTTCTTATTGTTACATCACCATCAACAGGAGCTACCGTTACAGTTCCCGCTCCGCCTTGAGCTATTAAAATCTGTGTTCCAGTTGCAAAAGATACAGATGCGTTTTTAGGAACAGTCAACGTGGTAGCTGTAGCCTTAGTAATTAAAATCATTTTTCCCGCATCACCAAGAACCAAAGTGTATGAATCTGTTTGTGCATTAAGCTCTATTGGTAATGCATGTGAATACTGATAAGAAGAAACTTCACCGGCACCATTAGCAGTAAGAACGTAATTATCTGTTCCTGCACTTATAGCTGTAAATGTACTTGCCGCAGAAGCAGAAATGATGTCACCCTTAGTAGCCGTTGCTGGATATGTAGCTGTTGTCCAGGCGGGTTTTGTGCCGCCTTGTAGAACTTGTCCCGTAGTACCTGAAAGGGTTCCTATTTGATGGGAGGAGTCTACTATGGCTACGCCCGCGGTGGCACCTACGGCCGTATTATATATACCGGTTATAAATGTGCCATTAATACCTGACGAACCAATTCTGATTTTAGTACTTTCACCAACTACTCCACCATTGCCTATAAGTATATTATTTGCTTCAGCATTGGTATAATTTATACCTGCACTAGGGCCTATAAGAATATTATTAGCGGAATTACCCGCTATATTTTTTCCTGCATTATATCCTATAAACACCGAGGTTATGGGCCTATATGCATTTAATCCCGCTTCATATCCAATTATAACATTTCCCTCGGAATTACTTGTAAGCCCGTACGCTGACTTATATCCAACGGCAACATTTTTATGAATATTATAATTAGCCGTACCGCGCAAAGCCTGATACCCTACTGCCGTATTACCACTGGCTCCAACGTTATAACAACTTTCATAACCTATAGCTACGTTTTCACTGCCGAAACAACCCCACCCAAGCCACCCTGAACCACCTAAAGCCCTTGTACCAATCGCTATGCAATTTGACATAGATGCGGGGCTACCTGCAGCAATTTGACCTCTTCCATAGCGCATTGCACCAACCCCAATTGCCACGTTATGACTATCGGAACCCACATAAGCTCCGGTAATAGCACTTAATGCATAAGGGCCTATAGCTATGTTTGACGTAGCTTGTGCCACATCAAATGTAAAATTTCCGGCACTTGGGCATAAAAACAAATTATTTGTTCCAAAATTATGAGCATAACAAACATTGTTAAATTTAATTTGACCGATAGTTGATGTTGAATTTGGAATTAATATGTTTCCGGAAGATATAGTTGCATCTCCTGTTGTTACGGTAAGCCCAGTTCCGGCTGTAACAGAACCTGAAAAAGAAGGACTTCCGGTCCATATAGGATCTGCTCCTGTAACTCCCATTATAGTTTCACCCGTTGCCCCTACGGCAAGCTCGTTAAGAGCATTTGTTCCATCACCAACAACCAAAGCGTGAGCCGTTATGGAGCCAACTCCTGTTCCACCGGATCCGGTTGGCAGATAACCGGTCACATCCGTTGTAAGATCAACAGCACCCCAACTAGGATCAGCCGCCGTATTACCACGTAAAACCTGGCCCGTTAATCCAATACCAAGTGATGTTAAACTCCCTGAAACATTACCAACTTGAACAGCATGATCGGTTGTTCCCGTTACAGCTATGGAGATACTGTTAGCTCCCGCTGTTGCCGTAATATTGTTTCCATTGGTCAAAGTTGCCCAAATTGGTACATCCCCGGTTTTACCTATTAATAAAGTGCCATTTGCCCCATCAGCTAAAGATGAGATAACTCCGGTTGCAGAAGATCTTAAAGTGCCCGCTGTAAAACCCGTTATTTGAAGGCTAGGTACTTTTACAGTGCCGGCTCCCTTAGGGGTTATAGTTATATCTATTGCGGCATCTGTTCCATCCGCCTGAAGAGTAGTTCCAGAAAGAGTAACACCCGCTGCCGCAACATTAGTGTCAAACGTCGTGGCATTTACACCCGTCAAGGTTATTGTAGGATCAAGATTTACCGTAACGGTCGACCCTGCTCCGCTCGTTCCAAGATTTGTACCACCGGCAATTGTTAAAGCGTTCAAGGCCGGAGTTGCATCTCCTGCATCTGAGTGAAACGTAGTAGGTATACTTGCACCGGCTGAAATAGTTAAAGTATGGGTTACAGGATTACCCGTTACGGTAATTGTTCCGGCTGTACCAAGAAGGTTTATGTTACCAGCAGCAGATCCAACCGCTCCTCCGACATCACCCGTTAATGTTTGAACCGGCCAAAAAAAACTAGACTGTGCTATTTGGGACATGGTTCTCCTTTATATGCCGTATATAGTTGAAAAATAGACCGCTCCAGTTGTTGGAGCTCCAACCATTTGTTTAACATACAATCTGTCACCGGTTCCCATATAAAAACCTTGGTCTTGAGTTTTATTTGTTGCAATATCTAAAATCATATGAGCATTTGGTGCTAACGGAAAATTATCTTCAATTCCATTAACGGAAAACATCAAGACAACATCTGTAATATTCTGGATAATAACCATTCTTGCAGGTTGTGTTAAATATGATCCCACTCCGGTATATCCTACAGCGATAGATCCAAAAGCCAAGAATCTTACAGGTTCAAATTTTAATTTTAAAGAATTAGATTGTGCCATCTTATTCTCCCTTAGGTTGATAATAACCCACTAAGAAAATATAACCCGTACCCGCTCCACCTTTAATGTAAACGGGCGTTCCTTTTTTCAATAAAGCCTTATTGTTTCCAAGCCTACTGTTCGCCTGAAAATTTAAATCACGTGTAGAATTAGCACGAACATAATCATGTGCATTAGTACCGTCATAACTTATAGTTACGGGAACATCTGAATTATTTATAAAACTTATAAGAAAACAAGCCTGTTCAAGACTTGTTGTAAGAACTTTATATGTCCCATCTAATGAAGCTGAATTAAATGAAGACATCGTTATAGCTTTTACTATATCTGATGGCATTACCACTCCAATTCTTTTAAAAACCCGTAAAATATATCATACCTGCGGGAAATTTCTCTGCAGGATATCCACTCCTTACCCAAATCTTTGTCCCTTTAGCAAACAAAGCCTTATCATTACCACCCCTAGAATTACACTGACAATTAATCTGTCTGTCCTTTTGTAGTATGACATAATCATGATCGTCGATACCATTAAAGCTAATAATAATAGAAGAGTTAGAATCATTAATGATATTTAAAACAGAACACGGGGCACTAAGCCCCGTATCTGATACTAACTGGAACAGATTTGTTATCGTTGAAACATCAAAGTGGTCTAAATCTAAGGGGGTTATAAAATCCTTAGTCATTACCTTCTTCTTTAGCGGCCTTTACTTCAGGCTCTTTTCTTTTAGCCTCTTCAGTTGCCTTTTTAATCATTTCCGTTATTTCCACTAAAGCTAAATAACAAAAATCATAAAGCTCTAAAGAAGGCGCATTCATTGGAAATAAAAGAGTATATTTACGATCGTTAATGGTTTTTTCCCACTGAATAATACCTTTTTTATCAAGTAATTCTTCCATGATTTCTCCTATTAAAACAAAAACGAAATTAAACTTACATGTATATATTATAGAATAAGCTACTGGGTTGCTACGAAATAATTATTCTATGTCTTTCCAGGTCTTACCGCTTTTTATCGAATGTATTGTTGTTGTCGAAACACCATAATCTTCACAAAGACGTTTAATCATTACACCTATTTTTAATTTTTCTTTTATTTCTTTAACCTGTTCTATGCTTAATCTTTCACCTTTGCAACGCCCTCTTTTCAATTTATCGCGTTGATTATCCAAAGCCGTTCCTAAATAAAGATGGTCTGGATTTACGCATTTCGCATTATCACAGGTATGCAAAACCCACATTTTCTCTGGTATTTCGCCTTTATAAATTATATAAGAAGCCCTATGCGCTAAATATCCCTTATTTCTAAAGGTAAAATTACCATAAGGTAATCTATTGCTTCCTTTTGTTCCACCATTCCAGTTCCAACAATTATCGTCCATAGTTTTGTCAAAGAACTTTTCAAAAGAACGCCTCATTTTTAGAAGGGTTTCTGGCAATTCTTCATTTCGCCATTCTTTGTGTTTTTTATCCCAAAATTCTTTACCGCCAAGATTTCCTCTGCAAGATAAAGAACATACCCTAGAAGTATCTATTTTATCTTTACGACAAACAAAATTACATCCACACACTTCACATTTCTTTAATATCATATTAGGCCTTTCGTTTATGCTACTCAGCCTAATATGATATATTATATTGTCAATGTATTATGTATATTTATGCCGCCGTTGTCAGAGCAGTCCATGTAGTCCCTGCATCGGTATTAATGTAAGCCCTGTCTCCGACGCCTGATCCAGCAGTATTAAGATACAATGATCCTTTAGGAGCAGTTATTGCACCATGAGGTGTCCCGGATCCAGCAAGAATCCTAGGACCTTCTTGTAAGAAAAATCCTGTTCCTGCCGTTGTAAGCTTAACACTTTTATTGGCTAAGATCTGCCCATCGGCGTTTAAGGCTATATGACCCATGGAATCAAGCGTTACGTCGCCTGTTCCTGACTGTATCAATGTTGCAGAAGTTGTAGTTACAGAACCAACTCTTACGGTATGAGCAGTTGCTGTTACGCCAAGGTCAAGATTTCCGGTTCCAACGTCGACTACTACTGAAGTTGCTCCATTATTGTTACCAACAGTTATTATACGAGCTGCTGCGCCTGTACCAATATTCATATTCTGTGCTACTGCGTCTGTACCAATTCCTATTGTGCTACCGGAAGAATCTATTGTTATAGCACCTACAGCATTAACATCAAATGCTCCACCTGCGGTTGCTGTCCATGCTCCGGTTCCTGCAGCGGCTGTAAATGCTGAAGTTCCCGTTGTTCCACCGATTCTTGTTGAGTGGTCTGTAGCCGAGACACCAAAGTCGGCGTTTCCTGTCCCAACGTTTACTACTACAGAAGTTGCAGCTGTAACGTTGCCCAAGGTTATAATTCTCTCTGAAGCGCCCGTCCCGATATTGATATTTTGGGCATCATTATCCGTACCAATTCCAATGACACCGCCTGAAGAGTTGAGTTCTAAGACTCCATCTGCATCAAGAAGAAGGGTATCGCCAGAATCTATTGTGATGTCACCAACTCCTGTAGATGCTAAAGCAATTCCGCCGGTACCTGATGTTAGATCAATACTGGTGTCTCCCGTTGCGTTACCGATCCCAATAATATGCTGAACAAGATCTTCTCCTATAGAAATTGTTCCGGTCCCTGTTTGTAAAGTGAAGGCACCGTTAGCACCATCAATAGTACATCCACCGGTTCCGTAGTCGATATCTAAACCACCGGCTGCGTTAGAGGCATTAAGAACAATTGAATTTGCTGCAGCTTGTGTTGAAGTAACGTTAATTTGCATAGCAGCATCTACATCAAGACCGCCACTTGCAGCTGTAAGATTTATGGCATCATTAGAGGCTAAGCCTGAGGCTAAAGTTAAACCACCGACATCGGAGTGTATATTTACAGATGTTACAGCTGTACCTTGATCGGCATAAATATCTATGGTTTCATTGGCGCCACCGTTAGCACGTAAATAGATAGATTGTGCAGCATTTTCTGTAGACAGAAGATTAATAGAAGAACTTGCTTGAAGAGTAAGGTCTTGTCCGGCTACACCATCGGCTCTAAGTTCCATACCACCGGCCGTAGTATGTACATAAATAGCCGTTGCTGCGTTTTCAGTTGAGGTAATGTTTGTTTGTAATGCAGAGTCCATATCTATACCACCATTTGTAGCAGTAAGATTTATGGCATCAGTTGATGCTAGACCTGAAGATAAGGTTAAGCCACCAAGATCAGATTGTAATGTTACAGAACCTACTGAAGTACCTTGGTCGGCATGAAGATTAATTGTTTCATTAACGCCGCCGTTAGCATGAAGATAGATAGCATTTGCTGCGTTATTGTCAGAGGTTATTGTGCAAATACCCGAGTTCATTCCAAGATTTACACCACCAACTAAAGCACCTACGGTTGTTACATCGTCAGCAAGACGAATCTTTACCGTATTAGCTGTTGCACCATCTGTGGTGATATTAGCGTCATAGCCTTCAACTGTAGTTGCTCCCAGTAAAGGAGAAACCGGTCCACCTGCATCTGTTACAAAAGTTGCAGCCGTTCCTCCGGGATATTCGATTTGAAGGGTTCCTGCACCACCCGTTATGTTTAAAGTTGCAGATGTAATTGTTGCCCAAGAAGCACTTAATCCTGTTGCAGCGACTAGTATTTGTCCGTCGGTGCCCATTGAAGAAGAAAGAACACCTGTAGCTGAAGATTGAACTACGCCACGGCCTATAGCTGTTGCTACTATATCGCCTGCAGTTACTATAAGATCACCGGCTGTTATTGTTGCATCGCCCGGGTTTACCGTTAATGCTGCAAAAGAACCTGAACCACCACCGCAGTTAATCCAAGTAGCTGAATTATTTACTATGGATGTAATTACATAGACATCGTCGTTGGGTTTATCTATCCAAAAGGTACCGATTTCAGCCTTATCGGTTGCAAGAGGTGCACGTTGTGAAATAATTGGCTCACGAGCAAACGAAGCCAAAGGATCGGGCATACCATATGCTCTTAGATTTTTTCTAGTATTTGTCGACATTACTAACTCCCGCAAGAAAGAATATCTTGCTTAAAGATTAAAACTACTATCCGACTCCTTATCGGAACTCACTAATACAAGTTAATACCCTAAAGAAACCAAATGCAAGAACTTTATTAAAAGATTGTTGACATACCACAGAATCTATGTTAGTTTTATCTTATAAATAAGGGATAAATTAAAATGAGAGATTTAAAAATGAAGGGGTTATCAAGAAGCCCCAACAAGAAAAGAATCCAGTTGGATATAGATTTAAAGATCTTTGACGGGATACGAAGAATAACACAAATGAGATATTGTACGGTAACAACCTGGGTAACCAGGGCAATAGTGGAAAAACTTATAAGAGATGAGAAGTTTTTAGAATAATATTTAGGGGGGACATCATGGAACTTAATGGTTACATCAAAAGGGAAGGGACTTGGGTAGAGAAGGCAAAAGAGTTGTGGGCGGTTCAAGAACGAAGACTTCAGTTAGAGAAGTTAGAGGCTTTGTTAAAACAAGATCTAATTACCACCTCAGGCGAAGAAAATAGTCAGGGTGGGGGATTCATACTGGAAAAGTATAAATACCCAGGAAGTCTTACGGGGGGTAAAAATGTTTAAAGTATTCGATTTTATAGACGGTATTTTAAGTTCTTTTTTGCGATTAATTAAGTATATTGGGTTTTTTTTATTGGCTCCAATAATTTGGTTTCCTTTGTTGGTTTATCTTTTATATTTAAAATGTGCCAAATTATCAAAAGATTAACTTTTATTCGCCGCCTTCTATTCCACCGCCACCAATATTTCCCAATGCCGATCCAATTTTTCCAGGCAACCCCAAAAGTCCGGTTATTCCGCCCACTGTTTTGCCCAGTATTGCGCCCAATGCCGTATGAAATTTACTAGAAGCTAAAGGAACAGGTTTTTCTAGTTCAGACTTAAATTGAGCTGAAATTTTGTCCATTTTCTTTTCTATATCGTCTTCAACTCTTTCCATTAAATCTAATGGAGGAACGCCTTTGTTTTTAGCTACTATATCCCTCATTGATTTGCTGTATTCTACTCCTGCTCGGGCTATGCGTTTTAAGTTTGCTATAACTCTTTTTCGTCCCTCAGGAGATTGCGATAATGATGGAATAGTTTTCAAAAAGGATTGTAACTCAAAATTACTTATTCTAGCTCCGAAATATTGTCTAGCGTCACGCATGAAGTTAGCTGCTATTTTTTGAAATTCTTCGCTACCTGGCTTCATTAAAGCAGGTATATCAAAACCCGAATTTTTCAGAAATTCTACATAACCTGGAGTATCAAGCTTTCCTTCTTTTTCTAAAGCCTCCATTCTTTCTAGGTCCTGAAGATTGGTTTTAGCCGATCTTCCTTTTTCTAGCAATTCTTTTCTGAAGGTAGCCGTTTGTTTAAATGCTTCAGATTTTTGTTTTTCTTCTCCCTGTTCCAATTTCCTTAAAACAGCTATGTCTTTTGCCTTTAATCCAGCATATTTACTTGGCTTTGAAACAGTTGGTTGGATTTGTTGTTGTCTTGGTATTTCTGAAGAAATTTGTTCAGAAGGTGTTTGCATGGCGCTCGTAATTGGTATCTGCGCCTGTTGACCAGGAGTTAAACCTGATAGCGCAGAAAACATTTGACCTTCGGGAACAATTGTCTGTTGTTCACCTGTTAATCTTGATGCTAACATTTGCTCATAAGGTTGCTCTATTAAAGATTTTATCGCGGGTCCTAGGATCTGCGGAGGTAGTTTAGACATAGAAGATGCCTGTTCTTCGGTTAACCCAGGAACTAAGGCTCTTAATCCCGCTTCCTGCTGTTTTGCTTGTTGTGCTTGTTGATATTGTTGCAACTTCATCTGCGCCAACGCCTGCAAACCTTGACCTAATGCCGTACCAAACATTTCACCTGACGACGGTCTATCTAAGATCTGTACCATAATTTCTCCTTAAGCCGATCATCATTAATAATGGCAATAACGACATTAATTGTTGTCCGCCGGATTCTAATGCACCAGGTCTACTTGGTTGATATATAGATTCAAATTGAGGCTGTAATCCAAACCCAAGCTGTTGTCCACCAAGACCATATCTTAATGCAGCAAGCTGAGATTCTAGGTCTGCGCCCGCTCCAAACATGGCAGGCATAAAAGCAGAAGATCTTTGACCACCTTGGCTGCCCGCTGGACCCATAGATGTAAAACGTTCGGCTAATGAAGGCGCTGTTTGAGTTTGGAACTGTTGACGAGCTCGATTCTCAACGGCAGTCGGATCAAAATTCTGCATACCTAGAGAAAGTAGGCGGTTCATTATATCTTGTTGCTCCGGCGAAAATCTTTGAATTCGCTTAGTTCTTTCTTTTTTGCCAAACAAAAAGTTTTTAGCTCCGGGTAAAGAGCCTAATTCACCTCCTAGATATCCAGCACCCGCACCACCTAAACCACCAAGAAGTGCGCCTAATGGTCCGCCAGCTAAAAAACCAGCTCCGGCACCAGGAATAGCTCCCCCCATTGCTCCACCAAAACCCGAACTCATTGCCATAATTTTCCTTCAGAATTTAAGCCATTCAACTAAAATATAGCACCTGGTATATGCACTCCAGTCAGATGCCGTTGTTATATTTACGTTCGTATTATCTACCCATAATTCTATACTGTCGTTGGCTGTATCACTAGAATATGGAATATTTACACCAACTAGCCCAACAGGATCAGTTGCACAACCTGTAACTTGTATCCATGTCGTTCCCGAATTTACTGTTAATCCATGAGCAATCGTTTTGGTTCCCGCGTTAGGTAACGCCCCAAAATCAATAACTTTTCTATAAACCGGTCTTTGGATAGGAGTTGTTGTTGATGCAGAAGTCAATGTAGGATCAGATGGATAAACTTTTCCCGTTACAAACTCGTCCGTATGATAAATTCCAGTATCCTTACCATTAATAGCCATAGCCATACCATTTAAATTCTGGTAAAGCCTAATAAACAGTTCTTTAAGTGGACCCTCAAGTTCAGAATCTTCTATGTCATTTAAATCCCAAACCTGAGTTTGCTGTATATTTGCGCCACTATCTCTATAACCCATTACAGCTCTCCCCTAGGTGACATATTTAATATAAAACCTTCAAGACCAAATCCTGAGTTAGCTATTGTAGGTACTAACATTTGATCTTCCGCTAGATATAACCTTAACTGTACAAACTGACCTTCAGATTCAAAATATACCTTATGCCATAATAAAGTTTGCATATTCTCAAAGGTTGCAACAGCATATGGGCTGGTTTCTAAAACACCGGTTCCCATAGCTACGTTATTAATAATAGCTTCATTTAACATAGAAAAATTAGTACTGGATACATAATGATCTACTGTAAGTTGTCCCGCACTTGTCTTTTGAACTGCAAATTCAACACAAGCTATATAAACATTTCTGGATTTGTTCAGATAGGGATTAAACCTTTTTGTTAAAATATCTATCATTGAAACTCTTGATACTGTTCCACCACCTAAATATGTACCCGTAAAAATAGTAGTCAGAATCTCAATTGTATCTTTATTTACTACTCTATTAACTTTATAAATACCATAACCGCCTATTGTCACACCTTGGCAATTTTTAATCTTTATAAAATCTCCATCCATCAAAGTATGATCTATGATAGTGAGCGTTAAAGTTCCCGTTGCTAGCACATATGACATATTAGTTATCTGCATAACCGGGGCATTAACGTTTCTTCCCGGATCAACAATAAAAACAAAACCTTGCTGATTCCCTGCTATAATTTGTCGTGAAGCTGCAGCTGTTACATTAGAGTTCCAAGCCCAAGTCGCTTCTTCCCATGTATAATCTTTTTGTGCCCATGTAACATCTAATGTTTGTTCAAAATACCCAAATGCGGTAATACAATCATCATTTGTAGCCCATGATTGATTTTGATAGTTATAAACTAAAATAGTATTAGGAAACTGACTAAACTTGGTCTTATCAAATGCAGGATATGTCCAATAAACCATTTCTGTTTTATAATCGCGAACACCTGCTACTCTTATAACTCCCGCTTCTTCAGATTCAAATTTAAATACCTCATCAGGTATTTTAGTATCTATTCGCTCAACGTTAGATCCGTTACAAGCATGAACTCCATTAGAACCCACCGTTAAAACAACCTTATCAAATGGAACTGATGAAAATGTAGATTCTGAACCTAGTTCGGTATTAAGTTTCTGCCAGACAAAAGGTAAAACTTGATTGCCTGTATATGCAAGTTCCCAAGTACTACGTTCAAAATAAACAATAAGACGATCTTTAATAAATTCAGCTGAAACTATACCTTCTTCGGTTGCAGCATCAACCCAACCACCACCATTTGCAGTTGCCTGATTGGGTTCAAGCCATGCTTCAGCAGATAAAGGACTACCGTTATGACAAAATCTACAGCGTGCTTTATGTTCAGTATTTGTTGTTCCTGCTGCATTTACTTCTATTGTCTTTAGTAAAAGAAGTCTATCTTTAAATGCTACTATTATTTTTGCCGTTAATATTTTATCCCCAGCCGTCAAAAATGTTGGCGTAAAGGCAACCCATGCTGTTCCCGTATAGTAATATATTGGATCATCGGTAGCGTCTACTGCTCCGGTTGGATTTAAAGCATAATAATTACTGGAAAACATATATGTAAGATCTGGAGTTAAACCGTTCCAATTAGCAGACCATATAAAATTTGTATCATTTCCATGTAAAGGTACACCTGTAGGAAATGGTGTTTGAGCCCATCTACCACCCGCATATTTATAGGCAAATTGAGTATCAAATGCAAATGCAGGATGATTGTTGATTACACCCGATTCATAAAGATCTAACCCCATTACAGGTTCTGAAGGATAAAAAAATACTTGCGTATCAAGAGGAGCTGCCGTTATTGTAAAATCACCATTTGTTACATTAAACGTACCGCTTGTTGCAGGTGAATTTGTACATAGCATGGGTTGAGCACCTGCAACATCGCTAATAACAGTAAACAACACATCACCAACAGAAAACAATTGTCCCTTTTTGAATATCCGTCCCGGAACTCTATCTGCTGCATCTCCTGTTCCCGCATGTGTTTTTACAGGCAATCCAGTGCCGGCATTAATTAAACTTATGGCTAATCTGGAATATAATGACTTTTGAACAGCAGTTGTTGCACCTTGGCCTGAAAGTCTTCCGCCAAAACGTTTTCTAACTCGACCTCGAAATACATACGCATTATTGAGTCGCTCAAAAGCATCATCAGAAATCATCCAACTCTTTAAAGAAGTATCAAGACCAGAATTTAATGGTGCAATTAAAAACTTGTCATATGCCATATTAGTTTCCTATAGCAAAATAAAAAACAGCAGCTGTTGATGGATTTTGATTTACAGTAAAAGCACGAGTTGAAAATCCTGTTCTAAGTAAAGTTGCATCATCAAGGACCTGAATATACTTTTGTGAGTTAGCACCGTGCACTCTATGTGTTAGTTGTACACTTAATGTAGCAGTTGGAAATGGAGTAACATAAACAGTAGGAGTAGCAGCATCAGCGGTTGTCCAACCAAATTTCATATATATTCCGCAGGGCAATGTCCAGGTAATTTCCGGACCCTCAACGCCAGCTAATGTTGTAACTGTTGTTATATCTATGTCGCCAGTGATAACTCCGGCTGCGTTAGTTTTTCTTAACCATAATGCACGAGTACCAGCTCCATTAATGGCGTTGTAAATCCCAAATTCCGTTGTGCTTGTTGCGGGCGGAAATTGCGTTGGTCCAGGAGCAGGTACCACCGTTTGTAACGGAAAATGTATAAACTTATGCTTACCCTGGTCAGGTACATTAAATGTTACATGGTTAACATTTATAAAAGTTTGTATTTCTGCAAAGTTTGCTAAAAGTTGTGCTTGAGACTGGGATTCTTCATCTGTTGCTTGCGGAATCGTAGAATTAAATGCCATTTTTTATCTCCATTAAAAGTTAAAATACCAACCGGTACCATCTACATAAGGCATTGGACTATCATAAATAGTGGGTGTCTTATAATCTGCTTGCTGAGCTATTGCCTTACGTCTAACTAAAACTTCTTGGTTCTTAAATTCGGGCATTAATGCATTTGCCCCCTCTTCATCCCTGGACTGCTGTAAAATCTTTATTGATGCCCCATAAGATATAAATTCAGCCCACTGTCCGTAAGCAGGTGCATCAGTTGTATTCAAAAATTCAGTAGGTCGTTGCAAAACTTGTACGCTTGCTCTATATGGTTGATCCGGAATCGGATAAAACTTAAAGTTACCATCATAATAAAGAACACTTGTTGGCTTTGCTGCCTGATAAGTAACGGCTTGCAAAGAGACATCTTCCCCAAGGCCGGCAGTACATGTAAAACTATAAATACCGGTTACATAGTTAAATGTTCCAACTATTACATTATTAGATACATCAATAAGAGTTGCATCATGGTTAGGACCAGCAAGTGGATTGTCTTTTATAGCTACTCCGTTATTCGTAGCATCAATAGAACTGAAAAGAACCGTATTTCTTTGGATTGGAATATTGGTAAGTGTTCCGGAATATACAGTTGCTATTCCTGTTCCTGTTCCTATAGAAGTTGTCGAGACTGTTATTAAACTTTGGGTATTAAAAAGCTCTACATCTTCATAATAAGCCATGTTAGAACCGGCTACATAAACAGGCGACTTGATAGTCAAAAATTTATTATTAAAGTTATAAAAAGGACTATTAGTATCCGTTGAATCTCCGTAAGTATCAATATAAGCATCAAGATAAAAATCAAGTGTTTTTATTAAAGGTAAAGCATTAAGAATGGCCGGAAAATCATAAAGAATAAACTTATTTACATACTTTTTTATCTCGTCATCCGTTATCTGAGACTGTGATGGTCGATTTGTAAGTCTACGAACAGTAATTATAATTTCCGCAAGTGTCGATAGACTTGAGTCTATTGTTGGCATACCGTCCTTTCTTAGAACGGGGTCACCAAGACCCCGCCTTCATTACCACTAAATTTATACCGACTCGACCATGACAACTTTTTCATTACTGTCAAGTTCGGTTATTTCTTCCATATCCAAAAAGTCTAAGTTCTGAAATCTAAATCTAGGTCTCTTTCTTACAACTCTCATTGGCGTTTCCTGGGTAGCGCCCTTGATCATCTCAGCGCTTAAAGCTTCATATTCTGCATACCCACATGAGTTAATATGTTTTGCTACTCCAAGAGGAATTATATAAACCCCCCCATCTTTAAATGTATATGTTTTAAGCGTGTCGCCCTTATATTTAATATAATCAAAAGTTGTGCTTCCACCTGAAATTTCAAGATGGTGAAATACACCTCTTACCATTTTAGCGTCTCTGTTGCGGTAATATTCCATATTTTTACCGACAATAGGACCATGGGGAACCGTATTGGTTACTATTGTTGGTTTTGGAACCTGAACCGTAGGCTTGCCTGTAATGGTCTTAGGTTTTATCGCTATTGGCTTAGGCTGTTCTTTTTTTGGTTCTACTTTCTGTTCTATTGGTTTTTGTACTTCCGTCATATTTTCTCCGTTTATTTGGAAAGGGGGCAAAGGCCCCCTTTAATTACTATTGATTGAACGACTTACCAGCTCTCCAGTAAATAACGTCTGCATTATTTCCTGCAGGGCCTGTTGTTCCGGCTGTTAAAATCATGCCGATAAAGGCTTGGTTTGTTACAGCATCTTCAAATGTATAGTTGTATGTTCCTGTTGTTCCTTGCCCCATAGGGAATACTTGAGCGTTTGTAAATGCCCCGTAAGTTACAAGGTTAGCTATTGTTGGATATGCAAATGCAGTAAAGCCTGTTGTGTCTATATTTACTGTAAATGTCTGAGGCCATACACCTGCGGCTGAAACTGCGGTTACAATTCCATTAAGACCATCAAGTTGTACCATTCCGTAAACTGCATGAGGAATAGAGAACTTAACTCTTTGACCTACAGATAATCCATGATCAACAAGAGTTGTTACAACAGCTGATGTTGCTTGTGTAATATTGGAGATTATTCTTGCTGATGGTTTAATGAGTTTATATTCTTCAATACTACGTGCTACAAGTCTCCATGTTCCTGCGCCTGCAATTGCTCCAGGTGCTGTTGCTAATGTGTTAGCTAAACGGAAACTTGTATTGGCTACAACATTATCAACTGTAAAGTCTAAACCATTAAGATCTGTGTGAGCTGTGCTATTAAGACGAACAATGCAACCATCAGAAAGTCCAGCTGTTGAACCTGTAGAAATTACAGGTCTTGTTGCGTTTGTTCCTGCGGTTGTAGCTATTGTTGGGCCAAGAGTTTGAAGGCCAGTATTAACTGCAGTAAATGCACTTGCAATACTGTTAACAGCCATGGTGTGGTCACCGGCAGGATGGTAATACATAATACCCGTTGTTCCCATCCCTCTTTGCCAAAAATACTCAAACCCGTAGCCATTATTTTGGGCTGCAGATTGGGTAAGGTTGACAATTCTTAGCCAGTCCATATCCGATAAAAGTTTAATAGTATAATTTACCCCTGTAGAGGTAAAATAACCTTGCTGTATAATATCATTATTCATTGATACTCCTTTAACCTAATGTTGCGCGAAATTTGACCAACCAAGCATCATTTACAATTCCGCAACCTGTGCGCATCTTCCATGCTGCAGTTGAATATAGATTCAAGAAACCGCTATGTTCTGGTCCATGATAGATGAATTGTGAATTGTAGTTGTTTTGGTCGACATAGGTATATGAATCTCTTGCAACGCAGAAAATGTCATAAACATCTGCACCAAGAAGAGAGGCTGCTGTTTCTTTTGCGCCTTTAGGACTCAAAAAGAATCTTAAATTTCCTGCTGAACCCCATTCAGACTCAATTACATCTTGAGCATTTGGATAGTTCCAAGTATTGATAAATCCTTCAATCTCTTCGAGCTGGCCAATAAGATCAGTATGACCTAATGCCATGTAAGCATTTCGTATTGGGGCTGATCCAAACTTATTTTCACCGGATTGACCAGATAAGAATGTCTTGCCAGAATGTTTTTTAAGAGATTTTACAACTTCATCGACGTCTGAACGAGCGATGTTTGTAGGCGTATCTCCATTAAACCCACCTACAGCATTAATAAATCCAGGAGTTGCTGCGAGTGTGTCTCTAATGAGTTGGTCTTCTGTTTCTCTTAGGTTGATACCAAGAGACAAAGCTGCTTCATTTAAAACACTGTCTTGGTTGCACATAATTACATCTTCATGGATTGCAACACCCGTACCGTATGTTTTAAGACGAATATCAAAATCCATTACTGACATAAGTTGTAATGCGGGATGTGTTCCTGTTCCCTCAAGAGGAATAGGTGCTGTTGCTAATGTGCCAGGTCTTCTTTGACGCAAGACGTTGCCGCTTTTATTAGGCATAGTTCTTTTCATTGCGCACATCTTGTGAATAAGATCTGGCTGCTCTACGGACAACAGTACATTATCAAAATAGATCTGTTGCGGAGCTGGAAGATTGCTTTGTGTATTGATTGCCATTAGAAATCCTAAGTATAAAAATATAGAACCTTTATACCTAAGTGGACGAAGCTTAGTGAGATTTTTGCGTCCAGCAGTTGACGAATCTGCATTTGCGTCTGATTTGTCAAGTTGACGAGGCTCGAACTTTGTTTTTGCGTCGAATGCAGGTAGATGAGTCCTGCTAATTTACATCGATTAATTTATTATAAACTCAAAGGGAAGACAAAAACAAATATTTTAAAATTTATCAATAAAAAACCCCGAGCTGTCTCGGGGCGGAGAAAGACGCAAGCGTCCACCGAAAGTCTTTTTAACAAAAATGAACACCTGCGCTGATGAAAAAGCTTATTGAAAGCCTTTTTTAGAGGCATACTCTTGCGCCTGGCGATAAATTTTCATTCTAGCTTCCTTTGTAGCACCACCCGCAAAAGCATTAGCCATAGACAAAGGACTATCTCCTTGCTGTGTATTTACCGCAGGTTTAGGCTTAGCTAAGTTCTTGTTAGCTCTCTCGTTTTCCTGTTCGTAGTTGTTTAAATCCTGCTCGATTCCAAGCTTTTTAATAAGCGTATATGCAGACTTGGCTTTAACATAAAGATCAGGATTAGAATCTATGCTTTGAGCAAGTTCAGGATAAGTTAACTTTAAGACCTCAATATTGTCTTTAGAGACAACTTTATCAAAGTCCGGATATTCTGCCTTAAGCCTAGTCTCTGTAGTCGCCAGAGACGAACGTTGTTGGTATTCTTCAAGCTGTCTTTCAAGGTTCTTTATTTTCTTGGCGACCTTAGAAAGATGCTTACCCTCTACAAGATCGTCAGGATTAAAATTAAAGTCTTCATCTTGTGGTTCTTGTTGAGGTTGAGTCTGCTGTCTTGACTGTTCTAGTGCCTCAAGTTTGCGACGCATATCGTCGCGTTCTTTCTCAATTCTTTCTTTCTCTTCTCTCATCATCCTGAAGGATTTTTGAGGTGCGCTCTCAGGCTGCTCTTGCTTTTTAGGCGCTTCAATAGGCTTGGCTTCTTGGACCTGTTGCTCCTGAACCACTTCTTGCTCTTGAGGAGTTTCCGGGTTTACTAAATCTTGCGCGTTTATTACGTCTTCTTCCATATCATTCTCCGTTTAATTGTTTGGCTAATTTTAATAGCGTACCGTCTTTTAACTTTTGATACTCTTTATATAAAATCTTTTGGTCGTCACTTAAACTAAAGTAATTATCTTCAAAGTATTTACATAGCGGGGCAGGCAATAACTGCCAAAGAAGCTCTACCCTGTTTTCATTGTGAATGTAACGATATACAAGTTGACCAGGTAAAGGAGTGGGACATTTCGGTAAACAGAAAGGATAGAGATGTATTAGATTAAACGTTGCTCTCTCTTTTTTAACTTCAAAGCTTATAAAGAAATCACCCTTAAAGCCTTCTTTTCCTTTCTCAACAGCTTCCTTTAAAAGCTCATGCTGGCCTTTAGCCATTTCATTTGTAACACCTTCTTCAAACCCACCTTCGTTTAAGGCCTGTTGGGCAAGCTGTGCGATTTGCTTGCCCTTAGGCTCTTTAGGGGGATTAGAAGGTTTTCTTTCTCCAATAACTTCTATCAACTACTTCTCCTTATCAACCTTTTTGAACAATTTCCCAAAAGTAAAGATATTAATGAACGCTTTAATACACTCAACTATAAAGTTAAGTATCTTCTTTACTAAATCCCAGTTCATAACTAACCCTTTATATCTGTAGGTTTTGGTTTGGGCTTTGATGGATTTGGTTTCTTAATTATTGTCATTTCTTGCCTTTCTTCTTCATCTTATTGCCCTTGCGCTTCGCTACGGAAATTCCTATTGCTATCGCTTCTTTGCGCGACTTAACCTTTTTCTTGGATTTGCCCACATTGAGGCTACCTTTTTTGTATTCCCCCATGATTTTTTCCATGATCTTCTTGGGGTTCTTAGTTTTTATTGGCATAAATTACCTTTAAATAAGAGAGGGGCTCATGCCCCTCATGTCTATAAAAAAGGAAGTAGGGTGAATTTATTTCTTCTTAGATTGCTTTTTCTTGGTTGCCGGTTTACCCATAACCTTATCTGCGATCTTCTTGTACTTATCGTTCTTTCTTAACATTAAAGGCATGTTACTCTTTGCTTTTTGAGATGTTTTTTCTTACAAAAGAATTATCTCTGGAGATTTGAGAGTCGATCTTGCCAATCCCGCATTCATAAGTTTGGTTTAATCCATTGTTGGGATCTTTAACTATCTTTACAAAATCTCCTGTTGGAACGCAAGCAGGTTTGCTCATATCTTCTGTAAAGATATTCATGTCCTTCATGTTGCTATTGCTATCGTAAAATCTTGCCATTACTTTTCCTTCTGTAGTAACTACGATCTAATTAGATCGTAAGGTTAATAATAAACAACCTCTAACTACGAGGTTAATCTTCGTTATCTAATTCGCCCGCCATGTCACAAATTAACATATCCAGGCGACTAAAATCTTCAGGGTAAATATTCTCAGTCTTTGCCTCTATTACAAGCTTACGCTGAAACTTATATGTTTTGCCCGAAGAGGTTGTATACACACAATCTTGAGTTGCAGTTTGCGTATACGATGTCGGATTAGTAAAATAAAATAACCCTAAAACTAAAATCAATCTTTTCATCTAAACTCCTGCTTGTTCAGTTTTACTTTTTGAATCATTTATTATCGCTGAACCCATTGCTTCAGCCTTCATATCTTCGCCTTTAGGCTCCCTAAGAATCTGGATCATGCCTAAAAGTTTATTAATCTGTTCAAGATCGATATCGTCAAGTTCTTTGATACTTTTAATTACATTAAGTGCGGCTTGCGTATTATCTTTTTCAGCTTCATTTTTACGTTCTTCCATCAAGCCCATATTGGAATAAACTCTGGATTCGCGTTCCATACGTAATCCAATATCAGAACTGGCTTTAGCTTCAGCCATTTTACCGCGAGCAATAATTTCGGCCGTTTGAGCCTCTTGCATTTGCTGAGCTTGCTGAGCTTGTTGCTCTTGGATTTGGTTAATCTTTTCAATAAGCTGCTTCTTGTTCTGAACCGTTGCAGCCCGGATCATGACATCATCAGGGATAGGGATTTGTAACTCTTTGAGTTGTATAAGCTGAGCAAATTCCATCTGTCTTTGAGTAGAGGTATTAAATCCATCTTCTATAACAACATCAAACCTGCCAAATACCTTGTTATAGAACTGAGGAGAAGGCTGTTCTTCGATGATTCTTTGAACTTTGCCAGGCGTAAAGTTGAGTTGAACTAACTCAAGTTGGATGTTGCCTAAAAGTTTTTGAGAGAAGTCTAAATTATCAAAAAGGGTCTGTAATCCAACAAGTCCCGCTCCTTGACGTAGCATTTCTTGGATACCGGCCTTAGCATCATCAGACATCCCCATAAGTTCTTCAGGAGTTCCCGCTATATCCTGGATCTCACGAGCTAACATTTCAGAAAGCTTAGTATCCGGATCAGGAGTTGGATCTATACGTTGAACATCGGTAAGTTGAGCGTCTTGCTTGAGGGCTATACCCCTACCAGAACCGGAAACAAATACTGATTTGGGATCGACAAGTGCGTTTTCCTTATAAACCCAGCCTGTATTAATTTTAGTCTCAGCCGCTTCAAGTTCGAGAGTCTTACGGCGGTTATAAAGGTATTGAGCGTCTCTAAGTGAACGTACTACGCCCTGGATCTTTTTATCATAATCTGTAACGCCCGGAGAAAAGTACCCAAAAACAGGAATAAACGGATATCTGTCTAGACCTAGCGGATTTCTACCGTCGTAAATTAGTCTGCCATTAACAAGTATGGCGGTATTAATTGTAGGAATAATATGGTCATCTACTCTAACTTGAGGGTAAAGACGAAGATAATCTGATAGCGCTTCATCATTGCCAGTCCACTCCATACTTTCGCCGGTGCGAACATCAACCATAAGCTTTTGAGGTCTGGTCGATTTGTAGTAATACTCATCGTAAGTTAAAAGATTAGCTCTTGAGAGGTAATTGTATTCAGGAGTAAAAAGAAACTTACCATCGCGAATATTGTTGTTTAAATAGACTGATTCTATCTCGTCCGTATAACCGGGCGCTAAAGAGAGGCATTCGTTTTTTGTTAGATATGAACGCTTCCAGATTATATTGCAGTCCGAAAGATCGGGCTTTCTAAAAAATGGATCCAAAAAGAAAGTAGAATATGGACAATGGTCTATTTTAATGTCTCCAGAAATAGGATCTCTTCGGTAATCGACCCAGACTTGGAGCATAGAAAGACCTGTTATAATTGCATCACGAAAAGCATTTGATATGGTTTCAAGGGTGTTTTCTTGCTTAGATATCCACATAAAAATCTTTGTAAATTGATCGGATGTAAGCTCATCTGAGTTTTCAATTGGAGTACAGATAATTGATTTACGTCTCTGTCGCTGATGACCCGAAATAATATTTATAATACGCCGTATTCTGTTAAAAGATAGAATACGGTTAGGCATTTTGTTGGGCGAGGAATAAAGACTGCCGCAAATAGAAGTATCACCACATTCAAAAAGCGAATCTATTCGTGCTTGTTCTTGGAAAGATTGATTATAAGGAGAAAGATTTAAATAAAACTCCTCCATCTCCTGGCGAATTTTATACTCTCTATCGCTAGTATACTTTGGATCAATTGGCGAACGTGTTGAAGCGCTGGAAACCATTAGCTTCCTCCGATTTATTCCGCCATAGTCTTGCGAAGGCGAAACTACAAAAGAGACTTCATTACCATATAAGATGTAGTGTATGTGCGTTTGATTGAGATATCAAGAAAATGAAAAATAAAGCGCCCGTGATCGAACTTGTCCAAAAATCTTATTCGCAATCACGGGCTGGTCAAGAATACGTTATTTAGAATATAACATAAAAAAAGCGGACGGGAATATACAAACCCGTCCACGAGTCAAAAGCCGAATATCTTCGGCAAAAAGTTCATTTATTATTTTTAATTTGATAAGCCAAGTATAAACAACAAGAAAGAATAATCATATTTATTATTGTTAAGCCAAGAAGTACAAGTTCTAAGTATGTAAATATCATGCATTATCCCACCAATAAGCTTGTTCCGCCATAGTCTTACGAAGGCGAGCCTGTTCTACCTTAGGTTTTATAACTGGATTATGCTTAACACTTTCTCTTCCAACATTTACGGCAACAAGGTGTTGATCAACTCTGTAATATTTAGCAGCTTTATAAATCGCTAAACCCATAGCAATCCCATTCTTATGCAGCTTTCTTGCCATATCTACAGCAAAAGAAATGCTAATCTCGTCTATCATTTTCTTTACTCCCTGCTCCAAACTCGAGATGTTTTCCATTAGAAATCTCTTTAACGAAAAGAGCAAATATAAGATGCTTTAGAATGGAGTAATTATATCACAAACAGAAAGTAATATCAAGAATTGGCTCTAGAAGAGCGTAATCTCATTCTTCTACAACTTCCTTGTAGTGAAAAAATGAACTCTTAGCCGTACACCTAGGACATCTTGGCTTATCCGTATGCTTACAAACAAGGTCGTACTTCTTACGAGTCTCAATGAGCTTGCCGCAAGACACACATGTGTAAACCCTAGATTCAGGGTCACCCATTCTTCTAAGCTTTTTTACCGGTTCTTGGTTTCTTAATAACTTTGACATTATTCTTGACCTCTATATCTCTGTTATCTTCACATCCTGCACAATGACACTCTTCAATACCGGACTGCATCTTTCTCCTAAACTCAAATCTCTCTTTTGCGTCCTTAATTATAGCAAGCCTGTCTATACGACCTTTATACTCTTGCTCAGACATATCCAATAAAGGCGCTAAGGCATCCTGCAAATCTTGGATTAGCTCAACAAACATCTCTTCAACAGGGTCTTGTATCCATATTGGCATCTTCTTTGATCTTAGGGCATTTTTGGATGCATAAAGACTGCTAAGTATACTGATATTATGAAAAATTAAATGCCTTAAAAGATTAGTAACTTGATTCTTATTTGACTTCATGGGATTTCTCTACAACTTGCACAAAAAAATCTGGATGATTCATGAACTTCTCTTTTTTTTGCGACATACTAAAAACTATTTTAGCAATACTAGATGTATAAATTATTGCCCCACAATCTAATTCAATAAACTCTGATCCGTTTCTAATTTTACCTAAAAAAACATCAAGGTAGTCAATATCCCTAAACCTAAAAGTTTCTTTATCGTTTTCACCTGAAAATTTATACCATATATCAAGCTCCCAATAAACTTCAGGATGCTTATAGTCTTCTCTTAATCCCCTAGGTGTACAAAGACATATTGTTTCAAAGCGCCCAAATACATCTTCAAGTTTTGGTTCAGGACGTCGCAACATCATACCGTTACGATCCATATTTGCAGTTGCTGCGTCTAGGCATTCATCAGTATATCTTTCAAGAATAGATAGTTGTTCTTCCGTAAAACCAAATTTATTATGAAGTTGTTGCATGCGTTGACTAAATTCACTAATCATAAATTTCCTTTATTACCAATCATCCTCCCTAAATGCTTTAGGTAATCTATAAGAATCACCATAAATAGCCTCTCTATAATTCTTTTCTAATTGCTCGGGTGTTAAGCCGTCTGCCGTTTTAGATAAAGATATACATAAATATCTAAAACTGTCACAAAAATGCGATGCAAAATTGTGAAGCGGATAATTCTTATATACTTGCTGTTTTGGATCATACTCTCTTCTATAATTCTCTAGCGCGTTGATTAATTTGGTACATTTGATGTCAATCCACACCTTAGATGATAATGCTGCCTTACAAGCTTCAATCCCATCTTCAAGCGATAAATTAGGAGCAATCTTAAAATGTAATCCTAGATTAGCCGCTGTTTCATATCTTGACATTCCGCTGCCAAGTTCGCGTACTTTAATATCATGCGGCGCTATAAAAGCACCATAAAGATAAGGTTTTTCTTTTATTACCTTAACGTAATGCGCTAAACCTACGTCAGTATTTTCATAGCAGTCTATTATGTGAACTGCTCCCCCAGGAAGAGCCTGAAAAAATATTAGCGAAGTTGCATCATGTACCCCTAGGTCAAAACTGACATGGACTTTATAGCCCGCTTCATAGGGAACACTTCCTATGCGTCCCTCAGTTCTCATCTTATCAAGAAACTTAGAGTAATAACTCCCTTCAACACCCATATCAAACGACGTAAAATATTCTTGTTGAATGAGATCCTCTGACATTAACCCGTCACGAAGATCTTTTTCTATCTCAGACTTAGGAATATGTTTTGTATCATCAAGCGTAAGTTTGGAACAAAACCATTCTTTGGGGTTATCTTTTGCTAATTTATAGAGTCCGTAAAACCAGTTCTTACCGCGTGGTGTTGATTCAAAGATAACAAATCCATCGTTGGCAGCAAGCGAAGGTCTCATTAAGTTATATGCATCAGGCGCTTGCAGGGCTGCCTCAGAATACAGTATTCCTTGGGGGTTAGTTCCAACAAGACGATCGACATTATCTGAGCCTAAGATCTGTAATATAGAGCCATTAGTTAATACTATTTTAAGTTCTTGGACATGGGTAGATGCAATAAGTTGGGAAGGAATGAAGTCTATGAATCGCATGCCGTCGTTGGTTATAGTATCCCAAATAATTTTCTTGCCCTGTGAATAGGTTGGATATATCAGGAAATAGACACCTGGTTTACGTATAGCGGCCATAGCCATCATATTAAAAGAACAGATATCTTTTCCACTGTTATGCACCAAATAGCCGTTAGCATAAAAATTATGATTCTTTTCAGTTTCTATATCATATAATTCTTCTTCAATTCCTTCTTTAATTTTAAATTGTCGATTTATAATCTTTTTATTCGAAATTGGCTTATTGTTTTTAATTAATGCTAAAGCTTTTTCCTGTTTGTCTGTCTTACCGTAAACTGGCCCAAAAGATAAAATATTTTTTATCGATTTTGAATCTGAAATCCTTATTTTCCAGTTGCAACCCTTATCAAATTTGAGTGTTTGAAGAGTAATTCCATTTTTGCGTAATAACCAATAAAAATCCCACCCAAGTTTATAGCTACGCCCACAACTTATAGTAATTTCAACAATAGGATGAATTAAAACTTGTCTATTTCTTTTTGGATCATAAAAACTTCTTTCTTTATGAATATATATACTTCCATCTGCTGAAATTGCGGCTGCAAAAAATCTTCCCAAAGATTCTTCGTCAAAATCCCAAATAAAAGATAAAAGTTTTTTTTGCGAATTTGGTACATCTTGATCTTCCGACCGAAATAATTCCTTAATCTTATTCTTTGTATATCCACCGCCCTTTGTTCCATTAGAAAAACCTAAATCAAATCCATTTCCCTTTGGACGCCATATTGATTTATACCCAAAAAGAGAAAATGCCAACTGCTCTACTCGCTTAAGTATTTCTATACTGGTATTAGTAAATTTGGGTTGTTGATAAGCAGAAACATATCCATCACAAAACATATATCCAAGAAATTCCGCCAAATCAGGATTATGTAACCTTCCTAATGATATTCCAGGGTAAGTAATTAGTGTTCTTTTTTTGTTTGTTTCTGATATTTTATCCCAGTGAATTATTTTTCCATTTTGTATTGTGCTTGCAAAAAGATGATCGTATGATGTTATTATTTGTGGATTATTGTGCGTTTTAATTATCTTTGTTTTCTTTTTACCAGTTTTCCAAATGTTCTTTACTTTATCTGTGACAATTTTTTTACCATTAAAAGAAAGTATTTTGTCGCCTATCTGAACGTCTTTTAATAATTTATAAGAACCGTTAGACATTAAAATATGGGAATCTCCCGAAAGGCATTTACGGGGCCAACAAATAAAGTATTTATGGAAAGCTTTATCGTAGAAAGCCTTAACGAAGTCATACTGATAACTACGGGCTTGGAATTTATCTAGAATGGTTTCATTTTGTGGATTCATCTATAGGCTTTTTGGGTTCAGGAATAAATATATATTCTTTGTTATCGTTTTTCTTAAGGTTAGCTTGCGCATTTAGGACTTTAGCCTTAAGATTTGTGCGCCATTTTTCCAACTTGCGCTCTTCGCTATCATATTTGGCCATAGTTTTAGCCACAAGAGTAGGATCCATTTTTCTAAATAGGCCCCCTCTTTCTCGGTGTGCGCCTATTGCTTCAATAGCGAAGTCTTTAGCTTCTCTTAGATTTTCGTTAAGATTAACCCATTTATAAAAGGTTCTTTTGCACATTCCTTGTGCATTATAAAAATCCTGCAAGGTGATGGCGTTTTCGGCTAAACATTCGTAATTATTTCTATTATCCCATGCCCAATTAGCAAGCTTTAAGGCAAGATTATCGAAGTAATCAGAGTTCCAGGAAACGAATCCGCCTGCGAGATTGTCTCTAAATCTGCATGTATACTTTTTTGGTGCTATTTGTTTGTGCGTGATATTATTAGATTTTTTAGGGGTTGACTTTTTCTTCATTTTCTGCTCCGTAGATGAAGTAGAATTCTGTTCTTACGAAATCGGTTGGGGCATATAGTTTCATACAGCATAAACTAAAAACTTGGGCGTCGTCCAGGAAAAGGATATTTTTACAGCAATCGAGTACAAGTTTAATGAGGTTATCTATATCGCCGTTTCTTTTGATGCAAGGTTGACCTATAAGCAAAGATTGTTTCTTTTTGGATAGAGAATTAGGGATGGGCATAAAGAAAGTAGCGTGGAGGGAGATTGGGCATGTTAGCATATGTTGGTTAAAGGTATCGCGCTGCGTTAGGAGTTGGAGGCGGATGAGTTCTTTATGTTTATGTGCGGGGTCGTAGTGGATACCGTTGCGCAAGATGCGGGGTCTAGGTTGAGGGATGGGTGTGCCTGATATCTTATAGGTTGGAGATTTCATTACTCTCCTTTTTGTTTTTAATACTCTGGGGGTATTCTCATTTTAGAACATATCTTTTTAACTATTTTATCTTCTATTTCTTCTTTATCGACTGGCCATGTTTCTTGATATTTAATTAAGAGATCAATAATTTCAACAAGTTTAAGATTGTATGTTTTTATTAAGCCAATAACCTGCGGGTCGGCTTTTCTTAAACAATATAGGGATGTAGCTGCGTGGGTTACGTGATGCTCATTATAATCTATGCCATAAAGTTCATAGGAAGGAACGCCCCTGCTTAACGCTTGATATTTTTTAGGTCTATATAAGGCAAAAATATCATCTTGCAATACAATCAAAATATCTTTTATTTCTTTTGGATTTGTTGGAATCAGGGGGGCTTCAAGATCGAGTTTGAAATTAAAATTAGGATCTAAAAACACTACGTCTCGAAGATTACAATTACAAAAAGGAAAATGGCAATTAAGGCAATGTTTTTCATGGATTGGACACGGTTCGCCGGTTACCGGATCATGGCAATGGTCAAAGGGTTCGCTTAACATTCTACTGCAGGCGCAAGTATTTTTTTTAGAGCATTGATTTAATTTATTTTCATAGACTTCAATATCAAAATCTTCTTGTTCTTTTAAAAAATCATCCTCAAGGTCTTGTTGTTCTTGGGGAGATCCTTCATATTCTTCGAGATCAAAAGCGTCATCTATTTTTTTCTTACTCATAATAAAGCCTTTAAGTTATAAATTTTATAAAATATGCACGGCTTCATTAAACTACTTTCACAATTACCAGTCCCTTATCTGTCATCACTTCTTTATACTTTACCATTTCATTGTTATAAAATGGCAAGCCGTTAGAATTTTGTTTCTTAAAATCAGCTTCTTGTTGGAGGGCCGTCCTTTTTGCTTCGTGTTGTTTTTGTTTTTCAGGATCGGTAAAGAATATCTTACCGCCAACAGTATAATATTCTTTCTTTTTTTGGATAGGTTGATTTTCTTCGTTTACAGCGACCATGATTTCCTTTGCCAACATTTTTTTCGTATAGACAGACTTCAGGTGGGCTCTAAAGTTGTTAAACATACCTAATCCTTCCCCTTTTTGGGTATTTTCGTTCGACTTTGGTTCTAAGGTCTCAGAATCTATGGCTGTAGATAGACTCTCTATCTGTTTAAGATACTTCGTATCTATTTCCTCTATACTAGATACAACTGAAAAGTTTTGTGTAATAGAAACCCATACTTTCTTAAGAGCGCTGAAAATAGAACTTAGTCTCCAAGCTATAGTAGGTTGATAGAAAAAGAGAGAAAGTTTATAGCGTTTGGTTCTAAAGACTCTATATTGAGTTGCTATTAAACCCAAAGCTTCCAACTCTTTAATAAGTTGTGAAACCCAATAATTTGATTTACCTAAGAGTTTAGCTAAGCGACGCTGACTAAAATAGGCAGTGCGATATTTATTACACATAAAGATAATATAATTAAATACCTTTAACTTAGTATGCTGGCGTTTGTTAGCCCTAAGTTTCTCAAAATATAAACCAGGGTTATCTAAGATCTCTTGGATTGGAATTGGATCAGTTTCTATAAACTTTTTATGGCTTCTTATTTGGATTCGGAAATGATTTTTTAGATTTTGTTGATTTACCTGTTGATTTTTTAACCAGAGTGATATAGTATTCATAACTCCTTTTTTAAAGTTTGAGGCTTTCTTAAAGGTCCGATTTTTTAGAATTGGTACTTCTTTAAAATCACAAAAACAAATTTCAATGAAGAGATAATAATCTCAGTAAATTTAAAATTTTGCTAGGATTATTTTCTAAAAAGTTTCTGGACGGTGTCAAAACCGTCCACTTTTTTTGCCTACTTTTATCTATAAAATATTTCTATAAATATATGTTGACATACCACAGAATTGTGTTAAGATTATATCAGTAAATACAACATAATTACTTTTTAATGTGGGGAAACAATGATAGATAAACATGCCGCCCTTGAGTGGGCATTTGAAACAGCAACAGAAGTTGTCTTAGTTAAAGAAATATCTCAAGAAAATGATTCTAAGATCATGGAGTGTCTCATTAAGCACAACTGGCCGTTCGTAAAATCTTTAATAGAAAACAATAAATCCTTAACTCCTGAAGGCAAAGAAAATGCCATAGATTGGTTAGAACATTATAGGGAAAACAATGAATTATAAAACATTATTCTTTATATTAACTTGCATTACGGTTACCAACCTTAAATCTGAACCTTTACCCCAAGAACCCATCTTAACAGAGTCTAACTTCAATAAACTTAAGAACTGGATAACACAAGATAAAAAGCATGCTCTTATTGCTATAACTTGTATTCTTGGACCACTTGCCACCACTTACGGGTATTTCTTTGGCTATGAACAAATCTTAGACCTTATCTCAAATTTAAGTTATAAAAGTGCTAACGCCATTGGACAAACTACCATAAAGGCCAGCGATGGCTTTGTTGATGGTCTTGTCGATAGCGCTACCAGTAATCCTGCTCTAATCGCCGAACTTGCAGCCCTTGGATTACTCTATAAAACTATCTTTACTGGCTTGCCGTTTGTATTAACATCACTTGTTCAATTTATGTTGAAGGTAAAATAAGGAAAAATAATGGCTGATGAAATTTCTTTTCGTATAATAATTCATTTATTAAATGGCGAAATGATTCATTTTATTTATAGCAATAGACAAGAAAAAGACAAGGATCTTCAAGATTTGGAAACAGATCTTATACACTACGAATTACATCGCAATGAAGATGAAAGCCGTAAAGATCTATTAGAAGCGAGACCCGTGTTAGTAAATCTTTCAAGATCTCACGACGATCTTAAATATCGAATTCCGCTATCATCTGTTTGTTATGTTGAAGATCTAGATACAATTTATTCTACTACCCCTTCTTACGACTAAGGAACAATAATGGCTGATGAAATAAAAATACCACTAGGAAGTAATGGGCCAGGCAATACCCGCGTAGGGGATTTTAAATTCGAAAATCCTCCATTAACACAACAAGATTTAACCAAGCTAAAAGATACTACTTTAGCAGGTATGAAGAAGCTTAATGATAATTTTGAAGCGTTAAAATTAGACATAAAGCAATCTTCAACAAATAATGATGATATTGATATTCTGTTAAATAGATTCCACTCATCACAAATAAATGAACTTTCTACGGCTTTATCTGCTGCACAAGGCGAAATTAAACCATTAAGCAAAAACGCCAAGGGGAATTGGGGGGATTTTGCGAATCTGGCTAATGTCCTTAATTATATTTTGCCTATTTTATCCAAAAATAAATTATCTATCGTTCAAGATCAAATCATGGATATTAAAACAAAAGATTTATACTTACTTACAATTTTAACTCATAATACAAGCGGACAATGGATAAAATCTTTATGGCCTATTTATACAGATTCCGGTAAAGAAACTAATACTGATTATGCCAAAAGCATTACTTACTGGAAACGCTATACCCTCCAATCTCTTTTGGGAATTACAGCAGCAAATGAAGATGATTTAGATTCTTTTGAAGAAGAAGCAGTAGAACCTGAAATTAAAAAACCTGAACCAAAAACAACTCCATCCAAACCAAATCAGTTCGAACAATTTAAAAAGCCTAATAATTATCCAGGAGTATAATTAAACAAAGGGAGCAGGGGGATAACGTAGTAAGGAAGATATGGATAGTAATGAATCCAAAGAGATCTTGGAGAAGATCAACCTGATCTTTGAAAAAATAGATAAAGTTCTTACAGAAAAGGGCAAAGTAGGCTACGAATCCGATGAGACCAAAGAACTCAATGAAGCTTTAAGTAAAGCTCATTCTGAATATCCCCCAATTACAGCAAATAATACCAACGGGTACTGGGGGGATAAGTATGGCGATTTTGATTGCATAATGCTCATAATCCGTCCTATTTTAGCCAAACATGGACTTACGCTTACTCAAAGAACTATATTAACTGACGACGGCTCATTTTATCTGCAAACTAGATTGTGGCACTCCACGGGTCAATGGATAGAAACAAGAACAAGAATTCTACCTACCAAAAACGATATTCATACCTTTGGAAGTGCCCAAGAATACATGAAAAAAGCAGAGGCTATGAACCTGCTCAATATCACCATCCAAGATAACCCTGCAGATGATGATGGCGAACTCCAACAGGCTTCAGCAAGAGAAATTTTTGCAAAGGGAACAGCCCTTAATTCCAACTACAACAAGAAGTTAGACTCCAGAGATGTAATCACTAAAGAACAACTTTCCGAGCTGGAATATGAATTGCAAAACTATGAAGATATCGCTCAAGATCTACTAACATCACTAAGATTACAATCGCTTGCAGATATGCCACAAAGTAGATATATGAAATCTTTAGAACGTATAAGAAAGATTAAGCAGATTAGAAATGAAAATAATATCAAATAAATTATTCATCTTAATGTTAATAACAAAATCATTGTTTACTATGAGTTCGGAA
>Ga0265297_10002432_pt1 | contig 37943 bp, 47 predicted proteins | sample Munlanlwell13791_FD_192502 | JGI IMG/M metagenome (GOLD analysis project Ga0265297, IMG submission 192502) | Leachate microbial communities from a municipal landfill in Southern Ontario, Canada - Leachate well 137-91 | ecosystem: Engineered > Solid waste > Landfill > Unclassified | place...
CGGTAAATTGATGGTGCCGCGCATTGTAAGTTCTTCGATTTATCAGTTGAATAATTTTGTCGATTCCATCTTTGGTTCTTTAGCCACGATTGTGGGCGAAGGGGGTGTTGCAGTATTATATTTTTCTTATAGATTGGTTCTTTTTCCCATAGGTATCTTCAGTAATGCGCTCACCCAGGCAATTTTACCTACTTTATCCACCCAGGCATTGGAGGAGGACCATGCTAAATTAAAACAGACTCTTTCCTGGGGATTACGCGCCAGTTTCTTTTTGCTGTTGCCTGCCTCTGTCGGCTTTATGGTCTTGGCTTTACCTATTATCTCTGCGCTTTTTGGGGGAGGAAAGTTCGATCTTGTTTCCGTAGGGCTTACTGCCAACGCGCTGTTCTTCTATAGTATCGGATTATTCGCTTACGGCTCGACCAAAATTGTGCAGTCCTGCTTCTTCGCCCTTAAAGATACCCTTACTCCCACAAAAATAGCTGCCCTGACCCTGGCAATGAATATCGTCCTCAATTCCCTGCTTATGTTCCCTTTGAAGATCGGCGGGATCGCCCTTGCCAATTCCATATCCGGGATAATTACCTTTTTCATTCTCTTTAGTATTCTAAAGAAAAGGCTGGGAGGCTTTAAAGGGGAAGAAATTTTTATCTCTTTTCTGCGCATCCTGGCAGCCAGCCTCTGGATGGGGGTAGCCTGCATTACTTTGAATAAGGCCTTTAATTTTATTTTTGCGCTTATCGGCGGTATTTTATCTTATATCATTTTTTGTTTTATTTTCCGCGTTCCGGAGATGCGGCAGTTGTGGCGGTGGTTAGCCAAAAGATATGCATAGCCCTAAAGAACTAAAAAATAAAATTGCACAGCTACCGGAGGCGCCGGGGGTTTATATTTTTAAGGATGCACAAGGCCGGATCATTTATATCGGTAAGGCCAAGTCCCTGAAGAAACGGGTGCAGTCTTATTTTAGCCGGCAACTGGACGCAAAAACTCAAATCCTGGTTTCTAAAATTTCCGGCCTGGAATATAGGCTCACAGCCTCGGAGAATCAGGCGCAGCTGCTAGAAGCAGCATTGATTAAAGAACACCTGCCGCAATACAATATCGATTTAAAGGATGATAAGTCCTTTCCCTGGATCAGGATTACCGATGAAACATTTCCTGTAGTTTCGATATATAGAAAAAAAGGCAAACAGAAGAACGACCGCTCTCTATATTACGGCCCTTACACTGACGTCAAGCTTCTGCGCCAAGCCATAAAGCTTATCCGTAGGATTTTCGGCTTCCGCTCATGTAAAAAGATGCCGAACAAAGTTTGTCTTTATTACCGGCTTAATTTTTGCCCCGCGCCCTGTATAGGGAAAACCAATAGCCGTGATTATCAAGAGCTGATTAGCCGGATAAAGTTATTTTTAGAGTCGAAATATGAAGAATTATTGCGTAGCCTTGCGCAGAAAATGCAGCAATCATCCAAAGAGCAAAAATTTGAAGAAGCAGCCAAAATCAGGGACCAGATTAATGCCTTAAGCGCAATAAGCCAAAGCGAGACAGGATTTAATTTGCAATCCGAATTAGAGGAGCTCCAGGTTTTGTTAAAGCTAAAGAAAACACCGCAGAGGATCGAGGCTTTTGATATCTCCAATATTTCCGGGCAGCAAGCTAGCGGTTCAATGGTAAGTTTTTTTAAAGGCCTGCCCGATAAAAATAATTACCGCAGGTTCCGTATTAAAACAGTAGCTGGTATCGACGATTATAAAATGCTGGCCGAGGTAGTCCATAGGCGATATTCCCGCCTGGTAAGCGAAAATTTAGCTTTGCCCGATTTGATTCTTATTGACGGAGGCAGGTCACATCTAATGACTGCCCGGAAAGAATTAGAAAAACTGGGATTAAGTATCCCATTGGTGAGTATTGCTAAGGAAAAAGAAAATATATATGTTTTAGGCAGGATTCATCCGATAAGGTTTAAATTCGATACTCCGGCATTAAATCTTATCCGGCGTATCCGCGATGAAGCGCACAGGTTTGCGATTTCCTATCACCACATACTAAGAAGGAAGAAGTTCATTGGCAAATAAAAAATTAACGCCTTTTACCAGAAGAGTCTATCAAGCGGTATTAAGTATACCTTTAGGCCAGGTGCGTACTTATAAATGGGTGGCTAAAAAGATAGGCAGTCCCAAGGCATGCCGGGCTGTCGGCCAGGTCCTTAAGCGCAACCCTTATCCTTTGATTATTCCCTGCCACCGCGTAATCGCCTCCAGCGGGAAAATAGGCGGTTATTCCCGGGGAAAGAAGATAAAGGAAATACTCTTAAATCTGGAGAGACAAATCCAGGATTCGATGGTATAATTATAAAAATCTGGAGGTAATAACTATGAAGATAAAAGACCTGATGCAAGAGATGGTAAAAAGAGACGCTTCCGATTTATTTTGCCGCGTCGGAGGCCCACCGCGTTTAAGGATTGACGGAAAAGTCATTTCTTTAGACGGGGATATATTAAGCGTAGATGACCTGGTCAAGGCCGTGGAAGAAATAACTACCCCTAAGCAGAGAGATGCCCTTAGGGATCTTATGGACGTGGATTTTGCTTTTAACCTGGGTGAATCCGGGCAGAGGTTCCGCGTGAGCGTATTTATGCAGAGGAACTGGCCTTCCATTGTCATGAGAAATATCCGCAGCAGCGTGCAAACATTCGGGGATTTAAGTTTACCTGATGAAGTCCTGACGAAATTATGCAGCGAGACAAGGGGTTTGGTCCTTTTGACCGGCAGCATGGGTAGCGGTAAATCCACTACCATTGCCAGCATGATCGAATGTATAAATAACAACAGCTGTAAACATATTTTGACTGTAGAGGAACCCGTAGAATTCACTTTTGCAGATAAAAAGTGCATCATTAATCAAAGGGACTTAGGGTTGGATGTTCCTTCTTATGCTGCTGCTCTTCGCGCTTTTACCTTACAGAGCCCGGATGTAATTTTTATCGGGAATATCCGGGATTACGAAACTATGTCCGCCGCAATCACCGCCGCGGAAACCGGAGTCCTGGTTTTAAGCACCTTGCATACCATAAATACGAGCCAGAGCGTAGAGAGGATCCTCAATTTTTTCCCGCCTTACCAGCATAATGAGATCAGGATACGTTTATCTTATCTGCTAAAAGGCGTAATTTCTCTGAGGCTGGTGCCGCTAAAAGAAGGCCCCGGGCGCGTACCCGCTTATGAAGCGATGTTATTGACTCCTACTATTGCCCGCCTTATCCGTGAAGGAAAAGACTGGGAGATCCAGCAGTTCCTTGAGGACGGCGAGATATTCGGCATGCAGTCATTCAATCAATCTTTAATAAAGCTGGTCAAGTCGGGTAAGGTAACCGAAGAAGAGGCGTTGAATTTCGCGGACAATAAAGAAGAATTCATCATGTCCTTAAGGGGTATGAGGAAGATTTAGCTCTTGTATCGATAGGGAGAGGAATTCTAGTGATGCTTGAAGATATTAAATCTAAGCTTGCGGTAATAGCCAGCCATCTTGAAAATTTAAAAGGCTATCTTTGAATAGATGACAAAAAGAAAAAAATAGATGCTCTGTCATCTATGATGTCTAATGCGGGATTCTGGGAAGATAATGCGAATTCCGCAAAAGTAGTAAAAGAATTGAAATCTCTGAAGGCGGTTGTTGAGCCCTGGGAGAGCGCTTTAAAGAAAGAGCTGGAATTAAAAGAGCTGGCCGGTATCTTAAAAGAAGAAGACACCGAGCTGATTGTCGAATTAAATAAAAATGTAGAAGCTCTTTCGGGTGAAGTCGAGAAACTTTCCTTTAAGACTCTTCTTAGCGGCGAGTTCGATAGGAATAATGCGATATTCAGTATTAACGCCGGAGCAGGCGGTACAGAATCCTGCGATTGGGCGGATATGCTCTTTCGTATGTACAGCCGTTTCGCAGAGAAACACGGGTATAATTTAAAGACAATAGACGTGCTCTTCGGCGAAGAAGCGGGCATAAAGAATATCACGGTTTTGATTGAAGGAGAATACGCTTACGGCTATTTGAAAGCCGAGCGGGGAGTGCACAGGCTTGTGCGCATCTCTCCTTTTGATGCCAATAAACGCAGGCATACCTCTTTTGCTTCCGTAGATGTTATCCCCGAGATAGAAGGCGAACTGGATATAGAATTAGAAGAAAAAGACCTACGTATCGACGTGTACCGTTCTAAGGGCGCCGGCGGCCAGAGCGTAAACACTACAGATTCGGCGGTCAGGATTACACATATACCGACGGGACTGGTGACGCAATGCCAGAATGAACGCTCCCAATATCAGAATAAGCAGACAGCCCTGAAGATATTGAAGGCGAGGCTCTATGAGCGCCAGAGGGAAGAGAAAGAGCAGGAATTATTGAAACAGTATGGCGCGGATAAGAAAAAGATCGAATGGGGCAGCCAGATCCGCTCTTATGTCATGCATCCCTATACTTTGGTGAAAGACCACCGCACCGATTTTGAAACCGGGGATGTCAATAAAATAATGGACGGCGGTATCGACGAATTTATCGAAGCGTATTTAAAACAACAAGCCGGGAACCAGCATTAAAATGATAGGTTTTATTAAAAAACAGATCTTAAAGCGGAAACAGAATATTATCAAGAAGAGGCATGCTTCGGTCAGCATGGTTTTGCATCCGGATATGCCTAATCCTTCCATGAATAAAATGATTGAGTTGGCCAGGACTGTTGAGCTGGTTAATTCTTTTGAGGCAAAGATAAGCAGCCTTTCGGATGCGGAATTAAAGGGCAAAACAGAAGAGTTCAAAAAATATATCCTAAAAAAATCCGAAGTGTACGCACAGGAAATCAAAGAATTAGACGAGATGTTGTTTTCCGCTGCTATCCCCGAAGAAAAAGAAAGAATAAAGGAGAGGCTGAAGGCCACGCGCAATAAAATCTTTGAGGAGATACTTCCCGAAGCTTTTGCCGTAGTGAGGGAAGCAGCCAAGCGCACCATAGGCCTGAGGCATTTTGATGTGCAGATCGCCGGCGGGATCGTGTTGCACGAAGGCAGGATCGCGGAGATGGCTACCGGTGAAGGAAAGACCCTGGTGGCAACCCTGCCTGCTTATCTTAATGCATTATTGGGCTGCGGCGTGCATATTGTTACGGTGAATGATTACTTGGCCCGGCGCGACCGGGAATGGATGGGGCCTATCCATGAGTTTTTAGGGCTTACGGTCGGAGCAATACAGCATGAGATGTCTGATGAAGAACGTAAGATCGCCTATTCTTGCGATATTACCTACGGGACAAACAATGAATTCGGCTTTGATTATCTGCGCGATAATATGAAATATAGCGTAGAGGATTTGGTGCAGAGGCCTTTTTATTATGCCATTGTAGACGAAGTGGATTCTATTTTGATCGATGAAGCCCGCACACCCTTGATTATCTCCGGCCCCGCGGAAGAATCTACCGAGAAGTACTATTTAGCCGATAAGATCATCCCCCGCTTGACAGTAAGGAAGGTTTTGGAAAAAGATGAAATCGAAGCAAAGTATAAAGGCGAAGACCTCTCAAAAGGTTTTGACGCGATGGTAGATGAAAAAGCGCATACCGCGCATCTTACCGAAACAGGGGAATCTAAGGTATGCGCGGCACTTGGCATCGATAATTTGCATGATCTTGAAACGATGGAGTGGCGCCACCACATTATACAGGCGCTGCGTGCGCATGAGCTTTATCAGCGGGACGTGGATTATGTAATAAAAGAGGGCGAGGTAATAATTGTAGATGAATTTACCGGGCGCATGATGCCGGGCAGGCGCTGGTCAGACGGCCTGCACCAGGCAGTAGAGGCAAAAGAGGGTATGAAGATTGAGCGCGAAAATCAGACCCTGGCGACGATTACCTTCCAGAATTATTTTCGTATGTATGAAAAGCTTGCCGGCATGACCGGGACTGCCTTTACCGAAGCCAATGAATTTAAGAGCATTTATCAGTTGGATGTTGTGGTTATCCCCACTAATAGGCCGTTAATCCGCGCGAATAACTCGGACTGCATTTATAAGACGGAGAAAGAAAAGTTTAGCGCAGTGGTTGAGGAGATAGCCGAGCTTTATAATAAAGGCCGGCCGGTCCTGGTAGGGACTATTACAATAGATAAATCCGAGCGGCTTTCAGAGATGCTTAAACGCCGCGGGATAACCCACCAGGTGCTCAATGCCAAATATCACGAAATGGAGGCGCATATTGTTGCGCAGGCAGGCAGGTATAAAGCAGTAACCATCGCTACTAATATGGCCGGCCGGGGGACCGATATTTTATTGGGCGGCAACCCGGAATTTATGGCCCGTAACGTGATTAAGCAAAAATTAAAACCCGATGACCCAAATTACCAGGAGGAATACAAGAAATTATTAGAGCGGTATAAGAATGAGGCCGCCGAAGAACATAAGAAAGTAGTGGAGGTAGGGGGTTTGCATGTCCTAGGGACAGAGCGCCATGAAGCACGGCGTATCGATAACCAGTTACGCGGCCGTTGTGGCCGTCAGGGAGATCCCGGTTCATCGAGATTCTATGTATCCCTCGGAGACGACCTGATGCGTTTATTCGGTTCGGATAAATTAGTGGGGATTATGGACAAGCTTGGCCTGGAAGAAGGGCAGGTAATCCAGCACCCCTGGGTGACTAAGTCCATCGAGATTGCGCAGAGGCGCGTGGAACACCATAACTTTGAGATCAGAAAGCAGCTCTTAGAGTACGATAATGTAATGAACAAACAAAGAGAAGTTATTTACGGGCAACGCCATGAGATCCTGGGGGGAGTATCTTTAAAAGAGAATATTTCAGGGATAATCGAGAGAAATATTGATATTATCTTAGGTATTTATTTTGGCGATAGTTTAAGCAAAGACCCGGATATAGACGGCTTGATAAGTGCCGTAAGGTTGAAATTCGGCTTGGAGTTTGATGCATCCAAGATACAGAAATTAGGCAAGGATGAATTAAGGGAAGAACTATTACGCGGCGTAAATAGCCTCTATGAAGAGAAAGAAAAGAATATCGGGGAGGGTTTGATACGCCACCTGGAGCGTATGGTCTTTTTGCAGGTAATCGACGCAAGATGGAAAGATCATTTGTATGCCATGGATTATTTAAGGGAAGGCATAGGTTTGCGCGCCTATGGCCAGCGCGACCCGCTGGTAGAATATAAACGCGAGGCGTTTGGAATGTTTGCTCAGATGATCTCCGGCATCGAGGAGGAAGCCCTTGAGATGCTCTTTAAATTACAGGCAGCAAGGCCGGAAAGGATTAAAGGCGTATTTAGTTCGGTATCGCAGGAATTTTTACATCCTGAAGCCGCCAAATTCCAAAATCCTCAAGAAGAGGTATCTCCCGATGGAGGCATGAGCCCCGCACATTTTAAATCCGAGATAAAACCTACCCAATCAGCCCATCCTAAAGTAGGCCGTAATGACCCTTGTCCTTGCGGCTCAGGTAAAAAATACAAAAAATGCTGCGGAAACTAAGGGTACCCGTTTTAAAAGATTTATTTTTATGTTTCGTTTCTGCAATCCTGCTCATTCTGTCATTTCCTAAATTCGATTTTGAATTTCTGGCGTGGTTTAGCTTTGTGCCGGTATTTTTCGCGCTCAATAATAAATCTTTGAAACAGGCATTTTTTTTATTTTTTATTACCGGGGTAATCTTCTGGTCGGGGATTATTTATTGGCTGGTACACGTTACTCTTGCCGGGGCAATCGTGTTGATTTTATATTTGGCTTTATATTTTGCAATATTTGGCCTGGTTATCCGGCCCTGCACTAAACATTCTACGCCTTATGCTTTGATATTTATCCCTTCGGTCTGGGTTTTGTTGGAATACCTGCGCAGCCATCTCTTCACTGGATTCCCCTGGGCGCTTTTAGGATACTCGCAATACATTAATTTACCTGTTATCCAGATAGCAGATATTACAGGCGCCTGGGGTGTATCGTTCTTGGTGATAATGGTAAACGCGGCGATTGTTGAAATAATTTATTCGGGGATAAACGGATTGGGTTCTAAGTTAAGGACAGCAGTCATTTCACTGGTTTTATTTTTATCTTTAACTTTATCTTACGGTTACTTTAAAATTTATTCGCTATCCAGTTCCCGGCAGGCGGTATCTATCAAAATTTCCGTAGTGCAGGGTAATATTTCGCAAGAATTGAAATGGAGCCGGGAGACAAACGATTATATCATCAATAAATACCTGGATATTTCCCGGCAGGTAGTCAGGGATAAGCCCGATTTAATTATCTGGCCGGAGGCAGCCCTGCCCGTTGTCTTGGAAGAAGAGCCTTTATTTTTTGCTCAAGTAAAGGAATTTACCCGGGAGGCCAAGACAGCATTGCTATTGGGTGCAGTTACCAGCCGGAACGACTATTATTATAATAGCGCCGTGTTGGTCTCGGGAGAAGGGCGGTTGCTGGCCTCGTATGATAAATTGCACCTGGTGCCTTTTGGCGAATATATCCCCTTAAGAAATTTTTTAATTTTTCTGGAGACAATCGCTCCTATTGGGGATATTGAAAAAGGTAAGGACTATACGGTTTTCCAGCAGGATGGCGTTCGTTTTTCCGTGCTTATTTGTTTTGAGGATTTATTCCCCGAGCTCTCGCGCCGCTTCGTCAATAAGGGAGCCGATTTTTTGGTGAATATCACCAATGATGCCTGGTATAAAAAGAGCACGGCAGCGTATCAACATCTGCAGGCTTCGGTATTCAGGGCAGTGGAAAATCGTGTATATCTGGCGCGCGCTGCAAATACGGGAATATCGGGTTTTATCGCAGCCGACGGGAAAATTATTTCTTTAGTCCGGGACAGACAGGGGGAAAATATATTTGTCGCGGGATACGATTCCGAGCGGATATCCGTTACAGGTAAAAGTATTTTAAGTTTTTATACAAAACACGGAGATGTATTTGTTTTGGCTTGTTTTTTATTTATTTTATATGGTATAATTTTGCAATTTAAAAAAAGGACAGTATGAAGAAGTTGATATCGCTATTCTTACTCTTGGTTTTATCCGGTCTAATTTTATTTGGCCTCTATTTTTTGGATAAAGATTATTTCTTATGCCCCATAGAATATAGAAGGGATATCGTTATCCGCAACGATAGCCGGGGGGATGGATTTTTTGCCGCTAACCGTAACGGAAGAAGGGTACACGAGGGCTTAGACCTTTTCGCCGAATTAGGTACGCCGGTATTAGCCAGCCGTTCAGGCCTAGTGGTTGCTGCTACTCAAAATAACGGTATGGGAAAATATGTAATTATCCAGCATTCAAATAATACCCGCACCATATATGGACATCTTTCCAAAATCAATGCGCGTAGGGACCAATTCATCCGGCAGGGGCAGGTCATTGGATATGTGGGAAAAACAGGGAATGCTAATAACCGCGACATCCTGCCGCATCTGCATTTTGAAGTAAAGAAAGACGGGGTCCCGCAGGATCCTCTGGGTTATCTTCGTTAGGCAGGAATATATTAGGGTGTATGGTTTTTCTCTAGAGGCTCTATGTGGACTACGACATCCGTGACTTCAGGGATACCGTTTTTAATCGCTTCTTCGATAGCGTCGCTTATTTTATGCGCATTATCAACATGCATATCCGGGTTTACCTGCACATGTAAGTCAACGTAGATATCATCAGGCCTGCCGCGCGACCTGATCTTATGGCAGGTCTTTACGCCTTTAATCCCCAAAACAATATCTGCTATTTTTTTATCCTCTAATATTGCCGCCGTATCGCAGAGCACTGCCGAACTCTCCTTTACTATTTCATAACCGGCATAGGCAATAAAAACCGAGATCAGGATTGTTACAATAGGATCCAAAATAGGATAGCCTGATTTTACGGCAACCAGGGCGACGATTACCGATAATGAAGTGAAGATATCTGCTCTTGTATGCATTGCGTCTGAAATAAGGATGTCGCTGCGCAGGGCCTTGCCTTTATTGGCTTCATAATTCATTACCCAGAAGTTAACCGCCATAGTCACCAGCATTACTATGAAACTTATAAGATCGATGCGGGGCAGGCAAGGCTTGCCTATGCGCGTCAGCCCTTCTTTGGCAAGGTTAAAAGCCACGATAAACAGGAGTGCCGCTATAGCTAACGAGAATAATGTTTCATATTTTTTATGGCCGTAAGGGTGATCGCGGTCAGTAGGCTGGCAGGCGAGGCGTATGCCGATTAATCCGATGATGTTAGAGGTGCCATCAGACAGGGAATGGAAACCGTCGGCAGTCATGCTTGAAAAGTGCGTAAACAAACCATAGAAGATCTTGGCCAGAGCAACCGACCAGTTTAAAATTAATACAAAGATCAATACGCGCTTGATCTTACTGTAATGCTCCTGAGGCATGGTATCCATAAACACAATTATATATTGAGTTGGTTAACTTTTCAAACCTTTTATCAGTGGATAACCTGGATTAGATATTGAAACGCCGATAGCCGTATGCTAAAATACAAGCCTATGATTAGAAGAATAGTTTTAATTTTATTATTTTTCGCTCTTGGTACTGCTTCCGCATTTTCAGAAGCCCCCCCGGAGCAAAAAAAGATAAATATCAATAATCTTGAGCCCTTTAAAAAGGATGACCGTATCCTTATATTTGCTCCTCATCCCGACGATGAAACCATAGGCTGTGCAGGGATAATCCAAAATGCGCTTGATGTCCAAGCGAAAGTACGGGTCGCGTATCTTACGAACGGAGACCATAATGAACTCGCTTTTATTGTTTATGAAAAAAGGCTCGTTTTTAGAAAAGGCGCATTTATTCATATGGGGGAAACCCGCAAAAAAGAAGCGATAAAGGCGATGGGATCATTGGGGTTGAAGAAAGATGATTTGATATTTTTAGGCTATCCTGATTTCGGGACATTTGCGATCTTTAGCCAATACTGGCAGAGCAAAATGCCGTTTAAGGATTTACTTACCCGAATATCAAGTGTGCCATATAAAGATGATCTTTCTTTCGGCGCGCCATATAATGGAGAAAATATCCTTGCGGATTTAAAGAAGGTATTGTTAGCTTATAAGCCGAATAAGATTTTTGTTTCACATCCGGCGGATGTTAACGTAGACCATAAAGCGCTCTATCTATTTTTGCAGGTCGCCTTAGCTGATTTAAAAAAAGAATTCAGAGAGCCCAAAGTTTATCCTTACCTGATCCATTGCGTAGGTTGGCCCCTGCCCCGCCATTACCATCCAGAATTAAATTTAGAGCCTCCTGCACAATTCGCTGATACAGATATTGATTGGCTAAATTTTGAATTGGCCCCCCAGCAATTAGAGAAAAAATACAAGGCTACTCTCTGTTATAAAAGCCAGACGCAAACCAGCGCCTTTTACTTACTATCCTTCGCGCGCAGAAATGAATTATTTTCAGATTATCCCAGGATAAAACTTTCTAATCAGACATCTTTAAAGGAGCGCGTAATATCCTACTTCGGTTTTTCCGATATGTTTGCCGGCTATGAGTTTGAGAGCCTGCCGAATAGATATGATGTCGACAGGGATAAAGCCCGGGTTAGTTATGCGATCGCGGATGATTCTTTTGTCTTACGCCTGGAGAGGACAAAGGGCCTAAGGCGCAACTTTAATTTTATACTCTATCTTTTCGGTTACAGCGATAAGACCGCCTTTGCCCGGATGCCCAAGATCCGCATCATCGCCAAAAATAAAAAATATAAGGTATTAGATAATAAGAAAAGGATCAAGCCGGAAGGTATTTCTGTGGAAATAGGCTCTAACACGCTAGTCTTAAAAGTGCCGCTTAAGGTATTAGGCGGCCCGGATTTTATTCTGACTTCTCTTAGGACATACGGAGGGATCCTACCTATTGATACATCGGGTTTTCGCAGGGTAGATATCAAGTAAAAGGAGGCGTAGCATGGTCGAGCTAAAATTATTCAAGATAAAAAAACCGGACGATGCAAATATTATTTTAGGCCAGAGCCATTTTATTAAAACAGTTGAAGACTTATACGAGGTGTTGGTTAATAATGTCCCGGGCATAAAATTCGGTTTGGCCTTCGTGGAGTCTTCGGGAGCCTGTAAGGTAAGGTCTGAAGGTAATGACGCCCAGTTAAAAAAAATGGCTGAAGATAATGCGCTTGAGATAGGCGCAGGCCACAGTTTTATTATTTTGATGAAAGACGCCTATCCTATAAATGTTTTGAATGCGATCAAGGACATACCGGAGGTATGCACTGTATACTGTGCTACGGCTAATCCTGTGGAAGTGATTGTTGCGCAGTCGCAAGAGGGCGGCCGGGGCATCTTAGGGGTCATTGACGGCCTCAAACCCGCGGGCATCGAATCGGAGACGGATATAGCCTGGCGCCATGATTTTTTAAGGAAGATCGGCTATAAACTCTGAATTTTGCTTGCTTTTCCCCATTTTTTTGTTATAATTTTTTTATTGTGAAAGCATGGACTTCAAAAAAATACGTAAAAACGCAGCTCTAATCCTCAGTTGGCTAGGGCTAAAATTGTGTTCTTTGATAATTAAGGTCATCCCTGGCAGTTGCCTCTATGGTTTTGCCAGGGGAGTCGCTGCTCTAGGTTATTCTCTCGCCCGTAAACAGAGAAACATCGCCCTGGATAGCCTGGAGATTGCTTTTGGGCAGGAGAAGTCTTCTGCCGAGATAGAAGAGATCGCCAAGGATTGCTTCGCGACAATGGCTAAGTCAGCGGTAGAGTTGATGTTTCTTATGGAGAGGCCGCAAGTTTTGCAGAAGCGTGTCCAACTGGTAGGTAAAGAGAACCTTGAAGCTGCTTTATCCGGAGGCAAAGGCGTAATCCTGGTGAGTGCCCATTTTGGGAATTTTCCTCTGATGATGGCCAGGCTTAGCATAGGCGGATGGAAAATAGCAGGGATCATGCGTCCGATGCGGGATAGCCGGGTAGAAAAGTTTTTTCTGGCAAAACGTAATCTCGTGGGGGTGAAAACTATTTACAGCCAGCCACGCAAGGCCTGCGTCGAAAATTCTATCCGCGCCTTAAGGAATAATGAGCTCCTTTTTATCCCCATAGACCAGAATTTCGGCGAGGGCGGCGTATTCGTGAATTTTTTCGGCAGAAAAGCGGCTACTGCTACCGGGCCGATAGTTTTGGCCAAGCGCACCAAAGCAACGATATTGCCTTGTTTTATAGTCCGGCAGAAAGACGATACGCATAAAATTATCTTTGAGAAACCTCTAAAATTAGAAGAAGCTCAAAACGAAGAATCGTCAGTCCTTATAAATATACAGAAGTTGACCGATATAATCGAATTTTACATACGTAAATATCCTGCCGAGTGGAGTTGGGTCCATCGCAGGTGGAAGAGTAGGCCAAATTTAGAAGGAGGGGTGTAAAGATGGCAGAAGAAACGAAAAAAGAATGTTGCGCAGAACCAAAGAAGGTATTTTCTACTATCCTGAAGGTCATCTTAGGTCTGGTTTTTTTGGTATTAGGTTGCCTGGCGATCTTAAAATGGTGGGAAGCACTTCTGCTCATAGTCAAAGGAAGCATCGGACTATTCTTGCTTTTAGCAGGAGTAATTACTTTGGCCATAGCCAAGGAATAATCAGCTAGTTTGTAAAAGACATAGGGGGGCGTTTCTTTAAGAGTGGAAACGCCCCCTGGTTTTTAAAGGAGGAGCTTTACAATGGTTTTATTTTTTAGTATAATAATCAGCGTATATTCTATTGTTTAGTATATTAAAAGGAGATATTTATGGAAGCGGTTCTTAAGAAAGAAATAATTGTAAATAAAATATTGTGCAGGTTGGCGGGCGTATTACTATTCGTTGTTCTGACGGCGCTTGGTGCTTTTGTGCGCATACCTTTGCCTTTTACGCCGGTGCCGCTGACCCTGCAGACATTTTTTGTTTTGCTCTCCGGAGCTTTCTTGGGGGCAAGATTAGGGGTGGTTGCTCAATTAAGTTATGTAATGCTTGGCGTATGGGGCTTGCCTATCTTTACGGGAGCAGGCAGCGGCCTGCTTTATCTTTTTGGACCAACCGGCGGGTACCTGTTGGGTTTTGTTTTAGCTGCCATGTTCCTGGGAAGGACTATAAGGCAGGCCAGGGATAATCTATTCCTTATTTTTGTTTTTTTCTGCATAGCGGATGCAATACTTTTATTCTGCGGCAGCCTCTGGCTGGGGATGCTCTTTAAGGTTTCTTTTGTAAAATCGCTATTAGTGGGATTCCTGCCCTTTATTCCGGGAGATCTATTAAAAGCCCTCTTTGCCGCGTTTCTTTATCTTGGGCTTCGTCCCCGCCTGGAAGAAATTTTTTAGGCGCTTTAAAATATATCCGGGTTTCTTGACAAAAATGCCCGGATGTGCTAGATTAGCTAGCATTATTTTCAAGGAGGTATCAGATGAGACATTCAAAAAGTTTCTTAATTGCGCTTTGCTTGGTATTTATAAATCTGGGTTTAGCCTTTGGCCAAGAGGACGCTGCTGTAAAAGAAAAGCTTGTCAAGGCGACGGAAGCCGAGCCCGAAATACAATGGGTATGGGCAGAGGTAGTTTCTGTAAACATAGAGAAAAATGAAGTCAAGATCAAATATTTTAACTACGAGACAGACGAAGAAAAAGAGATAGATATCGCTGTGGATAATAAAACGACCTACGAAAACATCAAATCTATAAATGAACTGAAGGTAGGCGATACGCTGAGCATTGATTATGTCGTCAGCCCCGAAGGTAAAGATATCGCCAGGAATATAAGCGTAGAGAAGCCGGAAGCCAGCCTGTCTGAGCCGGAAAAAACAGCTCCTGGAAAGATGGAGCCAGCCCCGGAAGCAGCCGTCCCTAACCCGTAAGTAGCCATAAAATTATTTTATAGGTTTTAAGCCAAGGCAGGTGTTAATCCTGCCTTCTTGTTTTTAAATAAGATGAAAAATATAAAGCTTGTTATTTTCGATTTAGACGGCACCTTAGTGGATGCTTCTCCTGCAATAACCAGTAGTTTTAATTATACGATGCGTAAATTAGGCTATCCTGCCAGAGGCCGCTATAGCATCCTTCGTGCAGTAGGCTGGGGGGATAAAAATCTTTTAAGGCCTTTTGTAAAAAAAGAAGATTTGAAGAAAGCGGTTTTGCTCTATCGTCGGCATCATAAGAAGGCCCTGCTTAAAGGCTCACGCTTATTCCCCAAGGCAGGAGCATTATTAGCTTATCTTAAAAATAAAGGTTATAAGCTCGCTGTAGCCAGTAACCGGCCGACAAGATTCTCTTGGATTTTGATCCGCCATCTTAAATTGACAAAATATTTTGACTATGTCCTTTGCGCGGATAAGCTGAAAAAAGGGAAGCCGCATCCGGAAATAATCAATAGGGCCATGAAGAAGTTATCCGCGCGGCCGCAAGAGACCGTATATGTAGGCGATATGGCTATTGATGTCCAGGCGGGCCGGCGCGCCAAGGTAAAGGCCATCATTGTCACGACAGGCGTAAGCACCAAGGAAGAGATCATAAAAGAAAGGCCTTATCGGCTTATCGGCAAGATCAGGGAATTACTGCAGTTATTGTAGGATTTATAGAGAAACCTTTGCTTGACACTAGGGATATTTAGTAATATATTAAAAAAAGAATGATGAAAAAATTTTTTGCGATTGTCGGTTGTATGGTATTCGTCTTTAATATTGTGGGTTGTGTTTCTCTGAAATCTCTGGCAGAATTACCCAAAAAAATCCATAGCAAAATAGTATCATCGCCTTATTCCGGGCCTAAGGCTAAGATTACGGTCGCTGATTTTTCAGTCGCCTCGCCTAAGGCGACGAGCCAGACAGGCGTCAGTTTGCGCGAATTATTGATTGTTGCGCTTAATAAGAGTAATCGTTTTTCGATTATTGAACGCCAGGAGCCATCCGCTGTAAAGACAAAGAAAGAACCTGGCACTGATGCCAGTATGGCAGTTAGCGATGCCAATAAACTCAAAGCGGACCTGGTTATTGCAATCACGGTCAAAGAATTTGAGCCTCAGGCATCGGGTGGAAGTGCCGGTATAGGTGGCGGCGGAGGAGCAGAGAGTGGCGCTTTTGGAGGGCTATTGGGTTCTTCTTTTAGCAAGGCGCATATAGCTTTGGATATCCGTATCGTCGATGCCGCTACTTCAAAGACCCTGGTTAATAAGTCTGTTCAAGGCCAGGCATCGGATACCGGAGGAGATTTAATGTCAGGTTCCGCAGAAACAAGAGCCCTGGGAACAGGATTATCTGTTTATGCTAATACGCCTATGGAGAAAGCCATGCGTATTTGCATTATGGAGGCAGTGCGTTATATATCCGCAACTGTCCCGGAAAGTTATTATAAATATGGGAAAACGTAAACGTAGAGGAAAGCTTAACTGGCGTTCAAAGAAGGCAAATAAAGGCCGCCGTCCCAACTTAGGGTAGAAACTCTATTTTTCACTGTAGATTTTATAATTACTTTTGTCATCTACGGTGATGGTAATAGAGCCATTTTTATCGGTGCGGTAAAGCGTTATATTCTCCGCCTTCAATAAATCCAAGATCCTTTGTGCAGGATACCCCCGCCGATTATCTTTATCCACGCTGATAATCGCAAATTTCGGTTTTAGCTTCTTTATAAATTCCTTAGAATACGCATCTTCTGCGCCATGATGCGCCACCTTTAAAACATCCGCAGCCAGGCCGGCGTTTCTTTTGAGCAATTCATTTTCTATCGCATAATCTATATCTGCCGCCAGAAGGCACCTGAAACCTTTATAATTTAACATAATCACCAAGGAATTATTGTTGGGGTTCTTGTCCTGGAATTGCTCTGGCGGCCAAAGGACTTCCAGGGTAATATCCCCTAATTTTAAGTTTTCTTTTTCTTTGAGTGTCTTATAATTTTTATTTTGACGCAGGATTTTGCTATACCAGGTAAAGATATCGTCATCGGTAGTGTTCAAATTGTAGCCATTGTCATAAAAATTCCCTATTTTGAATTTTGGGATAATAAAGAATGCCCCTGAAAGATGGTCCAGGTGGGGATGAGTGATGAGAAGGTGTTTTATTGCCGTGACGTTATTAGTTTGAAGATAGTCTACTAGTTTATATCCGCTTAAAAGATTCCCCGTATCAATGAGCGCGCATTCGTTTTTAACCTGTATTAATATGGCATCGCCTTCTCCTATATCTATAAAGTGTATTTTTACATCTTCTTCCCGGGCAAAGCATAGCGCCGTGCTTATAAAAAAGAATATTAAGATTATTTTTTTCATTTCACTATAAAAAGCAAAGTTCCCAGCAGGCCGCTTAAGACGTTAGTTATAATATCCCTCGCCTCATATACCCGCCAGGGTAATAATCCCTGAAATCCCTCATCCAGTAATGCGATTATGGCGACAAAAATAAGTGTATATAATACGCTTTTGGATATGGCTGTTTTATGCGCCGCTAAGTCCCGCATAGCCAACCACCCTAAAAGGCCGTATTCTAATACATGCGCTTTTTCCGACAGGTAGGGTTGCTTCCAGGCGAATATAAAGCCCGCAGCACAAATCCCGCAAATCAAGGCTATTTTTATAAGATTAAATTTAATTTTAATGCTTCGGTAAAGGGTTGCAATCATCGCCCAGGCAGAGAGCAGGATAAAAGATAAGATTATACTATTTTTCCCGAAGGTTATTCTCCAGGTATTCAGGACTTGATTCATAAAATAAGCTGAGATAATAATATATGCGCCTAAGAAAAGGGAGAATTTTGATAATTTCATAGAAATAATCATAACATACCCCTATCGAAGAGTCAATCCGAAGAGAAAATGTAGTTGATTTTTCGGATAGGGCATAATATAATCATTGTAGAAAAGAGGAGGTGGATATGCAGGAAAAAGAAATCGGTAAAATTACCCATTATTTCGGGCATATCGGCGTAGGCATTATCGAGCTCTCGGATGTTTTGAAAGCAGGCGATAGCATACATATCAAAGGCCACTCTTCGGATTTTACACAAGCCGTAGATTCAATACAGATCGAACATACAAGCGTTCCTGAAGCAAAAGCAGGCGATTCAGTAGGTATAAAAGTTACGCAGAAAATCCATCCCCACGACATCGTCTATAAAGTCACTGCTTAAAGACAATTTCCGTTATGACACTTGCCTGGATCCTTACTAGCACCTTTATCGTCAGCCTCATTTCGCTTGTCGGCATATTCACCCTGGCCATAAAAGATAAATTATTACATAAGATTTTATTCGGGCTGATTGGTTTTTCAGCCGGCGCTCTTATTGGCGGGGCATTCCTGCATATTTTGCCGGAGGCCCTGGAAAGGACAAAGAGCGTGCTTGTCTTCTATTATCTTATACTCGGGATTGTATTATTTTTCCTGATGGAAAGGTATTTTTACTGGCGCCATTGCCATGAAGAAGGCGCCTGCGATGTGCATGCCTTTACGTATTTGAACCTCATTGGAGACGGTTTTCATAATTTCATTGACGGCATGGTTATCGCAGCCAGTTTCGTTATCTCTATCAAGCTTGGTATAGTAACAACATTGGCTGTTATCCTGCATGAAATCCCGCAGGAATTGGGCGATTTCGGGGTCCTGGTATACGGTGGATTTACAAAACGTAAAGCCCTGCTCTTTAATTTTTTCTCGGCATTAATGTCGATGGCAGGGGCGGTCGTGGCTTATTTTATATCTGATTATGCCCGTGGTTTTATTAATTTTATCCTGCCTTTAACCGCCGGAGGCTTTATCTATATTGCTACCTCCGACCTTATCCCCGAGATACACAAAGAAAGTAATCGCAGGCGTTCCACTTTAGCGTTTGTTGCTTTCTTGTTCGGAATTGCATTTATGGCTATAGCCAAACAAATATTGCACGATTAGCAGCATCTTTTTTCCTCCCGCATAAGTTTCTCCCCTTGATTTAAATAAGTTCTTAAGATAGAATAATGCTACCTATGAGAAAACTGTCATTGATTCAGATGAAAGAAAAAAGAAAAGGCAAGATTGTAGAGGTATCCGGAGGTGCGCGCCTGCAGAATAAATTCATGAGCATGGGCATTTATCCGGGAAGGGAAATTATTAAATTGAGCCATTTTGCCCTAAGGGGGCCCGTGGCGATAAAAGTAGGCAGGAGTGTCCTTGCCTTAGGCCACGGCATGGCAAGTAAAATTACGTTAGAAGTAGAATGATTAAAAAGATTTTTTTAATAGGCAATCCCAATGTCGGCAAAAGCGTGGTTTTTTCCCGCCTTACCGGAGTCCAGGTAATATCTTCTAATTATCCCGGCACGACCGTCGAAATAACCAAGGGTTATTTAGAAATTGCTCAGGAAAGAATTGAAGTAGTGGACCTGCCGGGAACCTACTCTTTGGAGCCCTCCTCTAAAGTAGAGGAAATAGTATCTTTGATGCTGAAAGAATATCCCAAAGACGAGTTTGTGGTAATAGATGTCATTGATTCTACCAATCTAGAAAGGAATCTTTTCTTAGCTTTACAATTGATAGAAGAGGGCTTTGCGGTGATCGCTTGTTTAAATATGTGCGATGATACTAAACACCGCGGCATAGATATCGATACAGAAAAACTGGAAGGGCTTCTGGGAATCCCGGTAGTCTCTACCTGCGCTATAACCGGCGTGGGGATAAAATTATTGATCGAAAGGATAAAAGAGGCAAAGTTAACCACAAAAGATAGTTTTACACACGAAAAGCGTTGGCTGGAGATCGGCAAGATTATTGAGCAAGTCCAACATTTGACTCATAGGCACCATACCTTCAGAGAAATGCTGGAAGATGCCTCGGTTAGGCCGATAAGCGGTATGTTTATGGCTCTGGGGGTAATCTTTATATCTTTTAAGATAGTGCGTTTTTTAGGGGAGCTATTGATTAACAAGGTAGCAGACCCCGTTTTTTTCGATCTTTATCAACCTCTTTTAGAAAAATTAAGTTCTACTTTGGGTTCTGGGGGTTTCCTCCATCATCTGCTTGTGGGCGAGCTGATTAACGGCAAGATTGACTTCAAACAATCCATGGGTTTACTTACTACTGCTCCTTACATTGAGTTCGCCATGGTCTTGCCTTACATAATCTCTTTTTATTTGGTCTTAAGCATACTGGAAGACATAGGTTTCCTGCCGCGGTTAGCAATGTTATTGGATAATCTCTTTCATAGATTAGGGCTGCATGGTTTTGCCATCATTCCGATGCTTCTGGGTTTTGGCTGCAATGTACCCGGGATCCTATCCACGCGTGTTTTAGAATCTAAAAGAGAGAGATTTATCGCCTCGACCCTGATATCCATAGGAGTGCCTTGTGTGCCTTTACAGGCGATGATATTCGGCCTCCTTGGCCATTATGGGGGATTCTATGTCGCCGGAGTCTACCTGGTTTTATTTGCTTTATGGTTGATATTGGGGATCATTTTAAACCGTGTTTCAAAGGGGTATAGCCCGGAATTTTTGTTAGAGATACCGCCTTATCGGATCCCTTCTTTTTTAAATTTGTTCCAAAAGTTGATGCTGCGCATCAAAGGATTTCTTATTGAGGCGGTTCCCGTAGTATTATTGGGTGTTTTATTGGTAAACATCCTTTTATTTTTTAAATTGTTCGACTCCTTGAATTCACTCTTGGCGCCTATAGTCCAGGGGCTTTTCGGGTTGCCTAAAGAAGCAGTAGTCGCTTTGACTGTAGGGTTTTTTAGAAAAGACGTGGCAGTAGGGATGCTTATGCCGTTACTCTTAAGCGCAAAACAATTATTTATTGCATCCGTGCTTCTGGCTATATCCTTTCCTTGTGTAGCTACCTTCGTGGTCCTTTTCAAAGAATTGGGTTTTAAGGATTTGATTAAAGCAACCCTGATCATGGTGATTACCGGCTTGATCGTAGGGACAATACTTAATCTTACAATCATTCATTAAGATGAGAGCTATCGCGTTAATATCCGGGGGCCTGGATAGCCGCTTGGCAGCGAAATTTGTTAAAGAAGAGGGGGTCGATATAATCCCTTTAAATTTCAGGATCCCTTTTTGCCACAGGGAGAGAAATAATTATAACTTGGCGGATGAGATAAGAAAGGATCTAGGAACGGAATTAAAGAAAATAAATCTCGCGGAAGACTTTTTGGAGATTGTCAAAAATCCTAAGCACGGTTATGGCTCTAATATCAATCCGTGTATAGATTGTAAAATATTGATGTTGCGCAAAGCCGGTGAGTTGATGCAGGGGCTAAACGCAAAGTTTATTATCACCGGCGAGGTGCTCGGCCAGCGCCCGATGTCGCAGCACAGAGACGCCCTAAAAATTATAGAGAAGGAATCAGGCCTGGAGGGTTTAGTCTTAAGGCCCTTATCGGCAAAGCTGTTAGAGGAGACTATCCCCGAGAGAGAAAATTGGATTAACCGCAATAAATTATTAAGTTTTAGCGGCAGGACGCGCAGGCCCCAGATAGAATTGGCTAAAAATTTAGATATCCAAAACTACCCTAATGCCGGCGGGGGGTGTTTATTGACTGATCCGGAATTTACCAAGCGGCTTAAGGAGCTTATCGCGCATCGGGAATTGAGTATCGATAATGTGGCGTTGTTAAAGATAGGCAGGCATTTCAGGATTTCCGATAGTGCAAAATTAATAGTTGGCAGAGACGAGCAAGAAAATAAGGAGCTCGAGGATTTGGCTAGGGCCGATGATTATCTATTTTTTCCTGGCGAGGATTTAGCCGGTCCCACTACCCTGGGAAGAGGCGAATATAGCGATGAGTTGATCGAGCTTTCCTGCCGCCTTACCTCTAGTTATTGCGACTTAAACGGCCAGGCCAAGGCCAGGATATTTTATAGAAAAATTCCCGAGAATAGAATAGAAGTATCAGAAGTCTTACCTTTAGACGATGCTGTGCTAGTAAATAACAGGATATGAAAGAAGCCTTTCTTTACGAAAAATTAGAAAATAAATCAGTCCATTGTCATTTATGCAGCCACCATTGTAAAATAGCCGAGCAGAAATTCGGATTCTGCGGCGTAAGGCAAAATATAGGCGGTATATTGTATAGCCTTGTTTTTAATCATCCTTGCGCTTTGCACGTTGACCCGATCGAGAAGAAGCCGCTCTATCATTTTTTACCCGGGACTAACAGTTTTTCTATTGCTACGGTAGGCTGCAATTTTCGCTGCGGCTTTTGTCAGAATTGGGAGATCTCCCAGGATTCGATGGAGGACAGCATTGATCCGGGCAGTGAAGAAGCCTCGCCACAGGAGATAGTAAACTTGGCTTTAAAAAATAACTGTAAGAGTATCTCTTATACTTATACAGAACCTACCATATTTTTTGAGTATGCGTATGAGACGGCAAAAATCGCAAAAACAAAAGGCCTGTACAATATTTTTGTCAGCAATGGTTATATGACCAAAGAAGCATTAGGGATGATCAGGCCGTATCTGGATGCGGCAAATGTGGATTTGAAATTTTTTAACGATAATTCTTACAAAAAAATCTGCGCTGCCAGTTTAGGTCCGGTATTAGATTCGATTAAACTTATGAAGGAGCTGGGGATTTGGGTTGAAGTGACTACTCTGGTTGTGCCGCAGGAGAATGATTCCGATGAGGAACTGCGGGGCATTGCAGGGTTTATCGCCAGCGTAGATAAGGATATGCCTTGGCATATTTCGCGTTTTCACCCCGATTATAAATTTAATGAACGCGCTGCTACGTCCGAGGATACATTAAAGAGGGCGGAAGGCATAGGCAGGAAGCAGGGGTTAAGGTATGTTTATCCGGGTAATGTCATTGGCCTTGGTAATAATACTTATTGCCCTCATTGCGAGAAACTGTTGATTGAAAGAGAAATATTCAGAGTTTTAGAGTATAATATAAAAGACGGCAAGTGTTCGTTTTGCAAAGAGCCGGTAGCGGGGATATTCGCGTGAAATCAAAGAAGGCTTTATTAGTTGTAGATGTGCAGAATGATTTTTGCCCGGGCGGGGCTTTGGGCGTGCCGGCCGGGCATAAAATAGCGCCGGTAATAAATAAATATATAAGGATCTTCTTAAAGAAGAAATCGGTTATTTTCGCCACGCGAGATTGGCATCCGGTAAGGACAAAACATTTTAAGGATTTCGGCGGCCTCTGGCCGGTGCATTGCATTCAGAATACCCTGGGCGCAGCTTTTCATCCTGAATTAAAACTTCCAAAAGAGGCGATTTTATTGTATAAAGGAATGAATCCGGATAAGGATTCTTATTCTGCTTTTCACGCGGAAGATGAAAGCGGCGTTGGTTTACTTGTTTGGTTAAAGAGGCTGGGTATAAAAGAGATCTACATCGCCGGCCTTGCCACGGATTATTGCGTTAAATATTCGGCTATCGATGCGATAAAATACGGCTTAAAAGTAAAGATTTTAATAGATGCGGTCCAGGGCGTTAATCTTAAACCGGATGATTCAAAAGACGCAATTGAAAAAATTACCAAGATGGGCGCTAAAAAAATAAAATTAACGGATCTGACAACTAAGGGGAGGAAGTAAAATGAGATTGGATGATATAAAAATATCAAAAGCAATAATCGAGTCATACAAGGATAAGCTTGTTAAGGCCTTGGACGTAGACGTGGCGATTGTCGGCGCAGGGCCTGCAGGGATGACCTGTGCTTATTATTTAGCCCGGTCCGGTAAAAAAGTAGTTATCTTCGAGAGGAAGTTGTCTGTCGGCGGAGGCATGTGGGGCGGCGGGATCATGTTTAACGAGATAGTGATCCAGGAAAGAGCTAAGGGTATCATGGACGAATTCGGTATCAGGATGAGGGTTTATGAAAAAGGTTATTATATGGCTGATTCCATCGAAGCCGTATCGACTATCTGCTCAAAGGCGACTAAGGCAGGAGTCAAGATCTTCAACCTGTTAAGCGCTGAAGACGTAATGATCAGAAAAAACCGGATCTGCGGCCTTGTTTTGAACTGGACAGCGGTAGAGATAGCGAATTTACACGTAGATCCTATTACTATGAGAGCGCGCTTTGTGGTTGACGCCACGGGGCATGCCGCTGAAGTAGTGCGTATTGCAGAAAAGAAATCCGGCCTTAAACTTAAAACAAAAACCGGCAAAATTATGGGTGAACAATCGATGTGGGCCGAGGTGGGCGAGGAGACAATAGTGAAGAATTCCAAGGAGGTAGCGCCCGGCCTTTATACATGCGGGATGTGCGCAAACGCGGTGTTCGGTGCTCCGCGTATGGGCCCGATATTCGGCGGGATGCTCTTATCCGGTGAAAAGATAGCAAAAGAATTAATGCGGCAGCTTTAAATTAAGCAGTGAAAGGAGGAACAGAGTGAGGAGAACATTTTTTTTAATCAGCCTGGCAGTTCTGGTTTTAGGTTGCGCGACAATGTCGTTTTATCGGTCAGTAGATAAGAATAAGGAAAACGTGGGCAAGCTTACCACCGGCATGTCGAAGGATGAAGTCTTAAAAATAATGGGTACCGAGCCTACTAATTTAAAGGAAACGCCTATCAATAATCCCTACCGCATACAAGAGCTGCAAGGGGTAGATAAAACATACGAAATAATCTATTATGTTACCGATGTTATTATTGATGATAATGTGATTGACGAAAATGAGTTAACACCTATCGTCCTTAGCGATGGTAAAGTAATAGGCTGGGGCTGGGGCTATATGGAAAACATTAGATAATAAGTCCCGGGCGAAAAATAGGCAGATCAGCCGGTCTGCTTATTTTTTTCTTGACAAAATGATACTAATATGGTATCATTCCTTTGGTAAGAAAGGAGAGGCGAGATGGACATAACTATCAAGTATATGCTTCGGCCGGTAGCGCATTGTAAAGAAGGCTGCCGTATCTTGTCCTGGGCACGACGTTAAACTGCCTCTACACCTAAGGAGTAAAAAGATGAAATTGATTACCAGGGATACCGATTATGCCGTAAGGGCGGTATGTTTTATTGTTAGACATAAGGAAAGGGTAATTTCGGTCACGGAACTAGTAAAAAAATTAAAAATACCCCGGCCATTCTTAAGGAAATTACTCCAGGCCTTGTCTAAAAAAGGGGTCTTAGGATCGCATAGAGGCCTTGGCGGAGGTTTTTCATTAGCAAAACCCGCAAACAAGATATTTCTGGTGGACTTGATAGAAATATTCCAAGGCCCCTTGAAACTGAACGAATGTTTTTTTAAAAAAATAACTTGTCCTAATGTAAAAAGATGCCTGTTGAGGAAGAAGATCGACAATATTGAAAGGTATGTACAAGATAGCCTGAAATCTATCACCATAGCGTCTTTGTTAAAGTGAGGCCTTATGGATAAATGCCCGGGACAGGATAAGAGGAATATTAAAGTAGAAACAATTTCTTGCCCTGCTTGCGGATACGGTGTAGAAATTTTTTCTGATGAAGTAAAGGTAACTTGCCCTAAATGTAAAAATTTAGTCTGCCGGCAGAGGCTTCCTTCCTGCGTTGATTGGTGCAAGCACGCCCGTGGATGTGTCGGCGAAGAAAAATGGGAAGAACTACAAGGAGGTAAATGATGTTTTGTTATCAATGCGAACAGACTGCAGGCGGGAGCGGTTGCACGAGATCCGGGGTATGCGGTAAAAATGAAGACATACAAAGCCTTCAGGATATTTTACTTTTTGGCCTAAAAGGCATTGCTGCCTATGCTTTTCATGCCAGAGAATTGGGCGCAAGAGATGAAGCGGTGGATGCCTTTATGCACGAGGCATTATTCAAAACCGTAACTAATGTGAGTTTTAACCTGGATCAATATCTGCGGATAGTTTTAGAATGCGGCCAGATTAACCTTAAGACGATGGAACTTTTGGATAAGGCGCATACCCAAAGATTCGGTAATCCCGTTCCGGTCAGTGTAGATACAGGCACAAAAGCCGGGCCCGGGATTTTAGTTACCGGTCACGATCTGCTGGACCTCTACGAGCTCTTAAAGCAGACTGAAGGCGAAGGTATAAATATTTATACTCATTCAGAAATGCTGCCGGCGCACGGCTACCCGCAATTAAAGAAATTTAAACATTTAGCAGGAAATTATGGAGGCGCTTGGCAGGAGCAGAAAAAAGAATTTAAGGAGTTTAACGGGGCGATACTGGCAACCACTAATTGCGTGCTCATCCCGCCTGAAGGCACCTATCTGGACAGGCTATTTACCACGGGTATTACCGGTATTCCCGGAGCAACACATATCCAAAACAGGGACTTTAGGCCGTTGATAGAGAAAGCAAAGTCTTTACCTTCTCTATCGGATGCCCCGGGGCAGGAGATCATGACGGGATTTCATCATACTGCAATTCTGGGGCTAGCGGATAAAATCGTAAATTTGGTAAAGGCCGGCAAGATAAAACGTTTTTTTCTTATCGGCGGTTGCGATGGCGCGAAACCCGGGCGTAATTATTACACTGAGTTTGCGGAGTTAGTTCCTAAAGATTGTATTATTCTCACGCTTGCCTGTGGTAAATACCGCTTTAATAAGTTAGACTTTGGTAACATTGACGGGGTACCCCGCTTAATTGATATCGGCCAATGTAATAATGCTTATTCCGCTATACAGGTTGCCCTTGCCTTGGGTAAGGTTTTTAATTGCGGGGTAAATGAATTACCGTTATCCATAGTCTTATCCTGGTTTGAACAGAAGGCAGTGGCGATCCTCTTGACCCTGCTCTCGCTTGACATAAAAGGCATACGCATAGGGCCGACGCCGCCAGCATTTATTACGCCGAATATTTTTAAGGTGCTGCAAGAGAAGTATGATTTAAAGTTAATCACCAGCCCGGATCAAGACCTGGCGGAAATGTTAAAATAAGGCTATTAAAAAGAAATATATTTAATACACCCGCTGTTGTATAATATAGAGCCTGAGAGGTAAAAAGAGATGTTATTAGAAGTAAAAAATATTTCAGTAAATGTGGCGGGCAAAGCCATACTCAAGGATATCAGCCTTCAGATAAAAAAGGCAGAGATAGCGGTTTTATTCGGCCCTAATGGCAGCGGCAAGACCACATTGATCAAAGCGCTTATGGGTTTTAGCGGTTACAGCATAAGTAGCGGCTCGGTAATCTTTAAGGACAAAGAAATAAGCGGCCTTTCAATAGAAGAAAGAGTAAAAATGGGCCTGGGGATTATGTATCAGCATCCTGCCAAGATAAGGGGAGTCAAACTTTATCAGATAGCGCAATTCTTATGCCGGGATAAGAAAAAGATAGAAGAACTTTCCGAAAGGCTCTCTTTAAGAGAACATCTGCATAGGGATATAAATCTAGATTTCTCCGGAGGAGAGATGAAGCGCGCGGAATTATTTCAGATACTCTTACAGGAACCGGATTTATTACTTTTGGATGAGCCGGAGTCAGGCGTAGATTTAGAGAACATATCGGTAATGGGCAAAGTTTTAAATGAATATCTGCAAAAACCTGGTAAATCCGCCCTGATAATCACCCATACCGGCTATATCCTGGATTACATACACGCAAAAAACGGCTGCGTGATGATGGACGGTAAATTATGGTGCGTTGGTAAGCCCAAAGAGATATTCGAGAGTATCAGGAAAGAGGGCTACGAGAAGTGCAGGGAGTGCCATGATAAACAAAGAATTGAATAATTTCGGTCAAGATGACAGGGATATTGTTTCTTCTTCCGGCATGGATCTTACGGAAAAGATGCGTTCCGCCAGTTTCTTGCAGGAAGACAGCCGTGTCCAACTCTACCGTAGTTTTATAGACGGTGTCCAGATCATGTCTATCGAAGAGGCGTTACGCAATATACCTGAAGCAAAGAGTTACTTTGGCAGTTCTTTTAAGCTCTTAGGCCGCGAATATCCTACTGATACGCAAGGCGGGTATTTTATCAGGGTCAAGAAAGGCGCGACCGTAAAATTACCCATACAGGCTTGCCTCTTTTTGAAAGCTGCAGGGTTCAAACAGAAGGTCCACAATGTCATTATTATAGAAGAAGGGGCAAAGGTTTATCTGATTACCGGCTGTTCTGCTTCCAAGTCGGCTGACGAAGGATTCCATTTAGGTATCTCTGAGTTTTTTTTGAAAGAAGGCGCCTATTTAAATTTTACCATGGTCCATTCCTGGAAAGAAGATGTTTCCGTCAAACCGATAAGTATCGCCCTCCTGGATAAGGGCGCTACTTTTATTTCTAATTATGTAAGCCTCCGGCCGGTAAAGGAGATTACTATGTATCCTACTGCGGTTTTGCAGGGCGACGGCGCAAAGGCGAGTTTTAATTCTTTGATCCTTTCCCATCCGGGGTCTTTGCAGGATATAGGTTCCAGGGTTATTTTAAGGGCAAAGGATACCCACGCGGAAATTGTCTCACGCGCAGTGAGTTTAGGCGGCAAGGTTATTGCCAGGGGCCATTTAAAAGCCGAGAATAAAGATATTAAGGCGCATTTGGAATGCAGGGGGTTGATTCTTTCCGAACAGGGGACTATACACGCTATCCCGGAGATGGAATCTGATTTCCGCGATGTAGATATGTCTCACGAAGCAGCTATCGGCAGGATCAATAAGGAAGAGATAGAATATTTATGCTCCCGCGGTTTTACCCGGGAACAGGCGCAGTCCGTAATTGTCAGGGGTTTTATGGACGTAGATATCCTGGGGCTGCCTGATTTACTCAAGAAGGAAATCGATGTTTTGGAAGAAAGGACCCTAAAGGCAAGTTTTTAAAGATGAGGCGATTATGCAAGAGGTAGCGACAAGGCTTATCGAGAGGATAAAAAGGACCGACACGATAGAGAGTTTCCGGTTTAAACCGCAGGAGAAAATCGATTTCGTTCCCGGGCAATTTTTACAGGTTATATTTGATGCAGATAAAAAAGATAACAAGGAATTAAATAAGTATCTGTCTTTTTCTTCTTCGCCGGGAAAAGAATATATCGAGGTAACAAAGAGGTTAAGCGAAAGCGTTTTTTCGCAAAAGTTAAAGAACCTGAAAGCCGGTGATGAGGTTTTATTAAAAGCTCCTTTAGGGACCTGTGTTTTCAGGCAGGACTATAAAAAAATAGCATTTTTAATCGGGGGGATAGGTATAACGCCGGTCATCTCCATTATCGAATATATCGTAGATAATAAATTAGGCACGGATGTTGTGCTGCTTTACTCTAACAGGACCGAAGAAGAAGTGGCTTTTAAAAAAGAACTGGATAATTGGCAGGAGGATAACCGTAATATAAAGGTTATATATGCGATAACTGATTGCCCTCCGCGAGACGGACGTTGCATCTTCGGCCGGATTACCAAAGAGTTATTAACAGAAAAAATAAAAGATTTGAATGAGAGGATATTTTTTATTTTTGGCCCTCCGGCGATGACAGCGGCAATGAGTGGTTTATGTTATGAGATCGGCTGCCGCAAAGAAGATGTGAAAACAGAAAATTTTATCGGTTATTAAAAAAATGTCAAATCTACCCTCTCAACTGCAAAATAAAGTTTTAGAGATCCAGAAGAACGAGCTTACCGAACACATCATTTACAAGAAGTTGGCTTCGATTGTTCGGGATAACAGCCATCGTGAGATCTTAGAGCAGATATCGCAGGAGGAGCTTGCGCATTACGATTTTTTTAAGAGCCTGACAGATGCGGATATAGAACCCGATAAACTAAAAATATTTTTTTATGTATCGATTACCCGGTTATTTGGTTTAAATTTCGGGTTAAAGCTGATGGAGACAGGCGAAGAAAACGCCCAAGAAACTTACGAAAGTTTAAGAAGCGTATCTAACCAGGTCGAGAAGATAATCCAGGAAGAAAACACGCATGAAGGCCAACTCGTTGACCTGATCAAGGAGGAGCGCTTAAAATATGCAAGCTCTGTAGTCCTTGGGCTCAATGATGCTTTAGTGGAATTAAGCGGAGCCCTGGTAGGTTTTACTTTAGCCTTACAAAATACCAGGCTGGTGGGTATAGTGGGTTTGATTACCGGGATCGCTGCTGCGTTGTCTATGGCTGCTTCGGAATACCTGTCTACGAAACACGAAGACACTGAAAAGAACCCGCTTAAGGCAAGTATCTATACCGGTATTACCTATATAGTAACGGTGGCATTCTTGATTTTTCCGTATCTTGTATTTAAAAATATTTATTTGTGTTTAAGCTGGGTGTTATTGGGAGCGTTAGCGGCAATTTTTATCTTTACTTATTATATATCCGTTGCCAAGGGCCTGCCTTTTAAAAAGAGGTTTTTGGAGATGGCAGGGATCAGTTTAGGCGTAGCCTTGATTAATTTTATTATCGGCTTGGCCATCAGGAAAATATTCGGGATTACAGTATAAACAAGGAGCAGGATATGGGAAGAATAGAGATCAAGAAGAATATTTTTTGGGTAGGGGCGGTGGATTGGAACGTGCGCACTTTTCACGGCCACACCTATTCTACCAGCCGCGGCACTACTTATAATGCCTATTTGATTTTAGATGAAAAGATCGCCTTGGTAGATACGGTCTATGGGCCTTTTGCGCAAGAGATGATCGAAAGAATAAAAGAGATCATCCCTCTTGAGAAAATAGATTATATAATCGCCAATCACGTTGAAACAGACCACTCTGGCGCGCTCCCTGAGATTATGAAACATTGTCCGAAGGCAAAAGTTTTAGGCACGGAAAAATGCAAGGATGGCTTATACAAGCATTATTACGGCAACTGGGATTTTCAGGTAGTAAAAACCGGCGACAAATTGAAATTGGGCAAGAGGACCCTGACTTTTCTTGAGGCGCCGATGATCCATTGGCCGGATAGTATGTTTACCTATTGCCCTGAAGAAGAATTGCTCCTTCCCAATGACGCATTTGGCCAGCATTATGCTACAAGCGAAAGATTCGACGATGAAGTAGATGAATATGCGCTGATGGATGAAGCAGCTAAGTATTACGGCAATATTCTCTGGCCTTTAAGCACTTTAATCCTTAAGAAGATCGAGGAAGTGCAGAAATTGGATATCCCTATTAAAATGATCGCCCCCAGCCACGGGATTATCTGGCGCAGGGACCCGATGAAAATAGTGAATGCATATTTATCCTGGGCAAAAAATGAAATGAAACCGAAAGCCGTGGTGATTTATGAGACGATGTGGGGCTCAACCGAAAAAATGGCCAGGAAAATAGTTGAGGGCATAACCGATGCCGGTGTCAGCGTAAAACTTTTTGATATCAATTCTTCTGACCGCACAGAGATAATCAAGGAGATGTTGGATGCCAGGGGTTACCTTATCGGTTCTTCGACTCACGACAATGATATGCTTCCCAATATCGCGGGTTTCCTGGAGTTTTTAAAGGGCCTTAAACCCAAGAACAGGATTGCTTCTGCGTTCGGCTCTTACGGTTGGGCTGGCGGAGCAGTGAAGGAGATAGAAGATGTTATGAAAGAAACCGGCCTGGAGGTCGCCTGGCCTGGTGTTTCCGCAAGGTTTGTCCCGGATAAAGATGAACTTCAAAAGTGTTATGCATACGGGCAAGGTTTTGCCAATCTTTTAAAAGGAGGTAAATAATGGATCCAGTAGAGGCTTTAAAGCTGGCATTATCCGAAGAGCAAAAGGCCATAGCTTTATACAGCAAGCTTTCTGTGGCACACACTGCAGTAAAAGAGACATTTTTATTTCTAATAGAGGAAGAGCAAAAACATAAAAAGCTGCTCGAGAAAGCAATTTTTGAATTAACTAAATAAAAAAGGAGGCCTCATGGCAAAATATCGCTGTACGGTTTGTGGTTATATCTATGATCCGGAGAAAGGCGATCCGGATAACGGGGTCAACCCGGGGACAGCGTTTGAAAATTTACCTGCGGCGTGGGTCTGCCCTGAGTGCGGTGTCGCCAAAGATATGTTCGAGAAAATTTAATATGAGAAGACTATCCGATGAAATAGTCCAATTTTTTCAAAGCCAGGGTTTCACGGTCATTACTACAATTGATAAAGACGGCAGCCCGCATAATTCCTGTAAGGGGATAGTCGAGATAAATAAGAACGGCAAGATCCACCTTTTGGACCTTTATATGCAAAAGACTTATGAGAATTTAAGGCGGAATCCGCGTATAAGTATCACCGCGGTGGACGAACATAAGTTCAGGGGCTATTGTTTAAAAGGCAAGGCTAAATTAGTCCCCCGGGAAGCTCTTACCCCCGGGATTATAGCGGCCTGGGAAAGCAAGCTTACCAGCAGGATAACTCAGCGTTTAATCAGGAATATGCATGGAGAAAAGGGGCACTCCCTTCATCCGGAGGCGCTTTTCCCTAAGCCCGCGTATATGATAGTAATGGAGGTCAAAGGGGTAATCGACCTGACGCCGCATCATCTAAAACAGGAGGCATGATTATGGGTAACATTTTTGCCGGCAGTGAAATTGTCGAGATAGGGATCCAGATCGAAAAAAACGGCAGGGATTTTTACGCGGCATTAGCAGCACAGTCAAAGAATCCCAAAGCCAAAGATATATTTAAATATCTGGCAGGACAGGAAGAGGCTCATATTGTGGTTTTTCAGAAAATATTGGCTTCAGTGTCAAAATATGAACCTACAGAAGCGTATCCCGGAGAATACTTTGCCTATATGAATGCTTTAGCAGGTGAAAGCGTATTTACCCAGGCAAATAAAGGTAAGGAAATAGCCAATAAGGTAAAAGACGATAAAGAAGCCATAGATATAGGTATCGGGGTTGAGAAGGATTCTATTGTTTTTTACGAGGGCATGAAAAAAGTAGCGCCTGAATATGACCGGAAAGTTATCGATGAAGTAATCGCGCAGGAACAGGTCCACTTGACGCAGCTGCTCGATTTAAAAACAAAATTTTAAAGAGGGAGGAGAAGATGTATAAAAAAGTATTGGTTTATAGTACTCCTACATGCCCTTACTGTATCCGGGCGAAACAGTTTTTAAGCGAAAATAATATCCCTTTTGAGAACTTCGATGTAGGCGCAAACCAGCAGAAAGCCGAAGAGATGGTCCAGAAATCCGGGCAGATGGGCGTGCCGGTTTTGGATATAGACGGCCAGATCATCATCGGGTTCGATAAAGAAAAAATAAAGCAGGCCCTGGGGGTATAATAGTATAAAAAATGAGAGAGATTAAAAAATATACTGTTTTCTTCGATTTTGACAATACGATTACTACCTACGATGTCATCGATGATATGCTGCTCTGGTTTTCAATGGATAATCGCTGGATAAATCTGGAGAAACAATGGAAAAAAGGCAAGATCAGCTCCAGGGAGTGCCTCAAGGGCCAGGTAGAAGGTATCCGTATCACCCAAAAGTCATTAGAGGAATATTTATCAAAGATAAAGATAGACTCTTATTTTAAGAAGCTGATAGGGCTCTTGGATTCCCAAAAGATCAAGATCGCGGTCTTAAGCGATAACTTTTACGAAGTATTAAGTTATGTCTTTAGGCACCACAGGATCAAAGGATTAAAGATATATTCGAATAGGGTAGAGCTTACCAAGGATAAATTGACGTTGAGTTTTCCCTACGCGAATAAGCATTGCCTGCTCTGCGCCCATTGCAAAAAAGAGAGTTTAATGGCGAATATCAAAGGCAACTCGACCTCTGTTTATATAGGCGACGGGTTATCCGATGTCTGCCCTTCGCAACACGTGGATATAGTATTTGCCAAGGCGGATCTACTCAGGTATTTTAGGGCCAACAGGTTAAAGTGCGTCCCTTTTAAAACCTTAAAAGACGTATATAGGTATTTTAAAAGGATTTTGTGAAGAGGTTTTCTCTGGCCGCTTTTAGTAGTTGCTGCAGGTAAGCATGATGATGCCCGCGATGATAAAGATCGTTCCTACCCAGCGCTTAAAACCGACTTTTTCTTTTAAGAATACTCTCGAGCCAAGGGCGATAAAGATATAGTGCGCGCTGCCTACGGGGAAGGCGTAGTTTAAATCCGCCTTAGAGAGCACAAAGAGCCAGACCAAGAGCGATAAGGTGCAAAAAGTAAATCCTACCCAGACCTTGGGGATAAGAATCAATTTTAATATGAAAGAAATTACATTTCTTATGCTATTGATATTTAAATTCAGGGAATTTACGGAAGTCTTTAAAAAAAGCTGATTGATAGTATCAAAAACATTGCTAAGAATAATCAGAAAAAGGATGGCAAATATGCTCACGTGTTGGTTCATGGGATAATGGCCTTTTCTTTCTTGATGCTTGACGAGACGATGACTACCCCGATTACGATAAAAAGTATCCCTGCCCAGTCCAGGAGCGACATTACTTCGCCTAAGAAGAAGATCGAGACCAGGGGTATGAGTATATAGCTGGAACTTGCTATTGGCACAGCGACGCTTAGGTCTATTTTAGAGAGGATAGACGACCAGATCACGAATGTCACAAAAACCGATAAGAACCCCAGCCACAAGAATCCGGAGAAAACGATCGGCTTCAGGAAAATGATCACATCGAGAAAGTTTTTTATAAAGACGTCGCCTTGCGGAATAGCGCTTCTCTTGAAGCAATATTGCGTAAAGGTCTCGAGGATGTCGGTAGAGACGATGAAAAAGAATATTTTTAAGGTGAGTTTATTTTTATACACGGTAAGGGCCCCTTAATCAAAAAGTTAATCTATGATAGGATGAATTTCAGGCTAAGTAAAGAATTATTTTTAAGCCCGTTCTTCTTTAAAATGTACTTGACAAGCCTTGGTTTTAATGTATACTTTACTAATATGATAGAGATTATAGAGAAATGAGAATAACCTATAAAGGCGATTACGCCTTAAAGACAATACTGGCGCTTGCATTACATTACGGCAACGGGCCATTTACTATCCACGATATAGCCAAGAACGCGGATATGCCCATAAAATTTTTAGAACAGATACTCCTGGATTTAAAAAGAGGCAATTTCGTCGAAAGTAAGCGCGGCAAGGTCGGCGGATATCTTCTGGCAAAGCCTCCTTCCCAGATAAACCTAGGAGAAGTGATCAGATTTATTGACGGCCCGCTTGAGCCTGTTGCTTGTGTCAGCAGCGACTATAAAGGCTGCAAAGATATTAATAAATGTGTTTTTCGCAGCATTTGGCGTAAGGTGGCGGATTTGACTTCAGGATTATTAGATAATATTACTTTCGAAGACCTGGTCAAGAAGAATAAAAATTTTAATTCCAGCTTTGTTTATCATATTTAAGATTTAAGGATGATTATGAAAATCGCAAAAGACATCACAAAACTGATCGGCAATACTCCTTTGGTGCGGCTGAACAGAGTGGCTGGAGGGTCTGCTGCGGAGGTCGTAGCAAAATTGGAATTTTTCAATCCCTGTTCTTCAGTAAAAGACAGGATTGGCTTGAGCATGATTGAGCAAGCGGAGAAAGAAGGCAGGATAAAGAAAGATACGATCCTTTTAGAGCCGACTTCGGGAAATACGGGGATAGCTTTGGCTTTTGTCTCTGCAGTCAAGGGGTATAGATTGGTTCTGACTATGCCTGAGACAATGAGTGTCGAGCGCAGGCAACTCCTTTTGGCTTTGGGTGCCGAGATTATTCTTACCCCCGGCGCAGGAGGGATGTCGGCAGCCGTAAAAAAAGCAGAGGAATTGGCTAAAAATGACAAACGTTATCTTATCTTGCAGCAATTTAAGAATCCCGCTAACCCTGAGGCCCATCGTCGTAATACTGCCAGAGAAATTTGGGAAGATACGGATGGCGAGATTGATATTTTAGTTGCAGGAGTGGGAACAGGTGGTACAATTACAGGAGTAGCCGAGGCAATCAAGAAGAAAAAGCCCGGGTTTCGCGCTATCGCTGTCGAGCCGAAAGATTCTCCGGTTCTATCCGGAGGTAAGCCTGCTTCTCATAAGATCCAGGGTATCGGCGCGGGTTTTGTCCCCGAAGTCCTGAATATTAAAGTTATCGATGAGATAATCCAGGTTTCAAATGAAGACGCGATTGCCACAGCTAAAAGGCTTGCCCGGGAAGAAGGGATATTGGCGGGTATTTCTTCCGGCGCAGCTACATTCGCGGCTTTAGAGGTGGCTCGGCGCAAGGAAAATAAAGGTAAGCTTATTGTCGTGATCTTGCCGGATACAGGCGAGCGCTATTTAAGCACAGAATTATTTACTAAATGAGAGGAGTCTTGCGATGAAAGAAAAAGTAGAAGCAGCTTTGAATAAAGTCCGGCCGATGCTTATGGCTGATGGCGGTAATGTGGATTTGGTCGAAGTTACTAGCGATGGCGTGGTAAAATTGAAGCTTACAGGCAGCTGCGGTTGTTGCCCGATGAGCCAGATGACTCTCAAGATGGGTATCGAGAGGATCCTGAAACAAGAAGTTCCTGAGATAAAAGAGGTCATTGCGATATAAAAGGCGGTGCGATTAATGAGAACAATAAAAGAAATCAACGCGAAGATTAAAAAAGGCGCGGTAGTAGTGCTTACTGCCGAAGAAGTCATTGAGTTGGTGGAGAAGAAAGGGGCTAAAAAGGCAGCCGAAGAAGTCGACGTGGTTACAACCGGCACCTTCGGCCCGATGTGTTCATCCGGAGCCTATTTTAATATCGGGCATTCAAAGCCGCGCATAAAATTAGGCGGCGGCATCTGCAAACTAAATGACGTGCCTGTTTATACAGGCTTTGCAGCAGTGGATGTTTACCTGGGCGCAACTGCCATGCCTGATGACGACCCGCGTAACAAAGTTTTTCCGGGCGAATTTAAATACGGCGGGGCGCATGTGATTAACGAATTAGTTTCCGGGCGCGATGTGCGTTTAGAAGCGACTGCCTATGGCACGGATTGTTATCCGCGCAAGAAACTGGAGACATTGGTCAATATTAAAGACCTGAATGAAGCGGTATTATTCAATATCCGTAACTGTTATCAGAATTATAATGTGGCGGTGAATTTGTCGGATAAGATAATTTATACTTATATGGGCGTATTAAAGCCGCATTTGGGTAATGCCAACTATTGTTCGGCGGGGCAACTCTCTCCGCTTTTAAAAGATCCGCATTATAAAACCATAGGCATTGGCACGAGAATATTCTTAGGCGGCGGTATCGGATATGTGGCTTGGCAGGGTACGCAGCATAATCCTTCTATACCGAGAAAGGATAATGGCACACCGCAGGCTCCAGCCGGGACATTAGCTGTGATCGGCGATTTAAAACAGATGAAGCCGGAATGGCTGGTGGGGACAAGTATGTTGGGTTACGGCGTAACCTTAAGTGTCGGGATAGGTGTCCCTATACCCGTATTAAATGAAGAAATAATTAAATACGCAAGCTCCAAAGACGAAGCGATCTATACCCAGATTGTGGATTATAGCAGCAGCTACCCGCAATGCGTGCCCGGTTCTTTAGGCGAGGTAAATTACGCGCAATTAAAATCCGGTAAAGTAAATATTCAAGGTAAGGCAGTGCCAACGGGTAATTTATCCAGTTATTCCAAGGCGCGCGAAATTTCCGAGGAATTGAAATCCTGGATCAAGAAAGGCGATTTTCTTTTGAGCGAGGCAGTCGCGCCTTTACCCGGAGCAGAATCCGGGTATACTTTTAAATCTTTAAAGGAACGGCCGATTATATAAAAGGAGTGTAAGGCAGATGGTTTCCAAAAGGATTGTTTTACATTTTCCGCACCGGTTGGTGAATCAACCCATCGTCTATAAATTGGTCAAGGATTATGACCTGCAGTTTAATATCCTGAAGGCGTACGTTACCCCACAGGAAGAAGGCCTGATGGTCTTGGAGCTTTTAGGCAAAAAAGATAATTTTGATAAGGGGATCGAGTATTTGCAGTCCTGTGGAGTAAAAATCCAGCCGTTAAGCCAGGATGTAATCCGCAACGAGAGTAAATGCACTGACTGCGGCGTCTGTGTCCCCATATGCCCTACCGGTGCTTTAATAGTCGATCCCCATACGCGTAAAGTGCATTTCTATGATAATAAATGCATCGCCTGCGAACTCTGCGTGAAAGTCTGTCCTACCCGGGCCATGG
>Ga0265297_10002433_pt1 | contig 37909 bp, 34 predicted proteins | sample Munlanlwell13791_FD_192502 | JGI IMG/M metagenome (GOLD analysis project Ga0265297, IMG submission 192502) | Leachate microbial communities from a municipal landfill in Southern Ontario, Canada - Leachate well 137-91 | ecosystem: Engineered > Solid waste > Landfill > Unclassified | place...
TTATTTCGTCTTTAAGCTCAGGCGTAAACCTTTCATCAGCGTCCAAGCTAAAAATCCAGCTGTTTCTTGCTTTTGAATATGCCCAGTTACGGTGCGCCCCTTCAACGTCCATTTTCTTGATAAATACTTTAGCGCCCAGCTCAGTTGAAATTGCAACTGTCTTGTCGCTACTTTCATCATCAACGACAATTACCTCATCTGCAAATCCCATTACAGATAAAAGGCAGTCCTTAATCCGCGATTCCTCGTTTTTTGCCAGAATTACGGCTGATATTTTTGCTTTATCCATGATTATAGATTATATTTTGCGCAGCACATTTGAGCAAGTGAATTTAATAATATCTTCTATTTTCTGTTTTAAGCCTTCATCGCTTTTATTTTCCAAAATCAAAGATTGCGTGTTAAAAGGGCCCCAACGCTTTGAGTTGGAGGTTTTAAATAAACCGGCAACAGGGACTCCTATTATGCTTGCAAGATGCATTGGCCCTGAATCAAGCCCTACAAACACACTGCAATTATATTTAAGAAAAGCGGCTAGATTTCTTAAAGAAAGCTTTCCTGTTAAATCTTCTATTTTAAGTTTTTCAGCCAATTCAAAAGCTTCCTTCATTTCATCTTTTGAGCCTACGATAACAATATCCCTGGCGCAGGAATTTTTTAATCTGTTAATAAGGCTTACCCAGAAATCATCCCCTATTTTTTTCGACGGATTAGAAGTAAAAGGGTGCATTACAACATATTTTTTTGTCGGATCTTTTATGCCGAGAGCTTTTAATGTATCTCTGCTGTCTATGGCTAAATCAATTTTAGGAGCATAGATTTCCCTGCATAATAACTTCATCAGGTCAAGATTATATTCAACTTCATGTTTTATGCCTTTATATTTTTCATCTTCAATTTTTCCGTTAAGGCAAAACCCGAATTTCCTGTTGTACCCTATACGCAGCTTAACAAGCGCAAGTAAAGATGCCAGGTGAAATTCTTTTTTTGGATTAAGCGAAATTACACAATCTATTTTTTCTCTCCTTAGAATGCCGCTTAAATTAAGTGCGCCCTTAAAGCCGCCAAAAATACAATCCTTGTATTCAAGGAAACAGTCTACAAAATCAATGCCGCGGATGAGTTCGATATTATCTTTTTTGGCCAAAAGACATATTTTGCTATCCGGATAATTTAATTTTACAAGTTTTATGGCGTAAAGGCTTAGAAGAAACTCTCCCAGCCTGTCCGAACGTATAAAGAAAATATTTTTTATCTTCCTGTTATCCATCAATAATAGCCTCCAGGCTCTTTATTGCTTCCTCCGCTTCTATTGCGTTCATGCAAGGGGTAATTTTAGCGTCCATGCATTTTCCCTTCTGCTCTTTTTTGTAACCTGCAAAATATTGGCACGGGCCGCAGTTAAAATCTTTCCTGATTGTTTTATATATACCGGGGCCGATTGGGCCGGTATGATTCGGGTCTGACGGCCCAAAAAGGCAGACAAGCGGCTTATTAAGAGCGCGGCCTATATGAAGGATTCCGGTATCCAGGCAAACTACTCCTTTTGCTTGCTTTATAAGACACGCTGCTTCGTGCAGGCTTTTGCCTATAAAACTATAAATATTTTTTTCATTTTTTAATTCCTCAAGAAGCAATTTCGGCTCTTTGTCGGAAACTGCACCGGTCACAAATACGCTAAAACCGCGGTTTATAAGATACCTGGAAACCCGCGCGAATTTTTCAATTTCCCACCCCTTGCTGGGAAGATAACTGCTGCAGGAGGAATGCACAATGAAAAAACCTTTTCCTTTCTCTCCGGACAAATCTCTGCCTTTTAAATCTTCCTCAAAGAAAAAATCCATGTTATAGTCATCATCTAAAAGTTTTATATTTAACAGCTTTGAAACAACATCAAGGTAATTTTCTATAGCATGGCGGCTGTAGGAAAATTCCTTTGCTTTATGCAAAAAATTTATTGCGAATTCGCTGTCAACACCGATACGCAAAGCGTCGGGGGCTATTTCATAAGCGAACCTTGTATATTCAAGATTAGATTCAAATACAACACATAAATCATATTTATTACGCAATAACGCCCTGGACAGTTTTCTTTTTTTAAACCAACGTCCTATTTTATGGAATTTTCTATAAACAAATATGTTATTTAAATACGGATTTTTCTCAACGATAACTTTTGCCTGGGGAGAAGTCAGGATATCTATTTGGGCCTTGCCAAAAACTTTTCGCAGCTTGCGTATAACCGGCGTTACGAATAAAACATCGCCGATATTGCCTATTCTTATGATGAGTATTTTTTTAAACATGGTATTGGTGGGCTTTTTATTATTTCCTGGATTGAGTTAACTTTTGCTTTTTAGCGCCTTCTCGGAGTTGTTGTATATCTCCCAAACTTTAGCCCATTTTACGAAATGAACCCATGAAAACAAAATAGAAAAAACCAGGCCGGGCAAGCCTTCTTTATAGCCTTTCTTGTTAAAATACATCTTCTTAAATAACTTTAACGGTTTCCAGGTAAGATTATATTTGATTTTCTTGATATCCAGCTCTTTTTCTTCATCAAGAATATCTTTTGCCTGCAAATCTGTGTAGCGGTTTTGCCTGTCTAGAAATTCGGTTATGCTGTCGAAAGGAAAATGCAAAATATCGGCAGCTAATTCGCCCACTTTTCCATCCACAATCATTTTCTCATGAACTCTGCCCTCATAATGGGCGTAACCTTTTTTAAATAAATGCTGCGACCAGTGATACCAGCCTCCGTATTTAAAGACATGCCCCAGAAAGGCGTTTTTTCGCAAAAATTTAAAAGCCGCGTATTCTGTTTTAGGAAGTATTTCATCGCATTTTTTCTTAAAGTCTTCGCTTACTATTTCATCGCTGTCCAGCTGCAAAACCCACTCACTACTTGCGTTATCTGTTCCAAAATTGCGTTCAGCGGCGAATGAACCTAAAAATTTATGCGAATAGAATTTAGCGCCTGCCTGTAAAACTATTTCTTTGGTATTATCTGTACTTTCACCGTCAACCACGATAACTTCATCGGCAAAATTTTTAAGAGAAGCAAGACATTTTCCGATTTTTTTCTCGCAATTTCGAGAAAGCACAACCGCGGATAACGAATAACCCCTAGGCATTTATTTTCTCCTTAAGATAACAATTCATAGAAACAATATAAGCGCTAAATATCCAGAATAAAGTTGTAAGCACAAGCGAAAATAAATTGTTGTCGACAAAGCTATGGACTAAAAACCCAATGTAACCGGCAATTAGGCCAAGCAGTATTTGGCCCTCTATACTTTTGTCTATTTTTCGTTTTATGCCCCGCAATGCTTTAGCCAGTATAACCAGCGGGATGCTTAAAAATAACAGCAGCCCGAAAATACCAGTCTCTGAAGCCATCTGTAAATATGAATTATGCGCATAGCGAAGGTCCGGATAGTCAGCAGGCTTATACTTTGGAAAATATCTGGAGAATGTATTTACGCCTTTGCCTAATACCGGACGCTCTTTTATCATATCCAAGGCAGAATTCCACAAAATCTTCCTTTCCCACACGGTATTCTTTTCTTGCTTAAAAAGGCCGGTAACGCGCTCAAAACCTTTTGGCGCTATCATGAGCAGCAAAACAATAACTATAGGTATAACAATTGCAATTTTTTTATTATAAATAAAAAAATAAGTGCTTATTCCCGCCAAAAAACCAAGCCAGGCACCGCGGGAAGAAGTCCTGAATAAACAATAAAGCCCCAGCAAACAAACAATTAAAAGTATAGTTCGCTTTGATTTAGAAAGTCCGCGGTTTAGAAATAAAAATGTAAGGGGCAGAACCGAAATTATATATGCGCCGAAATCGTTGGGGTCTGCGAAAGTAACCATTATCCTCTTAAGGGTTTCCAGCTTGTTGATGGTATTGTGTTTAAAAATATCGAAACCAAAAATACTCTGGAAAATACCGTTTAAAAAAGTGACAGCTGCTACCGTTACTATTACCCAGAAAAAACGCGACATTCTCTTCCTGTCGCTATTAAAAAGCGCCTGCAAAGAAAAAAACAGAAAAATGTATTTTGGGATTCTGGAAAAACCCCTCCAACTTTCACTTGGATATTGGCTGCGAATAGCCGATATTAATATAACGATAAAAAACAACAAGAGCAGCAGGCTTATGGCAGAACGGATAAATTTTATATCTCTCGAAACGGCTGTTTTTATCAGAAAAATAAAAATTAACAGGTAAGAGCTTACTTCTGTCGGCGCATTCGACAAGGTCACGGCAAAGGCCAGCACCCAGAGAAAAAATTCGCTTATATAATTTAGTTTTTTAGTAAGCATTCTTGAGAGCAAAAAAAGAAAGGAAAATAATTTTAAAATCAAGCCATATCGACCAATTCTCTGCGTAATATAAATCATACTTTACGCGTTCTTCAATGGGAGTCCCCTGGCGAAGCCCGTGTATCTGTGCCCAGCCGGTAATCCCTGCTTTTATGTGATGCCTGCTCATATATCTTGGTATATCATCCTTAAATTGCTCGACAAAGAATGGCCTTTCAGGCCTGGGTCCGACAAGGCTCATTTCGCTCCATAAAACATTATACAATTGCGGTATCTCATCAAGATTATACTTCCTCAAAAATCTTCCAACAGGAGTGCACCTATCATCGTCTTTCCTTACGAATACCGGACCGGTTTTACTTTCCGCATCTTGATACATACTGCGGAATTTATGTATCCTAAAAACTTTACCCTCTTCGCTTATTCTTTCCTGAGAAAAGAATATAGGCCCTTTGGATGTTATTTTAATCATCAAAGATATAACAAAAAATACCGGGGAAAGCATAATAATACCGCAAACTGAGCCCGTTATATCGATAGCTCTTTTTAAAAACCTGCTGTAAGCAAAATTCAGGGGAGATTCTTTAAATTTTATAAGATTAAGCCCGTCAATACTTTCTATTTCAAATTTCTGAATCATTATGTCGAAAAGGTCAGCTACTATCTTAAAGGTTACCAGCCGTTTCTCTGCTTCCAAAATAAGGTTAATTACTGTTTTTCTCGGGAGCTCCAAATCGGAAAGTATTACTTCATCCGGTTTATAATCGTCCAGGATGTTATTAAGGCTGTCAATTGAACCTATATATTTTTGCTCTTTCTGCCCGGGGAGAGATTTGCGTGTAGAAACAAACCCGATAATGTCTCCATAACGGTTAAAATAATCCAGATGTTCTATAATTTTATTTATGGTTTCAGGTTTGCCTAATATTAAAATTTTTTTCTTGGCTTTTTCAAAAATATTTTTTGCGTAAAAAAGTCTCCAGATGAGCCGGGAAACAATCAGAAAAAAACACAGATTAAATCCTATTATCAAAATAAGCAGACGCGAATAAGTTGTATTTCTGTAGAAAAAGGTACCGGCTAAAAGGAGCAATATTGCAAGGCCAATGCTTTTTACGAGCGAAAAAATATGGTCAACGAATTTCTTAGTAAAATCAATCCGGTAAAGTCCTTCCCTATTGATAAGAACGACGAGAAGAGCTTCAATAGATAAAAAAGGAAATATGTAGCTTCCGTATGAAGGCACGCCAAAAGGCAGATCAAAAAGATCGGAATTAAAACGCAGCCAATACGAAAAAGAAAGGGCCAGGAAACTCACCGCCAGATCGTTAAATATTAAATAGCCGAAATAATGGATAGTTAATTTCTTTTTAGCCAGTTTCTGCTGCATATTAATTAAAATTTATTTTTTCCTTAATCAGGTTTTTGAAATTGTTTCTAAAATTATCGCGGCTGAATTTAACTGCGTTTTCTCTTGCCCATGCAGGGTTAAATTCATTAGTATGTTTTTCGAATTCATTTATTGCCTCAATTAATGCTTCACTTTCCTGTTTATAAAAAAATATGCCGGTAGGGTTACTACTGCCTAACGGCACTACTGTCTCGGCCACCCCGCCTGCGCCATATGCAATTGCAACTGCTCCGGTTGCCTGCGCTTCAAGAGGAGAAATTCCAAAATCCTCTTCTGCCGCGTAAATAAATGCTTTTGCCCGTTGGTTTAAAGAAATAAGCTCGCTGTCAGTTACCCAGCCAAGAAGTTTTATATTCTTAGAAGAAATTTTTCCTTCAAGGCGAGCCCTTAAATTACCATCCCCTACTATAACTATTTTCTTGTCCTTACATTCATTAAACGCATCTATAATTATATCAATTCGTTTATAAGGAACAAGGGCAGAAACGCAAAGATAAAAATCTTCCCTTTTGATACCGCTATTTAGGCTAAATTTTTCGCAATCTACCGGCGGATAAATAATGCGCGAAGGTCTTTGGTAAATATCATTTATCCTTTTTTGTATGGTTTTTGAGATAGCGACAAATTCATCCACTCTGTCCAGCGTTTTTAAGTCCCATTTTTTAAGGTTCTCTGTTATGCGGGCGACTATTTTTTTCTTTAAAAAAGGGTAGGAGCCGAAATAGTCTTCAAAAAAAGACCAGACATAACGCATTGGCGTATAACAATAACAAAGATGAAATGCATTCTTTGGTTTCTTTACGCCTTTTGCAACACAATGGCTTGAGCTTAATATAAAATCATATCCGGATAAATTCAAACTTTCAATAGCATTTGGGAATAAGGGAAGATAATTTCTGTATTTCTTAAAGGCAAAAGGGAGATGCTGGAGATATGAAGTTTTGACGGGCATAGCTGAAATAGCCGGGGAAACAGATTGTTTATCGTAGAGCAGGGTAAAAAGGTCTGCCTGCGGGAAAAGCTCGCAAAAAACTTCAAGGCACTTTTCTCCGCCGCGCATTCCGGTAAGCCAATCATGGATTATTGCAACTTTCATTACAAATCGATTAATACATTAAACAGATGATTAACGAATTATCGCAACTGGCTCATAATGCCAATACGTTAATCCGCCAATAATTCTTTATATATAGCTGTGGTTTTATTAGCTGTATCCGCCCAATTGAATCTATAGATATTTTCGAAGCCTTTTTGGATGAGGGTATTACGTAAGTTATCGTCAATTAAGACATTATACAAAGCATCTACTATACGGTCAATAGTCTGCGCAGAAACCGGTAAAACTCCGTTCCCCCCTATTTCTAAATGCGGGGCTATATCGCTGCAGACAACAGGAGCGCCGCATTGCTGGGCTTCCAACACAGTTAACCCAAAGCCCTCATAAAGCGATAAATTGCAAAAAACACAAGACAAATTGTATATCGCGGCAAGTTCTTTATCATCGGGAACCTCGCCTATATATAAGACGTTTTCTTTGTTAAGGTCAAAATGGTGGCTTAATCTGCCGACTATAACCAATGACGCGTCAGGCAGGCGTTTTCTTAAGTCAGAAAAGGAATCTAAAAGCATTTTTATATTTTTGTGCCTCCTTAAGCTTCCTACATAAAGAATGAATTTTTGCGGTAATTTATATTTTTCTTTTATTTTAAAAAGGTAAGTTGTATCGTTTATCTGCAAAAAATTTTCTTCTACTCCTTCATAGATTACATTTACATTGAGATTCTTTTCTCCGTAGATTTTTTCAAGAGAATTTTTTGTTGAATTAGAAACACAAATTATTTTTTTTGCTTTTTTTAATACCCGCTCTATCATTAATTTCATATAGACTGAAGCAAATTTTTTGCTGGCACCATATGGATAAATTATATGGATTAAGTCATGAATCGTAACTACAAGTTTAAAATTTGTTAGAACCGGAATATTGTAATGGGGAATATGCAGAATATTCGAACCGATTGTTTTTTTAAGATGCAGGTAACCCAATTGTTCCTGTGTTGAGTAGATAGGGTAATTAAAATCAATAATGTTTTTGGTTATAGCAAGATGCTTTTCTATCAAAGCTTTATTTCCCAATAAATACAAATCAATTTCGTTTTGTTTCTTAAATTCAGTAAGCAGGCATTTAATGTAGCGGCCTATTCCGGGATGCTCAATCATTCTGGTATCAAAAAATACTTTCATATTATAGATTTACCTGCCCAATAATTGGTTATAAACTTTTATATTTTCTTCGGCATATTTTTCCCAGGTAAAATTATCCAATATATATTCTCTTAACTCGCTGGTTTTTTCTTTTATCAGCGCGCGGGAAACCGCAGCCCTTATGCTTTTCGGGCTTGCCGGGTTAAAATATTCAGCATACCCTTTAAAATATTCCCTGGTTGAGCCTGCGTTTGTAACTGCTAAGTTAGCCCCTGCGAGCCCTGCCTCAAGCGCGGCCAAGCCCGGGGTTTCAAACCATCCCTGAAGCACAAAAACTCTGGCCGCAGCATAAGCGGAAACAAGCAATGGATTTTCATGGTTTATATTGTTTATGAACAAAACATCATCTCCGGCCATACGCCTGCATTCCTCATAATATTTCTCATAACCTAATACGCTGTTACCTATTATTGCTAATTTTTTGTCGTATCCTTTTAATGCTTTTATGAGATTAAGCTGGTTTTTGCGCGGTTCTATTCTGCCTACTGAAAGCACAAAATCCCTGATTCCAAATTTTGCGATAAATTCATCCGGTTTTGCCTTTGAAAATCTTTCGTCAGCGGCAAGGTAGCAGACATGCATTTTCTTCTTATCCACGGCAAATAGCCTTGCTACTTGGTTCGCTTCGGCTTTTGAATTGGGGAGTATCATATCGGAGAGCTGCAGCATCTTTTTTCTGGAAGAAGGCATAAAAGGAAATGCGGTTTTTGCCAAATGCCTTATAGCCATATCCAATCTCTTCTTTATCCCACCATATTCATGCAATGCCCTGTTTAATGTGGACCAGAATACCGGCGAAATAACTATTTTTATTCCAAGAGGTTTGGCTGCCTCCATAAGGCCGAGACAATCTTTTACGCTGCCGAAAACATGCAATACATCAAAGTTTTTTAATTTGTCTTCCCACTGATTAAAAAGTTTTATTGAAACGCCTTTTTTTTCCAGAGATTCTTTTGTCTTAAGCAGAAGAATTTCGCCTCCGCCGGGCACCTGGAATGAATGAGGGTATGCAAAAAAAGCTATTTTCATCTTAATAGTATCTTCAATATATGTTCGCTTGAGCTGCCGTCGCCAAACGGATTTTTCCAGTTTCTTTTTGTCTTTAACATTTTTACTGCTGCTTCCAGTATCTTTTGCGGGTTCGTCCCGCTTACGATATTCGAACCAACACGAACCGTCTCAGGGCGCTCTGTATTGTTGCGAAGCGTCACGCAGGGAACTTTCAAAATGCAGCTTTCTTCCTGCAATCCTCCCGAATCAGTCATAATCAAAGCGCTGTTTGCCTCAAGCCAGATAAAATCCAAAAAACCGACCGGTTCGATTGTTTTTACGCAGGCAGGCAAAGTTAAATTAAATTTTTCTAACATTTTTGCGGTACGCGGATGCATAGGAAATATAATCGGCAATTTAAGTGTATTGCCGGCTAGTGCAAGGCCTTTTAGAATATCGCTGAAAACTTTACTCGAGTCAACGTTTTCCTGGCGATGCAAAGTTAACAATATATAAGAATTTTTTTTAATATTTATTTTTTTAAGTATATTGCTTTTTGCTTTTGCTTTAATCAGAAATTGATTGACTGCATCTACTATGGTATTTCCTGTCACATGTATCCAGCTTCGCGGAACTCCTTCCTTGAGAAGCAAACCTTTTTGCCTGGCTGTTGGAACAAACAGAAAATCAGAAAGATGGTCAGCTATGAACCTGTTTATTTCTTCCGGCATATTCCTGTCGTAGCTGCGCAGTCCCGCTTCCACATGCGCAACTTTTATGTTAAAACCCGTATAATTGTGAGTAGTTGAAATTTTTTCCGCGGTCATTGCTCCTGCCAAAACCGTATTGGTATCGCCCTGGACCACAACGCAATAAGGTATTTCACGAAGTAAAATGTTTTCTATTTCTATCATCATGCGCCCGGTGTGGTTGCCTTGCATATAAGGCGCTTTGGATTTAATATGCAATTTATATTTTGGCACCGGTAAATCCAGTTCTTTGAAAAATATCTCATCCATCTGGTAAGAATAATGCTGTCCGGTGTGTACGCAGAAAAAATCAATATTCTTTTTACGGGCCAGCCTTATTACGGGGCTTAATTTTATTATTTCGGGGCGCGTTCCGTATACAATGCAAAGTTTTTTCTTCAAATTTTCTCCCTTAAACAAATAAATCTAATCTTTTATTGTTTGATATGAGCTTATTATTATCATAAACAGCAAGCGCCTGCAGTGCAAACATTGTGCACCAGCAATTTATATGCTCCGCAGTTTTGCTGTAAAGAAACCCGCCGGTCTGGCTGCTACCTTCTTTTAAATATTGATGACTTAATATAAAATTTTTTAATTCTTCTAATTTTTTTCTATCCATTTCAAACATAACTCCTAGCCGAAGCGATTGAGACAAGGCATCTAATCTCTGGAAATTATTGAAATTGTTTGTCTTTGGGTTATAAAGCTCATCAATCTTTCCGGAAGAAAGGTTATCAAATATCCACATAACGGCATTTTTTGCGGAATCTATGAACTTTTTTTCCTTTAAGTAACTTCCTGTATACAAAAGCCCCTCTGCGCTGTAACAATGCGGATGCAAATTTGTGGTTCTGTCGGCTTCGTTGGTTATAAACCTTCCGTTTTTCTCCTGCCTGGTTAACGCATATTCACAAATTCTTCCGGCGGATTCTATATATTTTTTGTTCTTCGTCACTTCAAACATATCAACCAGCCCAAGGCCAACTTTTGAGTGAAATGAACCGGATTGGTTTGACCATTTATCAAAAGATTCATGTGTTTTTTGGGTATTTACATTATATATTGCGGAAAACGACCCGTCTTTTCTTTGCATTTTATCAAGTAAAAAATCTGTCATTTTTATGGCGGAGTCCAAAAATATTTTTTCCTTCGTAACTTTATATAAGTTAACCATCCCATAAAGCACCATTCCCAAATCAAAAGAAAAAATATTCTCTCCGGAAAAAGAATAAAGTTTATCCGCGGATAAATCATCCTTATACAATCTTGTTCTGATGCCTCCGCAGGGTAGCAGCGCAAAATCAGTTATCCAGCTGGCAGCTTTAGTTGCTCTTTCAAGATAAATATCATCATTATAAATATTTTTTAAAAAAAGAAGCGTTGTAATAGCATAGCCTGTAATTTCTGAATACACAAATGAAGGGGATTTTTTTGCCAAATCATACCAGGCATAAAAACCACCGTCTTTTGATTGTATCCCTGAATTTAGCATCCAATCGGCCGCTAAATCAACAGGTGAGCTGGATTTAGTTTTATTCATTTTCTCTTTATCGACTTTGCGGGGTTGCCGCAAACAATGCCATTATCTCGAACGTCTTTTGTGACAACAGAACCTGCGCCTATAACTGCAAATTTTCCGATATTTATGTCGGGAAGTATGGTTGAGTTTGCTCCAATTACTGCGCCCTTACCAAGGCGCCAGCAAACATTTTTCAGATTACGCGTTGCGTTATATTTTGGGTATTTGTCGTTAGTAAAACATACGCCTGGCCCTATAAAACAATTATCTTCGACGATTAAACCGTTATAAAGCAAAGCTTTGTTGTGTATTTTCACGTTGTTTCCGATTATAACGTTTCTGTCTATATAAACGCCGTTACCTATAACGCAATTCTTACCGATACGCGCGTTATCTGCGATTTGCGCAAATGCCCAGACTTTGGTGCCTTGCCCTATTCTCGCGCTTTTCGCGACAACTGCCATTTTATCAATATAGATATTTTTACAACTTACAGATTTTCTTTTGCCCATTCTATATTCCTCCTTAGTCCTTCATCGATAAATATTTTTGGCTTCCAGCCAAAAAGTTTGTTTGCGAGGGAATAATTGCATAATAATTTCGGCACCTGCGCTTTCCGATCTCGAGTATGGATAATTTGCGAAGCGCTGCCCGAAATTTCTTTTATTTTGTTTGCGATATAATTTATGGTTATAGCTTTGCCCGTTCCAAAATTTACCGCTTTTCCTATTGCTTTTTCGCTGCTGCCCATAACCATGAAAGCATCTATCATATCGTCTACGTAAGTAAAGTCTCTTGATTGTTTACCTGTGCCATGCACGGTAATAGGCTTCCCGCTTAAAGCAAGCTCTATAAATTTAGGTATAACATCGTAAGTATGGCGCGGCCCATATGTATTAAATGGCCTGATTATTGCAATTGGAAGATGATAAGTATTCCAGTATGAATAAGCGTATCTATCTGCCGCAACTTTACTCGCAGCATAAGGAGATGACGGGTAAAGCGGGTGCTCCTCATCTATCGAACCTCCTATGGTTAAGCCATAAATTTCGCTTGAAGAAGTGCACACCAGTCTTTTTATGGCGCGGCATTCCTTAAGCGCATGCAGCATAGTCATCGTTCCTATGACATTGGTTTCCATTACCTCTATGGGATGGTCAAAAGAATTAGGCACATATGCATCTGCGGCAAGATGGAATACAATTTCCGGCTTATTTTTTATTACTAAATCTTTTGCATCAAGGCTTGCGATATTCCCGGTCAGGATATCTTCAAACCTGCTTTCAAGATGTTTTATATTTTTAAGCGAATACTGCACAGTGCCGGAAACAGAGTTGCCCCTTACGTAAACCGATACTTTCGCACCCTCAAGAAGCAACTTCTCCGCCAGATGCGACCCCATAAATCCGTCTGCGCCCGTAATCAAAACTCTTTTGTTTTTATAGAAACCATGCTTTATCATAGATTATCCCCCTTTATTTTTCTGACAAATAATTTTATTTGTTTTTTTATTTTATTGCCCTTTATTTCGCTCTCAGGAGTAACGGTTTCGAAATCTATAGCGTTTTTAATTGCTTTTTTAATCAATTTGGAAAGGCTGGTTTTGCCCACACAGCCCAGTAATGAACTATCGGGAATCTTCAAAAATCCGGCTGCTATATTCTTATTTAAAATGCCGGTTACCCCTGAAAAATCTCTATCTTCCCGCCTCAAACACCACGAAGCAAAATCGCTGATATTACACTTATATAGTTTATCACTCCTCGAGATTTTGGCCAAAAATTGTTTTAAGAAATCCTTAACCCCGGGATAGCGTATATCCGTGTGGCTATAGATAATTATAGGTATGTTGGTATCAGCTAAACTTTTCAAAATCTCATCATAATAAGCTATTATCTCATCCAGTTCAAAGCCGGACAATAAAAGCCGCTCCGGGCATATGGGAAATATTGGTATTTGCAGTATTTTTGAAAATCTATTTTTTAATTTAGGGTAATGCGGAAAATTCAGATAATCAAACGAGAAATCCGAAGAATAAAGAAACCCGAGGTCTTCTAGCGCAAGCATAAGGTTTTCGTTGTATTTCCCCATTGGCGCGGCAAATCCTGTTGTATTTATGCCTGTTTTATCAAAAAAATTTTTTGCTTTTAAGATATTATTATAATTATTTTCGTAATCATTATAAACATGATGATAAAATCCGTGCGATTGCACGTCAAAACCCATAGATTTTAATTCTTTTAAGAGGTATTCTTTTTTCTCAAACGCTGCCACGCAGCAGAATAATGTCACATATTTTTTAAACGGTTCTAGTATTCTGATATACTGTAGAAAATCTTTCTCTTCAAACTCATCAACATCTACCCTTAAGGAAAAAATGTTCTTTTTGTTTTCCGGATAAAAATTCTCTGCATTTATTTTAGCAAGCGTACGGTCCGGCGTATAAAGTATCTTGGGATACCTGGCAACGCATTCGCTAAAAAACTTACCCTTGAAGCTGAATGTTTTATCTGCACTTTGAGTATTAAAAAATTTATCCTGATAGTTCATGATTGTTTAGGCCGGCTTGCCTTCCATAGAATAAAATGCCGCGTGATGGGGATATTTTTAAATATAAATGCTGTCTTTGATTTTTTCTCGGAATCAGAAATTATATACTCCGCCTGAACCTCTGAAAAATATTTACGCAAGAGATTCAATACTTTTGATTTCAGAAACCATCTTTCCGTATAGGGAAAACCTCTTGGATACATCCAATCGTTCTTCAGTTCGTGATATTTTTTTATAATGAGATTAGGCACGAAAAGCCTTCTGTTATTTAAAGAAAGAATGTTCCTGTCAATTATTACAAAGGAGCCATTCTCGTTAAGCAGCGTGGCTGTTTCCTTTACGCATTTTTCAAGGTCGGTTATGTGCTCAATAACTTCAACCGCAAACGCCTTGTCAAACGAATGCGGCTTAAAAGAAAGGGCCGTTGCGCTGGACATAACAAAATCCCCTTTATTTTTCATTAAAGCATCTTTGAGAAAGTTTATCGTTATGTCCGAGCCTATGCATTTTGCCCCCTTCTCATTTATGCTGTTTGTAAATCTCCCTTTGCCGCAGCCGATTTCCAAAACCAGTTTATCTTGAAAAGGTGAAAGCGCATCAATAAGTTTGCTTAACCGTAAGTCGCTATCATCAATAGAATCAGGAAAGTTTTTGGAAAGCTTATTGAATCTTTTTGAAATCAATTCTTCAAGGTATTTTTTATTGCGGGAAAGCTTTTTCGCCTTAAGGTATTTTATGAAAGTATATCTCGCAGAAACCCAAGCAAAAAGAAATCCGGCAGACCCATCCAAAAATCCTTTCTTAAGAAAATAAATATTGAAAAAAGTCCATAGCGGATAAAAAAGTATCTTAAAATATGCCGGCCTGATATTTCTTTCAAGTACCCATCGCGCTTCAAGTTCGGTGTAACTGTCGGTTTTATCGAATTCTGATTTTATGTTTTCAGTAGTATTGTGCAGCAATTGCCCTTTTAGCAGCCCCACATTTCCGTTTACATCAAGAAACTCATGTATGGGCTGAATAAAATGTGCTTTATTTTTGAGAAATAATCTTGTTGGAAAATCACCCTTTGTTGCATTTTTTAAAACTTTACCGAATAAACGGTTTATCCGCTCGGCTTTAAAAGCACAGAAACCTTTTGGATTATTTATTGCCTCGTCGATTGAATTTTTAAGTTGTTCCGTAACGACCTCATCGCAATCCAGGGAAAATACCCAGTCATTGGTGCATTTCGATATGGCAAAGTTTTTCTGCGAAGAAAAATCGTCAAATTTGCGTAAATACACCTTATCCGTAAATTCTTTTGCCGTTCTCACGGTTGCATCTGTGCTTTCTGAATCAACCACGATAATTTCATCTGCCCATTTAACCGAGTTAAGCGCGGTTTTTATCCGCACTTGCTCATTTTTTGCTATTATAATTACGGAAAGTTTGTTCATATTATCCTGTGATTTTCAGAACCTGCCTGTCGGTCCTTTTAAAATTTGCAGTTATATTTTTTTTAATTCTTGAAATTTCAGCTAATTTTGATAATGCGTCCGTAAAACCTTTTAGGAAATAAAATCTAAACGTTAACGCAAATAATACAAGCCGCGGGAAAAGCCAAAAATGCATTTTAAATAAAATTCTTTTATCGGTTATATTTTTCCACATAAATAATAAGCTGTTTCTAAAAACAGTTTTCTGTATTTCTTTATCGCTGAAGGCAGCCTTGAAGCTTGCATAGCCCTTATGGTAAATAACGCTTGCCGGCTCATACATTCCCTTAAAACCTGCCTTCCAGCCGCGGAAACAGAAATCAACATCCTCGTATCTTCCCGGAAGATATAATTCATCGAATCCGCCGAGCTTCAGGAATTTTTTCCTGTCAAATGCTCCGTTACCGGTTGAAAAAGTAAAACTCTTATCCATTATTAAAGTCTCATAGCCTTTAAACCGGGTGTCTGCCGATATAATTCCGAGGCGGACTGAAGCTTTCGATTTATCGCCCTGATAGGTCTTACCATCAAAATAATACATGCGTGAGGAAACGAAAAATATATCGGGGTCTTTAAAATTTTCAATTAGCGGGTCTAGGAAATTTTTATCTACCTTTATGTCGGAATTAAGTATAACAACGATATCATCATCTATATTTGCGAAAAATTCATTATATGAACAATAAACTTTATTCTCCTTGGCAATGTAAATTTTTACGCCCGGGAATTTTTGCTTTAAAAACCTTACGCTATCATCGGTGCTGCAATTATCTAAAACAGTAACGGTTACGCTGTAACTGCTTGTTTTGGCCGCGTCCATTATGCTCGGGAGGCATTCTTCAAGAAGCGCTTTGCCGTTATAATTTAATACAGCTATATTAACTTTCATTTTTGCGGCTTAAATTTACCCAATTTTTCTTTTATGTGGCCAAGAAATAAACTTAAAACATTAGTCTTTCTTTCGATATAAAAAAGCAAAGGCATATATGCTAAAATTAAAATAATAATTTTAATTAACACTTCCAGATATTCATTATGGGTATGTATGAAATATTGGCAAACCGCAATTAAAGCTACTATGTAAATGAGCGGCAGAATAATTATCCAGATAAACCTGAATATCTCTCTTGAGCCGGCAAAGTGGCGCATAGCATACACTAATGTAAAAATAAAATAAGCGAAGGAAGCAATTGACGTGCCTATGGCAACACCGTTTATTCCCAGGCCTATTTTTACCAGGAAATAATTTATACCGAAAGAAAAGATAATTGTGCCTATCAGTATCGGCACAAGGCGTTTCTGTTTGTTTAAAGCTATCAAAAATGGCTCTATCTGCGGCGAGCAGGATTGAAAAAACACATCAAAAAACAAAATCTGCATTGCAAGAATACCGGGCACAAAATTAGGCAATATCCATTTAACAAGCATCGGCGAAACAAGAAACATTACTCCCAAAAAAGGCGGGAATAAATACGCTATTGCCTCTGTGGTAGAGGTAACAAATTTCTTTATGCTTTCCACATTTCCTTCCCTGCCGTATGTTTCAAGTATCCTTGGTATGGTTACAATACCGAAATTATTGTATAATCCGACAACGTAATTCTTACCCATAAGGGCTAAACTGTAATAACCTACCGCTGTAATACCAAGCATCTTTGCAATAATCAGCCTGTCGATGCTTCGTAATATAACGTTAAGTACTCCGATAGTAAGAAACGGGAAGCTATATACTATTAAATTTAGAGTTTGTTTGGGATTAAATATCAATTTTATTTTATATTTTGCAAAACGGTCTATAAACAAAGTATTTACCAAAGGCATAAGGGCTACAACAATATAGAGCCCGTATATTTTGAAATGATTTACCAGGAGAAGTATTAAAATAAGATTTATAACTGCGTCAAATAATACGGATTTGCTTATGGTAGAAAAATCATTATTCGCCCTTAGCACAACAAGATAATACGTATATATTCTTTGTAAGATAATACAGAAAGAAATTGTAATAAGGCCTATTATTATTTCTACCGGGTATTTATTGCGCAGGATGAATGTTGCGATAAGCACAATTATGCTGGATAAAACAGAAACAACAAGCAGGAAACTAAAAACACAATCAGTAATTTCGGTTTCTGCTTTTTTATCTCTCTTGCCCCTGAAAAAAGGGATTTTATACTGGGCAGCAGTATCAACGCCGAGGGATAGGTAAGTAAAATAACTCATTACGAGCTGCAGTATATTCCATATACCTATATAATAGGGGCCGAGGAACCTGCGCATTGCAACAGAGGTAAAAATACCCAGAAATTGCGAAGCATAATGCGCAATATTATACTTGGCAGTATCTTTTATAATCTGATTTTTTAGTGTTTTATTATCGGTATGGCTCAAAATTAAACCTCACTTCCTCGTTCTCAATCAGGGCTCTTCGCTCGCGGAGCATAAAATTATATATTGCCTGGTAAAAAAATCTGCAAATAGATTTAGAAATAATAAATTAAAAAGAAAACTTACATGCCCGGAAAAATTCCTTTTAGTTTTAACAATTTTTAACCCGGCATCGCTTACGTATTTTCTTAACATTTTAAATGTGAAAAACCTGATATGGTCCCTGTCAAGTATGCCGTCTTCTTCGTACTTAAACTCGCCTTTAAATATAAGCCCACACAAAACCCTGTAATAACGCACATTAGGGATACTTATTAAAATGTATCCGTCCTTTTTTAGGTAAGATTTCATTTCCTTTAAAACTTTCCACGGATTATACAAATGCTCCAACACGTCGCCGAATATGATTAAATCGAAACATTTTTTTTCAAACTTTAAATTTTCATTTTCGATATCAATTGACAGGACTTCATCAATGTTGCCGCGGGCAATATTTGCGGCATCCGCGTTTATCTCTATCCCTATGACATTTTTTGCCAGACCTTTTTCCTTTAATACTTTGCCCAAGCCGCCGTTTCCGCAGCCGACATCAAGCACGCTGGAAAGGCCATCAGGAATCATCGGGATTAAATCATTTCTTTCGCAGATGTAGTAACTGTTATTTTTTTCTAATTTAGTTTTTGAATTCATGTAATTCCTTTTTTATCTATTGCTGGTCTTTCTGCAAATTAAAATCATATTCGCGGCAGTAATCCAGGGGAAATTTTTTTCGCAAAATACTGCAAATTTAAGCCCTAATCTATTCGCCGCATCATAGCTTTTTTTATCCCGGAATATACTTGAGAAACTTATAATGCTGTGCTCGTGATCCATTGGTGTTATTTTTTCAACTATAAACCCTTTATTCTCTATCTTACTTTTTAACTGCTTTGCCCTAAAATATTGCTGCCAGTAATAATTTTTTTTTCTTTTTTGAAATATTTTTCTTAAAATGCTATTACGTCTAAGTAATTCCAGCGGGTATTTTAACGTCAAAAAAATATTCATTACGGGAACCTGAACAATGAACACAGCGCCCTCAGCCAATACTCTGTTAGCCTCTTTGATGGCTTCTTCCGGGCCTTCCGGAAAATGTTCAATAACGCCCAAGGATAAATATGCCCCGAAAGAATTATTTTTAAAAGAAAGTGCCCTTACATCGTTTACCGCAACGGGCAGTGAATCATTGTATTTTTTTATTTTTTTAAGGGGTTCGCGGTTATAATCTACCCCAACCGTGTCATACCCTAAACTTTTTAGGTGTATTAAATAAGGTCCTAACCCGCAGCCGCCCTCAAGAATCGGTTTATTCTTAGGCAGCAGCCCAAGATACAAATTAAGCTGTTTGGCCACTCTTGGATATTTGAAAATTTCAAGCAGCTCTTCTACCGTATGCCCTTGCCAATTATCTTCCCATGCCTTTTTAGTCTCGCAGCCTGTCTTATCCATTTATATTGAGTAGTTACTGGTCACCGGCAGCGTTTCTGCCGGTGATATTTTCCAATACCCTGTTTGTATTGTTCCCGTCATTTAGCCCAAGATAAAAAATAGCATTTTTCGGAGAAGCTGGTTCGGGCTTGGAACTTTTATTATGCTTAAAATCAGAACATATTTTATCTATTATACTTTTAATTTCTTCCGGCTTCCTGGCAGTTTCACATAGATTGTTTTTCGCAAAGGGAAAAGCATCGTCGTTTCCTGAATAATCCATCACAACTGTAGGAATATCAAAAATTACGCCTTCTCTTACGGCTGTAGACCAATAACCTAAAATCATAGAGTCGCATTTTGATACTAAATCAAGAAAATCCAATTTCGCCGAAACAAATACTATATTTTCTTTGGTTTTATTTTTTTCTATAAAATCCAGCCACATTTTTTCATCGCCAAGGTCATGCGGCCGGACATATAGCTCTATATCGTAGGGCTCAATTGCTTTTATGATATCCTTGAGATAAATTTTCATATTATTTCCGACCCAATACTGCCGTATTCCAAGATATGAAACCTGGGCGGGGTTATATTCGCGCAATGTGCTTCCTACAAAAAGTATTTTCATCTTTTCGGAACCGGTTTTCTTCTTGCCGCGCGCGGCTTTAAGCGCAATAAGCTTGTCATACCGCGGAATACCGCTTACTTTTACGTGTTCTTTGTCCCACCCCCAGGAACAATATAATTTTTTTTCGAATTCAGACTGTACAAAAGTTTCCGAAAGAAAAAAAATCCTGTCCTGTTCTTTCAAACAAAACTTTATAGGCCCATAGCCGTGAGAGATACAAAAAGATTTTATGCCGTGCGTTTTTAAAAATGCCGCCATAAAAGCTCCTTGAGGAGCTAAATCTTCGTCTGTTATCAATCCTTTTATATCATACACACCTGAGATGTTCGCATAATTATTGGACCACACAGAAAGGTCTTTTAGGTAATTTTTAGAGTTATTTCTAAGTTGAGCGCACACAAAACCTGTTAAATCTGCATCTTCGTATTTAAACCATTGTTTTGCCGCTAGAATATCCGTTAGTTTAAGAAAATCATCCTTGTAATCTAATTTTTTTCCGTTATCTTTGGCGAAACATTCAGGAACCAAATAAGTTATTTTTTCTCTCAGGCAAAATAAAAAATGCTCAAATCTGAATTCAAAACCATAAAAGCAAACATTATACCCGTTCTTTTTAAGTTTTTTTGCAACCGGTTTTAGATTTTTTAAGGCGCCTCTTATCAGAAATATTTTTTTCCTGGTTCCGAAAAATATTAGCCTGGCATAAATACTTTGTATGCAACGCCTGATTTTCTCTTTCGTTGTATTATGCCCTGCAAAAGCCGTGGCGTCTAAGCTATCCAAAGAAATTACTTCGCAATTATGATTTTTACCTTTGTCCGCCAAAAAAGTATTAAGAAAATAATTTCCGTTAAATTTAGGAAATTCCGGTATATTTTTAGATCCAAATACTATTATTCTGCCGGGTTTATATTTATTATAGATAAATTCCGCCAAAAGATAGTTTTTAAGAAACGACGCCAGATAATAAGAAAAATAAACGTATAAAGCTTTGTTTAGTTCAATGCCACCGAAAAGAGTTTTTTCTGCCAGGCGGCTCCAGAGAAGTGATTTTTCGCAAGCCCATGTATTTACGCTTTCCCATTTTTCCCGCAGCAATTCTTCCCCTAAAGTTTCAAACTTAATATTTCTTTCCCGCAAAAATCCGAAGAAAGAAGGGTTGTCGCACAAAATGGTTATATTCTCAATGTTGCTGAAGTTAGCCAGCAGTGAAGTATATTGGTCTTTATTGCTTAAAACGGCTACAATCATTGGTGTTATTTAGATAATACTCCAGCCGCCATCTATAACAAGATTTTGTCCAGTTACGTATTTAGCGCTGTCTGAAGCCAGGTATACGACGCCGCCGGAGATATCCTCCTTGACGGCCATGCGTTTAAGCGGGGTTTTATCTTGATATTTTTTTATAAATATTTTTGGCTGTTTGTCTAATATCCCTCCGGGAGATATACAATTCACTCTTACATTATATTCGCCGTAATAGGATGCTAAATACCTGGTAAAGTTAATTATTCCGCCTTTTATAGCTGAATAAGCCGCAGGCATGGTCATATTGGTATTTTTGTAAATCGAAAAGTCTGGCCCCAGTATGCCGTAAATCGAAGCTAAATTGATAATAGAACCTCCTGATTTTTTCTTTTTCATATATTCGGCAGCTGCCCGGCAACAAAAACAATAACCATTAAGGTGCGCATCAACATTTTTCTGCCAGGAACGAACAGGAATGGACTCAAGTTTTACACCCCAGTCTTTTGTCTTGGGGTAAGCACTATTAACCCAAATATCTATCTTTTTATAATTTCTATCAGCGAAATTAATTAATTCTGAAATTGATTTTGTTTTGTTAATATCAAGATGCTTAAAATGCACTTCTGCCTCAAGCTGCCCATAGAATTTATTAAGCTTACTCTCTTTCTCTTTTGCGATGTCTGCGGCTATGACGGTAGCTCCGTTTTCTGACAAGGCCCTGACGAACTCTTTGCCTAACAATCCTGCGGCGCCGGTAACTACTGCGACTTTGTTCTTCAGATTGAATAAATTTTTATAATACATTTCTAAGCACCCCTTCTTTGATTAGAAATTCTATATATTTAAAATCTATCTCTCTGTCGATATCCACGCTTGAGATATCATCCATAACATAGACGATAGAATTATCGGAAATGGGGCTATTTGTATTTTTGTTTAAAAGATAACTGCTTTTGTAAAAATATATTGACGCGTTCATATCGTAAACCAAAGGCGAATCCTGCCTTCTGCGTATAGGCCGGGGTAATTTTTTTGATAAAACCGCTTTGCCGTTTCTGCCTATTTCTACCATATTAAAATACGGGCTTTTGCGGCTTTCTACCACGCTGAATAAAGAATCCGGCCGTAATTTTTTAAATAACTTTAGGCAATTTTCTAAATCTGAAATTTTTCTGATAGGAGCAGTTGCGTCTAAATCTACAACAATACCATACGTCTTTTTATATTTACGCTGACAGTATAAAAGTGCGTGCTGAATGACTTTTACCTTTGAAGCCTTGTCTGTTGCCAGAAATTTAGGCCTCATGAAAGGCACTTTTATTCCATATTTTTTAGCTATTTCAGCAATGTTTTTGTTATCGGTAGAACAAACTATATCCGTAGCCTTACCCCATTTCTTTGCTTGCTCTATAGTGTATGCAATGAGCGGCTTACCTAGAATTTTTCTGATGTTTTTTCCAGGCACACCTTTAGAGTCTCCTCTTGCGGCTATAACTATTAATATATTTTCAGTTTTTGCCATTGTTATTTTTAAAATCTACAAGCACTCTCGATAATTCGCTCGCTTCTATTAAATTATTCATCATTCTTGTATTATTATAATTTTTAAAAAAATATTTTAGCTGTTTAATATAAATAGTGTCTTTTTCTAAATTATATTTATGCATTTTTTTTATTTTATCTTTACAAATAAGCAGCGTATTCTCTATCAAGTCAGCTTGCGCATAAGCGGAATCAGGAAAATCTATGGTTATTTTCCTTTTATTGTTTTGGCTAAAAAAATTTAAGTGCATATTTACTATGCCTCTTTTGCATTTCATAATAATATCGGCGTAGTCTTCGGCGCTTATTTTTAGATTGGATATTTTACCGAAGATTCCTGATATTTTTAAAATATCCCCGAAAAGATACCGGCTATAATCAATTTCGTGCGATAAATCCATAATTACCCCGCCGCCCTGTAAGTTGTGAGCCGAATAACTACTGCCATAATGCTTATTAGGCCGCCAGTTGGGAAGATAAGAAGAAACAACTACTCTTGAATGCATTCTTTTTCTATTATTTATATATTTATAAAGGCTTTCGATTGCCGGATGGAAACGCAGACAATAAGCTACATATGTGGTTAACTTTTTATTTTTCACTATTTTTATCAGCCTATCCAAACCGGAAGTATTTGAGCAAAGCGGCTTTTCTATAAAAAGATTCATTCCAAGTTTTGCACATCTAATCGCGGTTTCTAAATGCAGAAAAGAAGGATTGGTAATAAATGCCGCATCCGGAGAAATCTTTTTTATCGCCTGCCACGAATGCACTTCTTGTATGCCAAGATTATTTGGTTTTGCTTTCTTATTGCTCCTATAAGCAAAAACAGTATGTTTAAAGTTTTTCAAAATAAGCCTGGCGTGTCTTTGCCCTATTGAACCAAGCCCAAAAAATATAATTTTCATAATTTATAGCTCGAGTTTTTTTATTGTCTCTTTATATTTTTCCAGTTCACCGATATCCGACCATGATTTTTCGCTTATAGGGTAAATTCCCACTTTTCCGCCGTTATCCTTAACCGATGCAATCAAATCAGGCATATGAAAGGTTTTATTATTGGGAATTGAATTAATGACGCTTTTTTGCATAATGTAAACTCCGGTTACGACTAAATAATCATGCTCTGGTTTTTCTATAATTTTTTCCAATTTTTCGCGGTCGGACTCAATCACTCCATAAGGTATGATAAAATGCTTATAGGAAGCTACAATTGTTATATCGTGGCCATAATGTTTATGAAAGTCATACATTTCTTCATAATCTTCCTTAACTATAATATCGCAGTTTGACAGAAAGAATGTTTCGGGGAAATTCTTTGGGAGTAACTTCAATCCTCCGGCTGTTCCGAGCGGTTTATTTTCCTTAATATAATGTATCTTATATTTTATATCGGAATTATCGAAGTATGATTTTATCATTTCGGACTTGTAATTTAACAGAAGGAAAAAATTACGGCAGCCGTTATCGCTGAAAGAATCCATCACAACCTCGATAACCGGTTTTTCGCCGACAGGAATCAATGGCTTCGGCCATATCTTGGTAAAAGGGCTCATTCTTTCCCCGCGTCCGCCCGCCATTATGACTACCGGAACGCCTAATTTTTTTTCCGGCTTTTTGTATTTTTCTCCGAAAATATTTTCCCAAAAAAGAGCGTCAACTATCTTTTTATTACCGTCAATGACCGGTATCGCCTCAATTTTTTTGTTAATCATAATTTCTTTTACTTCTTCAACGCTATACTTTTCCTCCTCAACATATACCGGTTTTTTGTTGCATACGAATTCTATTTTTTTCTTTAAACTGCCGTTACGTAAAATCCACCTGCGTATATCGCCGTCTGTAACTGTCCCCAATAAATTCCTTGATTCATCAACCACAAAAAGTATCTTATTGGAAGAAATGCCTAATTGCTTCATTGAGTCTTTAATCGTAGCATCTTTGGATATTAAAAATTTATCAATCATTGTGCACCTTTTAAAAGTTATGTTTTATATCGAAGAAACTCTTCTTTAAAATATTCTCCCCCAAGGGAAACTCTTTTATTATTTTTTTTATATTCCCTGCCACATTTCTTTTATAGTAAGGATTTTTTACGTTTCGTACTGTTATTTTAAATTTATTTGAGAACGCAAGCTTTAAGGCTTTTTGAATATCAGGCTTAACGGGCTTACAATCAATTATACTTTTTGTTTTAAGCCTGCCCTTTTGCCTGTCTCCTATGTTTATTGTCGCTATTTTTAATATCGGTGCCTCTATGATTCCGCTTGAAGAATTACCAAGCACAACATCGGCTACTTTCATCACGGAGAAATATTTCAGGTGCCCGAGAGACGCAAATGCTTTGGCTTTGCGGCTGTTTTTTGCGGCATATTCATCTATCATTTTATTTATTGCCTTTCCTCCAGTGTCGGCGTTGGATTTAGTAAAAATAAAATTTGTATCTTTTAAGCCATCTATAGCATCCAATAAATTCTTAAATTGCTGCTTTGCGGTATTACGCTCAAGCGTTGCCGGATGAAATGTTATCAATATGTTATATTTGTTAAACCTAAAACCTAATTTTCTTTCAATCTCCTTTTTATCCAGAAATTTTGTTTTATGTATGCTATCGCAAGTTATAGCCCCTACGTTAAATACCGCATCCGGGCGCTCTCCTAATTGTATTACCCGTTTCCTGTATTCTTTAGCAGAAACAAAATGCAAGCTGCTCATTTTGGTTATGGAGTGGCGGAAAGCATCGTCAAATGCGCCGGAGGTAACCTCTCCGCCGTTTATATGCGCGATAGGAATCCTGCTTATATAGGCGGCGCAGGCTGCGGAAAAAATTTCAAATCTATCGCCGAGTAATACCACAATATCCGGTTTAAATCTGCCGTAAGCCTTTGTAAACCCCTCTAAGGCTAACCCCATAGACTTTGCTATGCCTGAAGGTGTATCGGAATTCAAATGGATATCTATTTTTTTATCAATATAAAAACCGTCCCTCTCTATATCTTTGTAGGTCAATCCGAAATCACTGGATAAATGCATACCGGTTGCTAAAATCTGCAGGGTAATGTCTTTGTCCTCTTTTAGTTTTTCTATCAATGGCTTTAAAAGCCAATATTCTGCCCTCGAACCGGTAATCACGCAAATTTTTCTTTTCATAGCTTTATGAAATCATCTTTTTTAAATTTTCTTGCAGCAAGCCTTCCAATTACTTTATCCCATAATATCGGGCTCATGCCAAATCCCGGCCGTTTCAGCGTTATATTTTTCTCGCTGAATATCTCTCCCTTTCTGATATCTCTTTTGGCTACTATGCTCTTTCTTGCAATAAGCATGTTTTTGTATTCTGAAGGAGAAATTTTCTTTATGCTGCTTCCTAAAGCTTTTTCGATATTTCTAATTGCATCAACCATCTTTTTGAATTCTTTGGGATCCAAAGACATACCCTGATCCGGGCCCGGCATGTTTTTATCCAGCGTAAAATGTTTCTCGACAACTACCGCGCCCATTGCCACAGCAGCAATAGGCACCTCCAGCCCCAAAGTATGGTCTGAATAGCCTGTTTTTATGCCGCAGGATTTTGCTATAGCCGGCATTGTTTTCAAATTTACATCGCGCATAGGCGAAGGGTATGCGCTGTTACAATGCAGCAGTGTGATATTTTGTTTTTTAGTGCCTGCTTTTATCAATACGTTAAGCGCTTTTTTTATTTCAGCTAAATTTGACATTCCCGTAGAAAGAATAATTTTTTTTCTTAGAGCGCCGAGCCTCTTTAAGTAAGGTAAATTTGTAATTTCCCCTGAAGGCACCTTAAATACGCTAAGGCCAAGCTTGTTAAGTAAATCTATACTTTCTAAATCAAACGGCGAGGAAAGAAAAATAATTCTATTTTTAGTGCAATATTTAATAAGTTCTTTATGCGCATGGGGGCTTAACTCTAATTTTTTAAGCATTGCATGCTGCGATTCATCTTTTTTGCCGGTTGATTTTTGATATTTTGCTTTAGGCGCCGTTTGGATAGCAATATTATCTGCCGTAAAGGTTTGAAATTTTATAGCGTCGGCTCCTGCACATTTGGCAGCAACCACCAGCTTTTTTGCCGTTTTTAGGCTGCCGTTATGGTTGACGCCTGCTTCTGCAATTATAAAAACTTTATTCTGGTTTAATTCCATCTTCAAATTTCCTGTCAGCCTTTATCCAGGTTTGCCATCAGCTACATCATCAGCGACCAACGCCCCAGCCCTAATCTTAGCTGATTTACCTATCTTTATGCATTGAATTACATTAGCGCCGGTTCCAATATGAGATTCGCTGCCCACTTTAACGGCGCCGCTTAAAGTAACGCCCGGAGCGATATGCACGAAATCGCCTATTTCGCAATCATGGTCAATGGAAGACGAGGTATTTATTATTGCGTTACGGCCTATTCTTGTCCCCGGATTAATCACCGCTCCTGCCGCGACAAAAGCGCCTTCTTCAATTTCAACATCTTTGGCCACTACAGTTTTGGGATGGATGATTACAGGAAGTTTAAAACCGATTTTTCTCAGTTGCCCGTCAATACGTTTACGAATACTGCAATCGCCTATTGAGCCTACGCTGATAAATGCGTATTTTATTCCTTTCTTAAAAATTTCTAAAAGCATATCGTCTCTGCCTAAAACCGGCACGCCTAAGACTTCTGTTTTCTCCGGAAACTTAAAATCAGTGACCCCGTAAATACTGAATTCTTTTTTAAGCCTTATCGCGTCAATAATAACTTTGCAATGCCCGCCAGCGCCTATTAAAACAATTTTTTTCTTCATCTTCCTAAAACCCCTTTTATAGCTTTGCACACCTTGTATATATCTTCTTTGCTGTTTAAAACTGATGAGGGTAAGCATAAACTATTTTCATAAATGCTATATGCGTTTTTATATTCTCCCTGTTTATATTTTTTATGATGCGGAAATTCTGTAAGCGGGACGAAAATCCTTCTGGCGGGAATTAATTTTTTCTGTAGCTTTTTCTGTAGCTTTGCCACATCTATTCCTTTTTCTAACGTAATAGCAGTAAGCCACCAGGAACTTTTTGCTCCGGGATATTGCTCCTGAAATTTTAAGCCGGAAACATTACCTAAGTTTTCCCGATAAACATCGTTAAAAAGCTTTTTCTTTCTTAAAAACATTTTTAGTTTTTCCATTTGTGCAAGCCCAAGAGCGGCTTCGATATTGGTCATACGGTAATTAAATCCCGGCTCGGGATGATAATATCCCTTTGCCTCGTCGCGCGCCTGGTTAACCAAAAATTTTATATGTTCCATGCGTTTTTGGTTCCTGCCCACGACCATTCCTCCGCCGCCGGTTGTAATAGTTTTATTCCCGTTAAAGCTAAAACATCCTAAATCGCCGAAAGTACCCGTGTGTTTGTTTTTATATGTTGCCCCCAAGCTTTCTGTCGCATCTTCGATAACATAAAGCTTATATTTCTTGGCAATAGCCATAATCTCATCCATATTGCATGGATTTCCATATAGATGTACCGGAATTATAGCTTTGGTTTTTTTGGTTATCCTTTTTTCTAAATCTTTGGCGGAAATATTCCAGGTGTTTATATCCACATCTGCAAAAACAGGTTTTGCCTGAAGATAGATGACGGGGTTAACGGTTGCAATAAAGGTTAGCGCTGGAACAATTACTTCATCTTCGCAGCTTATGCCGAGCTCATATAAAGAAATATGCAGGGCGGCTGTGCCGCTTTGCACGGAAACACTTCTGGGCGATTTCAGAAATCCGGCTAATTGAGTTTCAAAACGGGGGACAAAAGGCCCGACAGTAGAAACATAACCGCTGTCGATTGCTCTGTTTAGATATTTCTTCTCCAAAGCGCCCAGGCTGGGTGCATCTAAAAAAATATTTTTAGACATTATAGATGTCGGATTTATATGATTTTAAGGTTGGGGTGCTCTTAAACCACCCTATAGTTTCATCTAAACCTTCATCCAGAGAATATCCGGGTTTCCATCCGGTTAGATTATAAATCTTTTTATTAGAGCCTAAAAGCCTCTCCACCTCCGATTGTTTCGGGCGTATTCTAGTTTTATCGCATACGATTTTCGCTTTGGGGTTAATTTTTTTAATAAGGTTTTTTGCTAAATCCCCTATACTTATTTCTTTAGCGGTTGCAATATTAATTTCTTCGCCGATGGTCTTTGGGGAATTAGCTATGGAAATATAGGCTTTGCAAACATCTTTAACGTAATTATAATCGCGGGTCGGGAAAATTGAGCCAAGTTTAATCTTGTTGGCTCCATTTAAAAGCTGGCAGATAATCGTAGGGATTACTGCGCGCGCTGATTGCCTTGGACCGTATGTGTTAAAAGGCCTTACTATCGTAACCGGCAGGGAAAAAGATCTAAAAAAAGATTCTGCTATTTTATCCGCCGCAATTTTGGTTGCGCTATAAGGAGACTGGCCGCAAAGCGGGTGTTTTTCGTCAATAGGAACGTATTTAGCGGTACCATAAACTTCGCTGGTTGAAGTAACAAGAACCCTTGAAGTTTTAAGCTTGCGCGCCGCCTGCAGGATATTTAAAGTACCTTTGATATTGGTATCAACGTAACAGTCAGGCGAATGATATGAAAATGGTATGCCGATAAGAGCCGCCAGATGGAAAACCATATCTACATCCTGCATGGAATTTTTTACCCCGTTAGGATCACGGACGTCTCCTGTAAATATTTCTATTTTTTTTAATTTTTCTTTAGGAAAGGTATCCAGCCAACCCCAAGAATTAAAAGAGTTGTAACAGACAAAAGCGCGCACTTTATAATTTGCTTCCAAAAGAGCTTCTACCAGATGCGAGCCTATAAAACCATCTGCTCCCGTCACCAATACTTTTTTATCCTTTGGGCTCATTCTTCCCCTCCCAAAACTTTATTCGTCTATGCCTTTATGCAACCACTGCCTGCCTTTATTATAAACTTTGCCTACTTCATCTTCCAATTTGGGCGAGACAAGACGAAGAAGCTCTTTACCCATAATACGGTATTGTTTACCGACTTTTGCAGTCCGGATTATACCTTTTTTAATAAGGCGCATTGTGGTAGACGGGCTTATTTTAAGGAGTTTCTGGGCTTCTTCCGTGGTGTAGACTTCGTTAGGTTTAATTTCCATAGGTATGTTGGATTTATATTGAAAATTAAAGGATTATTTAATTTTAAATGTATTATAGCGATTAAAATGCAATTGTCAACACATATCTTAACTATTCAATAATAGTCATTAGTAGTCAAAAGATGCGGAATAAGAAGGAAGGGAATTGGGCAATTTTATCTTAAATCGTAAATAAATATTGAATAACCAGCCTTCGTTGTCGGCTTATACAGCCTGCTCCAATTCACAGAATCGAGGAATTGCGCGCTGATTGCATAAATTGCTTTTCTCGGTTTTTCTATCTCCTCTGCGGTAATCTTTTTAAAATTTATGCCATAAAGGCTCGGGTCATCCTCTCCGAAATAAAAAAAGGTTATTTCGTTTATCCTATTTTTTCTAACATATTTCGCAAGCGCCGGCAAATCCTGCCCCCAGTCTAAATTTGAATCTCTTAAATATCTCCAGCCATTATCCGGGCCGCCTATAAATTCATTAAAATACGAAAGGTAATTTGGCCAGCTGAATAAAGATACGGTTGCAATCCATATCCCCAATAAAAAAATTATACCGCGCTTAATAAAGCCTAATTTAAAAGTTTTCACGCGGGAAATAAATATACAACTCAAAAGATACACAGGTAAAATATACCGGATTCCTATTTGAAGCTTGCTGAAAGATGTAGCGGCAAATATCAAAACAGCCGGGACTACTATATAAAGCTCATTTTCTGTTAAAGATTTTCTCCAGAGCGAAAAGAGGGCAAAACCAAACAATATCAGCATGGGAATGGGGGTCTTGATAAGAAACGCTACAACATAATACCAGCGGCTGCCGTATTGAGACCATTTGCCCCAAATAAATGTATTATGCCCTTCTTTGGTATGCTCTGCGACACCAAGAATAGTAGTTACATAGGTTGTAAGCGGAAGCTTAACGTCTTTAAGTAAATGCTCGGTTTTCTGCCTGTCCCACCCAGGGATAAAATGGCTTATTATTTTATTAGAAAAATTTATTTTTTCTTCCTGATTTACCGTTTGAGCAAGAAAAGATTTTATATTAAAACCATATCCTGCCCAGATAACAATTATTGAAAATACAAATATAAGAATTGTTTTTAAAAATAAATATTTATCCGCTTTGCGCTTTTTAATATATTTAATTAAAATTAAGAATAAAAAGGCGGGATAAAGTAAAAGCGCGCTGCCTTTTGAAAGCTGGGCGAGCCCGAGGGAAACTGAAGCAAATAAAATATTTTTTAACGCCGGGTTATTTGAAAACCTCCAAAAAGAAAAAATCGCAAGCAACGTAAAACAGGCAAAAACCATATCCATTGTTGCCAAACTTGAATGAGCTATGATTTCAGGCGTAAAACAAAAAAGAAAAAGGGCAAATAAACCTGATTTTTCTCCATAAAAACTTGAAGCTGTTCTGTAAACTAAAAATCCCGCAAAAATACCGCAAAATACAACCATAAGCCGGCTTAGAAATAGTATTGTGCGGAATTTATCGCGGTTGTCCTGGAAAAAAAACTTTCGGGAAAATTTAGCCGAATCCGCTTTCTGCCAGTTTATATCATTAAATGAAGCTTTCAGGTCCATAAAATTTAACGGAAATGCCATTATATACCGGGGCAGCGGCGGATTAGAAGGATTGAGGCGGAAATCAAAAGTTTTAAAATAACTGTAGCCCGCAACTATGTGATAGGCAATTTCATCGCAGGTTCCTGATTTCTGCATCATGCTCGAAATGGACAAACAGGCAAAAATTAAAAGCAGTAATGCAACAAAAAAAATCCTCATCTTTCGATTAAATTGTACGGGCTATATTTGAATATAACATCGTGTTCTCCAGGGCACAGCTTTACCGCCTGGATGAGATTTTTTACTTTAAGAATCGCCGACTGCTTCCCGTCTACATAAGCCACCCATCCCGGATAATTATTCTCAGAGAATATCAGAAAACCTTCCCTATCCGCAGAAAGCTTCACCCTTAAAAATCCATTTCTGTAATCGAGGATATTTAAATTTATTTCTTTGGAAATTTTTATGGAAGCATCGGAAATATTTTGCGAAAAGAATACTCTTGGAAAATAATCCCTTATTTTATACAGCCAGATTTTATCTTCAAAAATAATTTTTTCAAGAAAATCAAAATTAAGTTCTTCGCTTGATATTATGTACTTCACATTTAACAGCTTTAACAAATCGTGATTATCCTTTAACGCTTTGGTTTGCGGATAAAGCAACCCTAAAGAATTATCAACTGCCTCTAAAGAAGAAAGCTCATCCCTGTAGGTTTTTTGTGCAAGCGGAGAGTATGAAGCTATGCTGTCTATTTTAACTAACATATTCGCGGAAGGCTTTACCCACCAGGGCATATTTTCAGATGCCAGCCCAAAAGGTAAAATCCTGAAGTTTTCTTTATCTGATTTTAAAATCTGCAAAATAGCATTATGCGTTTGATTAATATAGCTGAATGGTTTTATATTTTTTCCAAAATCTGCACTGTAGAAACTAAAAACAAAAAGATCGGAAAATATAACAGCAAGGAAGAAAAATTTATATAATTTATTTATACTTTTATGCTTAACAAGATGTAAAACAACAATTATAGCGGCAATACACAGTAACAAGGAAATCAGCATAAATAAATTTGACACGGAAGTGGAATCGATAATTTGCGCATAGAAGGCGTCCACTTTGGATAAATAAGTTTGCATATAATGCCGGTGATAATCTTTTCCAAAAACATAATTAGTTACGTACCACCTGCCAATTTCTAAAATTTGCCCCTTAAACACCCGCGAAATTACATTTATTAAAGCAAATGCGAATATATTTATGGCTATAAATAAAGCTGCGGCACGTAGCGCCTTGAATCTTTTTTTCATGTCGTCAGTTTTAAAGAAATGTGTAAATCCCCAGCCGCTTAATATTGACAAGGCGAAGCCAGAAAAAACAAGAAACTTGGAAGGATTTCTGAAGCTATAAAATCTGGTAACTTTTATAAACAAAACATACAAAGGGTTATAAGCGCCAAGGGCCAGAAAAAACGAAACTAAAAAAATCGCCAAAATAGGCTTTATTTTTATTTCCTTTTTATAAACCGATATCGCATATATTAAAAAAACAAGAGTGAAAACTCCTATATAAAGCTGCGGCCCGTAAATTATAATTTTAGGGAAACATAAACTTATAATATTAAACGGAATAAACGAACCCCACAGGGCAAAACCAGATGATGCCTGCGCGCGGGTTGAAAGGTCCGCCATTGTAAAGCTTAAGATTAATTGGGGAAAAAATAAAATAAATGCAATAAAAAGGGACGCGGCGATTTTTATAAAATCGCTTATTTTAACGGTTTTTCTTACCTTTAAGCCATATAAAAAATATACCAGATAAAATAAAACGCTATAAGCTGCCATCTGCACGAACCCTGCCAAAAGCTGCAGTCCGATAATTATTCCGAGATAGAAAATATAACGAAATTTTTTAGCGTCAAAATATTTTTCGATAGCGAAAAGAGCCAAAGGAAACCATACAAATGTGCGAAGATACGGGCAGCCGGCAAAACTTGAGCCGAAACAGAAAATCAAAGCAGAGAGTGACGCTCCCCACCCGTCGATGCCTATTTTTCTTGCGAAAATATATGTAAAAATTCCCGCTAATATAAAATGAAAAATTATTGAATAATTATAGGCAATGTTAAAAGGAAGCAGAAAAAACATTGCAATGCTTACCGGATAGAATCCTCCGAGCTGGCCTTCTGCCATTAAAGGAAAACCGCTATTAACATACCTTGTCCAGAAAGGAAAAGCAAAGTTTTTAATCGCTTCGCTGTAAACTTTGCTCCAGGGATAAAATTGCTGCAAATAATCTCCATACAGAAAAGAACCCTGCATAAATATAAGCCTGCCTAGAAATATAAAAATTGCGGCACAAAAAAATAAGATAAAACCTGTATGTTTTTTCATCAATTCAGCCTATAAATTTCCAGTGCCGGCCCGTTCTTGCGTCTGCTTTCAATTTCCCGGAACAAAATCGGCATGGAAGTTGTTGCAATTGCATCATAAGAGAGCCTTATAGAATTGTCTTTATAAGGGCTAAACGACGCTAGTAATTCTGAATTTTCTTTAAGCTGTGAATAGAAATTATCTGCGTTCTTGTTTCTGATTGCATAATTTACGATAACATATTTTATATTATTTTGTTTCAATTCATTTATATCAAAATTAATTGCAGGGGCAGTAGAAAAAAACTGTCCGCTAGCCGCAGGGTTATTGCTTAAAAAATAAATATAATAGCCGGGGCTTTTACGCGTCTTAAGCATAAGATCGATTTTTTTACTTTTAATTTTGTTTAATCCCTGCTGCCTGTCTATCAATTCATATTTCTGTCCGATTTGTTTAAGATTTTGTTCTATGACGGGACGGAAAAAAGTGTTGTCTACAGCTATGCGGTCCTCTGCCGTAAGATGTTTCCTAATCCAATTGGCGGATTCTATTCTTGTATCTTCTGATGTGAATAATTTGTCTATATAAATCGCTTTAACGACCATAGGCACAAATAACAAAAAAGAAAAAATAATAATTATAATTTTAATAAAATTATAAGCCGCTTTCTCGAAAAGATACTCAAATAGAAACCAGCCGGAAGCCAGAGCAAAAAAAGGAATCAGCGGCAAGGCGTAACGCGAAAAAGGCTGGCTTAGAAATACCAGATGGAGGTAAAATGCAACCGGAAAAGAATAAAGCAATAAAAAGGTGCGTCTCTCTTTAATAAGGGTCAAGAAAAAACCGGACAAGCCTAATGCAACCACAATAAAACCTAAACCCTGGAACAACGAATATTTTATATGGTGAAATAGCCCTGTATAACCGGAAGCGCCTGCTTGGTTTAATACAGAATTGATGAAAAATTTAAAATCCAATATGGCGAAAGGGTTTGTTACAAAAAATAATGCAGGTATAAACATAAATGCAAAAATAATTTTTTTATTTATAATTTTCTCTTTATTTTTAGCTGCACTAATCAGGTGGCCGACAATAAAAGGCGCGACTAAAATAGCTGCGTTATATTTAACGGAAGCGGCTATACCTATCATAGCTGCAGACAAAATATAATTTTTTATTGTTGGATTCTTATACATGAAAAATATTCTAAACATAGTTAAAATTACGGAAAGCAGCATGAGCATGTCGGTATAAATGTAATGAGAATCTGCGACGTTAAGGAAACTAAAAGCAATTACTGCCGAAGCAAAGAATGCGCCATATTTTGAACGGAAAATATTTCTATAAAGCCTGTAAGTAAAGAATATGCAGAGCGTTCCGGGGATAACCCCCAAAAATAAGCGGCCCAAAATGTAAAAAGTGCTTGGATTACTTAAAAAAGCTAAAGCAAAATCGTTGGGGGTTAAAAACAGACCAAAAACTTTTCCTATCAAGAAATAGGATACATAAATAAGGAAAAGAAAATAGGAAGAAAGCGGCGGTATCGCAAAAAAGTGGGGGTTCAAATCGCCTGTTCCATAGGCTAGCGCATGATTTACAACAATGGGCTCATCCTGATGGAACTGATAAGGCAGGCCGAAGTTAATTCCCCAAACGCGTAACACAAATCCGGCAAGAATTATTACAATTAAAAAAATATGCTCTTTTTTGGCTCTAACCATGCATTCTTCTAATACGCCATAAATCCATAAACATTTTGCAAGAGTCAGATACAGGGCTTACTCTGCTTATTGGAGAATTCAGCCAAATTACAGGCACTTCTTTTATTCTGTAGTTTTTCTTTTTGGCGAGATAGAGCATTTCCACATCAAAACCGAATCTGTCTATTTTGAGCTCTTTTGCTATATCTTTAGCTGCACTTGCTTTAAACAATTTAAAGCCGCATTGGGTATCTACGAAACCTTTCAAAACAAGCAATTGTACTAAAAAATTGAATACTCTCCCCATGATTTCTCGGTAAAATGGCTGGTGAACCCTTACATCGGCACCTTCGATGCTGCGCGAACCTATCGCTATATCATAACCCGACTGGATATGTAAAAACAATTCGTCAAATTCTTCTATAGGCGTTGATAAATCTGAATCGCTAAAAAGAATATATTCTCCGCTTGAAGCGAGTATTCCCCTTCTTATGGAAAAACCCTTGCCGGTATTTTTTTCGTTTTTTACCAGGATAAGCTTTCCTTTTTTAGCCAATTCGCTCTCAAGCGCTATCTTTACCGTTGAGTCCTCTGAACCATCGTCAATCAGGATGATTTCGTATTCGAAATTTTTGTTCTTCAGGTAAGAATTTATCTTTTCCAGCGTTGGATTAAGCCTGTTTTCTTCATTATATGCCGGTATTACTATAGATAGAAACATTGCACTCCTATTAACTTTCTAATCTGATTAACTTATTATTTTTGGGGATATTTAAAATATTATCATAGGCTAAGCTATGCGTCAATTAAGGAAAATTAAACTTTTTCGCAATCTGTTGTTGTGCTATAATTTTACCAATGCGAGACGATAAACCATTGTATTTATCTATAGTTATTCCTGCTTATAATGAAGAGGAAAATATCTCTTCAACCCTCCAAGATATAGCGCAATACCTCAAAACCAAAAACTACTTATATGAAGTTATAGTCGCTGATGACGGTTCAAACGATAAAACCGCAGAACTTGCGGCTTTTGAAGGGAAAGTTTTTCCCCATTTTAATCTGCTTAGGCACTCCCCCAACCGCGGAAAAGGCTATACGGTGAAAGAAGGCGTGCTTGCCGCATCCGGAGAATTAATCCTGTTCATGGATGCTGATAATTCTACACGCATAAACCAGATAGACAAACTTATATCGGCAATCCTCGCAGGCAACGATATCGCAATGGGTTCACGGCGCATAGAAGGCTCAATCATAGAAGAGTATCAGCCTAAACATAGAAGATTTTTGGGAAATATGTATATAAAGCTGTCAAATGTAATTTTAAACACAAATGTAAATGATTATAACTGCGGATTCAAATTATATAAGAAAAATACAGCAAAAATTCTTTTTGATAAATTAACCAGAAATGACTGGAGTTTTGACAGCGAACTTATATATCTCGCTTCTAAATTTAAATTCAAAATAAAGGAAGTGCCGGTTACCTGGCAGGATAAACAAAAAACTTCAAAGGTAAAGCCTCTAAAGGACGGATTGAAATCATTTTTAAGCCTGCTTAAAATAAGATTTACAAAATATACCTCTGATAGTTAATTCTTCTTACGACAATAACGACTTTACAAGCTCTTCTACATACTTTGCTATTGCCGGACAGCTGGTTAGGCCGGGCGATTCGATACCGATAAGATTAATAAACCCGGCAAGCCCCGAACGGGATTCCTCCTTTATAACAAAATCGCGAAAATCCTCTCCTTCGCCCTGAAGCTTTGGCCTTATGCCGGTCGTATCAGCAATTAAATCCTCCGCTTTTAAAAAAGGTAGGAATTTTAAAGCTGCTTCTAAAAATTTTTTCTTGTCTGCGATATTTACATCATAATTAAAGTTATTTCTGTCTACATAATGGGTGTCCGGGCCCAAGCGCAAAGAGCCTTGTAAATCTTTTGTAGCGTGGACCCCTAATCCTGTTATTTTTTCGTGCGGCACAGGGTATATCAGGCGGTTAATTAAATTGCATTTTTGGCTGCTATTTATTCTGAAATATTGCCCCTTACAATACTTAAGCCGGTAATTTTCTTTTTCTATATCAATGCCTGCCATTTTGGCAATAATATCTGAATTAAGGCCGGCGCTGTTAATTATAATTTTTGTTTTAAATTCAAAAATCTCTCCTGACGCATCTTTTGTCGTTACCGCATATCCATCAGGCAATTTATCCAAACCCGCAACCTCGCAATTGTAAACTATTTCCGCATTTAATTCTTTCGCTGCTTTTTCAAAATATTTCATCAGCAAATGAGTGTCTATTATGCCTGTATTTTGCGAATAGAGGGCGCACTTTGCTTTAACATTTGGCTCAAATTTTTCTAATTCCTCTTTTGAAATAAGCCTTAACTCTTTTACGCCGTTATTGCTTCCTTTCTCAAAAAGTTTCTGTAATTCTTCTTCTTCTATATTGTTAGTTGCAACAATGAATTTCCCGATTCGCTTATGAGGAATATTGTATTTTTCACAAATACCATACAATAGCCGGCTTCCTTCAACGCATAACTTTGCTTTTAGCGAG
>Ga0265297_10002436_pt1 | contig 37887 bp, 64 predicted proteins | sample Munlanlwell13791_FD_192502 | JGI IMG/M metagenome (GOLD analysis project Ga0265297, IMG submission 192502) | Leachate microbial communities from a municipal landfill in Southern Ontario, Canada - Leachate well 137-91 | ecosystem: Engineered > Solid waste > Landfill > Unclassified | place...
TAGCTCAGGTGGGAATAATAACCTATCTTGAGGCAGACCGAAGCCTGCTGCTGGTAATCAGACGAATAACAGGTAGCCCCACGAATCTGGTCTATAAAAGCTTTAATGGTGGTGTTACCTGGGCGGCACAAGACTCGCTTCCGGTAGGCGCGTATTCAAGCATCAGCGCTGAAACCTCTCCTTTGATATTGCCTGACGGGACGATTCTGTTTGCCCTATACGGCAAAGTGAATGCAGGGGACACCAATCACTCCATGTTTATCGCCAGGAGCAGGGACAATGGTGCTACCTGGAGTGTGACTCTAGCCAGGAATGGTGAGACCGACGGCATTGATTATACCGAGCCAAATATCATCAAGGCTCAGGAAGACGGAACACTATACTCCGTTACCAGAAATAGGGGCACGTATGTTGCAAGTACCGACTCAGGACTAACCTGGGGTGCTCCGGTAGCCACCGGCTATACCTATAATGGCAAACCCGACTATATAGCTCCAAGAACTTGGAATAAGTTTATATACAATGACAGAGATTTCGATGCTGCCGACTTAATAAGGAAATTCTACACAGGAACATTTCCGCCTAGTTCCGCAACGCTAAGCGCCGGTGAACAGCTTGACCTATCTGGTGGAGGCTATTCCTCAACCATTGAAATAAGCCCTGGACTGCTGGCTGTAATCTATGATTACGAACCCGACGCTACTCATGGAAATTTACAGCTAGTCTATGTCCACTATCGTGAGACGGTATCGCCTGATGGTATGAGTACAATACCGATGCAGTCAGCCGTAAACCTTTTTCGTAATGGCTCTTTTGAATATGCTGGAACTGGATTAACTGCGTCTAATGCTTCTCTCACAAGGCAAACTACTGTGGCCAAAGATGGCTATTATTCGGTGCGTATAATTTCCACAACAACATATTCTAAGGGGATTTGGACATGCCCTGCCGCCGACTTAGCAAAATACGCAGGAAAACAGATTGTCATTGGTGTATGTGTATACAATTCTGCGGCTAATGACAAACCGCAAACGGTTAAAATAAACAGTTCCGCAGCGGGATATACTACGGCTCAGCGGACAACATCGAGTGGCGTCATACCAAAGGTTACTGGTTGGCATTGGGTATGGGTCACACATTATTGCAGGCCGACTCTCACCGACCTATATGTTTGGTTTATAGCCAATGACTCTGCTGTAGTTGATAATAATGACGTGATATATGTTGATTGCGTTATCCTTGCTATTGGCTATAAAATACAGAATTACCTACCACAAGCTATCACTGACGACTATATCAGAAGCGGTAAGGTGGTAACTCAGTTCGACAAAAACAATAACACGCTGGCTGACGTACCTGGATTAACAATAGATGTAGAGGCAGGCAAAACATATAAATTTGAGGCGATACTCCATATTGATGCTGACAACGTGGGCGGTAGTAAGTATGCCATAGTTGGAACCGCAACAGCGACAGCCATAATCTATGAAATTGCCTTGCTTGATAATGGTACAGGTGCATTTACCATTACTTCACGTCAGGTTGTTATAGGTGGCACGGCAGGTCAAGCCGGAACAACGGCTGGTCTTTGCAGAATAACCGGCACCATTACGGTCAATGCCGCCGGTACACTAACAGTACAATTTGCCCAGAATGTTGCAAATGGCGTGAGTTCAGTACTGGTGGGGTCATCCTTTAAGGCAGAGATTGTTGGATTGGTGCCATAAGGAGGCTTGTATGCTATTTTATCTTGGAATTAAGAACTATAATCCGCTGATGGCCAAATGGTATGCCACATGGAATACTTCAGGAAGGGCAGTCGCTCCACTTGGAGGACTGCGCCGAATCAATGTTGATGAGTTGTATGCCTTTGAGCTAACCCCAAAACAGCGTGGATATTGGTATATGACCGGTTATCTGGGAAATGGTGTGCGTGTAGAGTCTTATCCACAATCCGAACGTTCTGGTGCATGGGTAAAAACGCTTGACCTACCTGATACATGGGACGGTAAGACGATGATTTTCGATTGGCAGTCCGGTGCATTACAAGAAGTGGTTATCTCTCCACCGCCAGAAGGGACGCCTACGCCTGTTCCAACCAATAGTTCGGTAGCACCATTCCTTATCGCCGGTGGTATTATAATTGGGTTAAGTACATTAGCTACGCTTATTTCCAAGGCAAGAAGGAAATAATACATGGGTATCAGAAAGGGGCTAGTTATAGGAGTATTGGCTACTGCAGGAGTAATTACTGCCCTGGTGTTAAACAGTAAGAAGTCCGCTAGTCATGCAGAAGAGGAACCAGAGATTCCTGAACTCCCTCCCCAGCAGTCACTTTATTTCGAATTGCCATACACCATAATAAATGGATTAAATGGAGTTCCGTTTGCAGAAGAAGGCAATACTCTAATTAAGGGGCTACATGGTTATAGCACTTATATTAAATACCTATCTCTGGTAACTCCGGTTAACATAGAAAGTCCGGCGGATATTTCACTAGACTGGATATACAAGGGAGGCATACCTTCTGTAGCGGCCGGTGGACCGGTGGGCATACTACTGGAAGCTGTAAATTGGTACAACCAGTCTGGAGATATGGCGCTAATCATTGTTGATGGTACGGGCTACTACATTCCTTATTCTATGGCGATGATACCAATGCCCGCAATAAATCAACAATTACATACGAAACTCTCAATTAAGGGTGACGGGGCTTGGGTGCCGGGTAATTATAACCTACTCATCGGTGTTCAGGGATATTACGGTGATGGTAGCTCAATTTCCTACGGTCAATGCTTGATTACAGGTATTACCATCACAGGTTCTGGTAAATATTTGCATTAGGATAAAGGTATGTCCAGCTTTACGTCACGCTTAATAGTATCACCACTTCCGTACGTAAATAAGCATGGTGGAAACATAATAACAAGAATCATGCGCCTTTTTATTACATCGAGATTTCGTTGGCAGTTGATACGTGAGTTTGAATATGATGTTGGTACAAAGGGAAGCGGTAGGAGCATTTATGTACCAATTGATTTCGTAACCGACTTTGCCAGTGTACCCGAGGTTACCACCATCACACCAGCCCTTGTCGGTATTATTTTGGTAATATTGGGACACATACTGAGAATGGATATACTTCTTACCATAGGCATCTTAATTTTGGCAATAACCAGCCTTCTAGCTTGGTTACACCCCTGGGGTACATGGGGGAAGGCGGCGGTGCTGCATGACTTTCTCTACCAAATGTTAAATTCACCTGATGGGGCATATCTGTACGAGTCATTTCCGGAAGCCAAACTTAATCCACGCAAGTTTGCAGATGACATATTTTTAGAAAGCATGTACGTTATGCACACAACAAAATGGCAAGCGGAAACAATGTATTGGTGCGTTAGAACTGTCGGCTGGCTATCATGGCATCAAAATTGCAAACACATCGGAGAATAACATGGATGATGAAACCGGTAAAGAGCTACTTAATGATGTTAAGATTCTGCGGCGTGATACCACTGAAATAAAAACTGTCCTGATGGGATATGATGACCATCCCGGATTGTGCAATCAGGTACATGAAGTCCGCAAAGACTTTTATACGTTTCGCAGAATTATTTTAATTGTGGCTGCTTTTTTAGTTGGAACTGGATTGCTGAGTATCGGTGTCATCGAGGTATTAAAGGGGTTATTTATCCCATAAACCGTTGCGGTGATTAAAATTTAGGCGTCCAGGGTAACATTACGTAGTGAATTGAAAAACTACTAGCCTATTCGTCAAAAAGGTATAAAGAGATTAACTAATCGTTTATGAGTGTTATTTTAGTGTTTACAAAGCGTTAATTTTGCCGGGGGTTGTGGTTAAATCCCTCTTAAGACCAGCCTTGGGTATTTGCAGTCGTGTTCTATGCACAGACTGACGTTTTTACCGCAACGGTTGCATTTAGGAAGTGGTTTACCTAATCTAACCGCCTCATCATAAACATAGTTTTCGCCAAGCACCTTTTCACAGTTATTGCAATACCATCTGGCTTCATTACCCCAGGGAATGAGTATGATGCACTCACTTTCGTGACAAAATGGGCATCGTATTTGCTGTGTCACTTCGTGAAAGTTAATTTCTTCCTGTAACTGTCTGTCGTCATAAGTTGTTTGTGCCAAATATTCTACCCAACATTTATTATGAAAAATGGCTTTGCGCCTTGCGCCGTATGGTGTAAATTCATGCTCTGCGTCAAGTATATCTTTACCAATTGGTTCACCGCAGACGGGACACTTTTTAACTGGCTCTCTGTATCCCGGCACAGTCCAACTACCGCCACATTCAGGACAGTAGAAACGCTCTCCCTTTGCATGTTCGCCTGGTAAGCCACAGGCTGGACACAAATATTTAATTTTTGTTGACATCTTCATTCTCTCCTGTTATAACCCATCTTAACGGTATCATTATTGGGTATGATGGGTTATAGCATTGTTCTACTTTGGTTATGCGGTATTCCCAATCACTTTCGCCATCCGCCTCGTATCCATCAAAGTAGCCTTGCTCAAAATAAAAATCTACATGGCATAAATATATGCCCGGTTCAGATGGTATGCTTCTGAAACAATTATCCTCGCATACACATCCATCCATGCCTACAAAGGCTTCATCCGGAGCATAGATTACCTGTGACATATCTTTACTTGTGGCAATGATACAATCAAACTCAGCAACCCTTTTCACTTTTTACTCCGTCAAACATATTTTGGTAACTTTGTTTCTTTATCTGTGATGCACAGACTTACCGAATCTGCATTTCATACGCCATGCTAACCACCGTCTGTCTTTTTCACCAGACACGAATCTGCTCCATTCTTTTTCTATGTGGCATTTATGCAATGTGTTATCTCCGCAGACATAGTAATCACCGTCTCGGTGCATTATATTGCCACATATAGGACACTCAATCATGTTTTTCTCCTTCTGTTGTACTGGTCATACCTTAAATTTAATAATTCCAGCACCCTTGTATAACTCGGTGACACTGTCCGGGTCAAATATTACATCCATACCATCTTTGCATGGTTCAGCAAAGTGCATAATGGTATTAATGGCGGTTATTGCTCCGTCTACACTGACATACACATTGGTATCTTTGACAAATACGGTCAAATCATCAGTACCATAATTGTCAACAATGGTCATTATGGCGTCCTTTGCTCTTCTTCTGTTGGTAAACGAATATATCATTGGTTTCACCCTTTCCTGATTCTGATTCTGATTCCATAAGGCAACTAATTGCAATTCCCAGAGCAAGACCCACAAGGGCACAAATAGCCATCATTTACTCTTTCACCCCCAACGAAAAGCCAAATAGCAAGACCCCGGTGCAGAGAAGTAGTATGTCACAAATTTGTTGGGCATCAATGGTCATCCCCGGGACATTCCACGGTATCCAAGCACAAAACACCGTAATTGCACCCAATATAGCTCTACATACGTTAAATCTCATTTACTCTTTAGCTCCTTATATTCAATAGGCTCTACGTTCACAGAACGTCTGTTCACTTTGACTATTTTGACAGAATGAATATCGCAATTTGCAAATTTCTTGTCCAGAAATGCTACAACAGCATTACCTGTATAATTTGGGTTGCCGACTATTGTTCCATCATTGGTTATCCTGATTATCAATCCAACTTCCTTTTCTTGATATGGGACAGCATAGCCACCAATAACACCACCTGTCCAGATTTTATGGACAAAGGGAGCGGCATAGCATTTCCTATCACCGGAATAAATATTGTGGACTACGCCAGCACTACATTCTTGCCCGACAACCAACTTAATCAAACCAGCTTCTTTATCTATTCTGTCAGTATCATTCATTTACCCCTAGCTCCTTTGCCGGGAGAGTTGGGAATTAATTCTGGTGTCCAATTCTCTAAATTAGCAATCATGTGGTGAGTTGCCGCAATCTCATTTCTCTGTTTAGCTTCAATACGGCGGTAATGTTCTAAAGCCAAAATTAAAGCCTTGCCCACCATCTCGGATGCTTTTTTATCTGGTATGCCATAATGCAGTATAATCATAAACTCTATTTGTTTTCTGTCTTGCAAGGGCAGTTGTAGACAACCCATTGTATATTTATTAATTTCAGTTTGCTTGACCTTTGCTCTTTCCTCTTTCATTTAATCCTCCTTCTTGTTTGGATTCAGATGGCACCTACCACAGCGCCATTCCCCGGCGCTATACCTTGACGGTTCCATCCACCACCAATCCTCAGCACGGCACACAGGGCATGGGTTAGGTGGCTCAGGTGGTACTACTGGGATTCTGTCTCTAGGTTTCATACTTCTCCTTTATCTGCTTAAGGAGATTCAGGAACTCATTGGCATACTTCTTGCGGGCTGAGACAGTTATTGCATAATCCCAATCCCTATAGGGATTGGAAAGGCAATGTTTGCCATGTCTTATAACGAACGGGCAAATGGTACAGGACTTCCCTGTGGCACAGGACTTCCCATGCTGTGCTGTGTACTCACAGAGAGGACAATAGTTTTTCATCTCTCCATATTTTCCCCAGCCATCCCAATCCATTTTCTGTTTTCCAGTTTCGGCTAGGTATGTCCAGAGTTCTATTGTAATATCTACTGCTGCCTCTTTAGTTAATTTCATTCCATTACTCCTCTGCAAATTCTAAAGATGGAATTGCCCCGAATCCATAACACACAGGGCGACTCTTGTCTGTACCTTTGCATTTGGGGCAATTGATTAAGGTTTGTTTCTGGTATAAAGCCTTCAGCATCGCTACTGTAAAGCGCTGAAACCTATTTAGTTCTTCTATCACGGTCTACTCCTTTCCCAACCGATTGCTTTTGATGCACCAACATGGTCTGCACTTTGCTGTCGAAGTTCACTCATCCGTTTCTCCCAATAGATACCAGTTTCGCCTTGAAACCATTTATCACCGATAGGTGCGAATCGCCAACTTGATAAGAGTTCTTGGTAACTCAATTTGTCAATATAGGCTTTGTTTTCGGATGTTAAATTCACGGTCTGCTCCTTTCCTGGTGGTCTATGGAGTGGGCTGGGTTCGCATCGCACCCATTATGCTTGCTCCTGATTGCTCAGGTTGTGACCCTTGAACCTTAGCCACCCACCCCATTTTGACCACTTGTCTCTCAGCCTACTGGATTACCAATCTCACGGGTCGGCCTTGAGACTGCCTCTTTAGCCTACTTACAACGGAAATCTCACGCCATCTTATGTGCGCTACTCCCCGCCACTCGGCCAAGAGGCATCTTGCCCAGTCATTCTAGCCTTTATGACCTGTCCTCCAAACAGGCGTTAAGCTCCCTTAGCGGATTACTAAGGCTGGGCTTGCCCTGCTACCCAGGGATTCAGGGCATTGTGTGCCAGCCAGTAGCCAGTACAGCGAATCCACTGTTATGCCCTTTTCTCCTGACTGTCCTACTCAATCATTGACGATACCAATACAGGTTAGTCTAGCTCTTTCGGATGGCTGACACTTATTGTCCAGACTTATTCCAGCCTTTGTCTGGACGAGATTAGATTCTCAGGCGTGCCGTAGCCTCTGTTATAACCAAAGCTAAGACCTGAGCCAGCCAGTAGCCTACGTTATTGAGCGACCAAAGCTACCAATAGCTCTTATGCCCTTTTGAGTGGCTGGCACTTGCTAGAGTGGCTTGGTTATCTAAGCCCTAATTTGCTCCTTTACCATCGTGTAAGTAGCGAGCAGGCAAGGCTACAATCGCCTTCACTTGACCTTAGTCCACTCTAGCAAGTTGCTGGCTCGGCTACTTTATTTTATCTTGTTCACACACCGATGGTTACAAGGCTACCCGATGATTGGGACACCAGCACTCTATTCAGTTGTTAAGGTTTAATCTGATAACCATATCATTGCTGTGGGTAAAGATGACCTTACCCACAGGCGTCATACGGTTATGATTTTTTTCCGGCACCGAAGTCATTAATCATTTTTACGGCTTCTTCTATGGTTATATCGCTGGCTATAACAGTCTGTTTCAGTTGCAGATACTCTTTTTCCAGCGCCGGAATGATTAGAGTATCGTTGATGTGTCTGCTGCGACGGTTGTCAAAATCACTTTTGAACACGAAAGGATTTTTTGGTTCATCACCAATCATATCAATGATTTCCTGGTATACGGTGCTGTCCATTTCAATACCAAAATCGGTATAAACCGAATGGCCGGTTAGTCGTTTCAGTTTGATATTGAAATTCTTAAGCGCCCGGGTTATGCCATAATTATCCAGCACCTGCTCTTTGGCACGGACAAACTGCTCTCTCCATTCTTGTGAGGATTTATTAAACGCAGACTGTTCTAATAAATCTCTACTTTTGTATGCCGTGTCCAACAGTTTTAACAGGCTCGACCGTGTTACCTTTTCCAGTTTCTGTTTTTGTTCTACCATTTTCCTCTTCTTTATATTAACAGTTTGTCTGTTAATCCACAGTTCCGTCGGGATAAACTATATAGACCGGTTTTCCCATCTTACGTGCATATCTGATAGTCGCCCAAGTACCTGAGCGCAATACTTCATGGTCTTGACCGGGACAGGCAAATAACATATCGGTGGTGTTTACAATATCATGGTTACGCTTCAAGGCAGGACTGTCCTGCATACGTGCATTACACAGACAATGCGCTCTTTTGTTTTCTGCCACGTCTGACGCCGGATGAATAACTATCTCACAGCCCATGTTTTTGGCTATATTATTAAATTCGGCATCTGCGCCAATGCAATCACCGTGATGTACTTCCGGCGCAACTGCGACAATGCCGTGATTAACACACGACCAAAGAAGTTGCCTTAAACGCATATTTTGTTCGGTGGTCATACCTTTTTGCGTACCAGTAAAACCAATTTTCATGTTATCTATTTACCGCCTTGCATAAATTCCTAAATTTCCGACCTATCCGTTGCCAAAGAGTAAATTGCTTCCATTCTATTGTACCAGCAGATGGTTTATAATTGGTAATATAACCCACTTCGATACCGTCAATGGTTAGTATACCATTTTTGTTTGGCTTAAATGACTGTCCATCTGTAATCTTCATGTTATCCCCTACATCATTATTTGGCGTAATTTTTGGTCAATCAGGTCAGGTAGTTGGTCAATATTATTTACCGCCATTAAATCTGCTCCGTATATGCGGATGAATCTATCCAGTTTATTATCACCCAGACAGATATTTATGGTGGTAATACCTTTGCTGTGTATATCCTGTAATAGTTCGGGTATCGCATAGCTCTCAGAAGTGTTTGGTTGACCATCGGTAAAGTGAAACAATATCTTCTTTTTATTACCCGTAAGCCGCAATAACTGTGCTTCGGCTACTATCAAACCCTCATAACTTGGTGTAGTACCCCAACATTTATCGCCGTCCATGCCAAGGTTAATCTTGCCAGATTCTTTATCGTACAGTCTGGGCGTGTAAACCGTATGACTTTGGTCAGAGTATCCCAAACCGATAAATTCTACCTTTTCTTTGGTGAAGGCATCTGTTAATGCCGTGATTATCTGGTTAATTATTTCCTTACTACTGCACATAGAACCAGATAAATCCATGAGTAAGCATACCGCCATGTCTATTTCATCCGGTCTTTCACGGCGCTGGAAAACACGTTGGTCGCCGTAAGCTACGCGGTGCAATCTGCGGCTGGACACCCTCCCGGACATCATGCCACGATAGTCCTTGGTATGCTTCAGACGATAATCCTGCAATATACGCCGCAGTTTTTCTTCTACTGAATATGTTTGCTCTCTGGCTTCTGCCACCGCCGATGCGTTTTCGTCCGGCGTATAAGCGATTATGGAACGCGGACTATCACCCGCCAGATATGAGATTAGCTGAGATAAATCATCCCGTTTTTCAGACATGGCATCAGCTACATCCTTGGCTAATTTACCGGGTAACTCAGTTTGGTCATTAACTGTATCATCAAGATGCGCTGCCAAGTCTTGCTGCTTAAATTTTAGTGACTGTGTTTGCGGTTCGGTATCACTTTCGGTTGGTATATCCGGCTCATTAGTTTCGTCCGGCTCATTTTCTTCTGTGTCAGTTTCTTTCTGTTCGTCTAAGCCTTCGGGTAGTTTGGTATCTTGTTCCTCTGGCTCTGTATCAGGCTCTCCACTTCCATCTTCATCGTCTTGGCTGTCTGACTCCTCTGAATCATCTTCCTCTGAATCGCTCTCGTTTTTGGACTCATTGGTTTTTTGCTCTGTTTCTTCGGCTTCATCTTCGTCACCATTTTCTTTGGATTCACCGTCGTCTGTATCCGTTTGTTCCTGCTCATCAGCGTCATCTGATTCACCGGATTCACCATCACCTGACTTGGCTTCATCCGATTTATCATCTGCTGTTTGCTCGCTGGTGTTATCTTGTTTTTCTGAGCTTCCACCTGATTGATTGTCACCCGGCTGTTGTTCCTGTTGCATCATCTGTTCGGTTTGTTGATGGTCTGAATGAGCAGGCAAACGAGACAGTGTATTCCAAGCGGCGATAACTGCCTTATTTTTTGCCATTTTCTTAGAACACATCTTCATGGCAATATCAATCAGTCCACCGAGTATCTGCAAGTTTTCTGGAGTGATATTGGTAGGCAACTGATTATCCGATAGAGTGGCATAAATAAGCGCATTAATCATATCCAGTCTGTCACAGTCGCCCGCCTGTAATGGCTTTATAGCCTCGTCCATGTCAAATTCAGCTAGTGCCGCATCCCGTTCTCTCTGTAAATAATCACGGTAGCCCGGATATGCGGACATAAGATGGTCAACGAATATATCCTCATATATGCTGACCAAGCGGTCAATCGTCTGTCTTTCGTCTGATGAATGTATGGGTATTTTACGAAGTATACCCTGCATATAATCATTACGGTCAGACGAAAATAAAATGTGGCCAATCTCGTGGATGGTTAAACCGAGCAGTTCGTCCACTTTATTTCCAGATACAGGATACTCATTGCAGTCACCCAGTGTCTTGGGTGAAAGATATATTTTCTTCAGGTCGGTACTGGCCGTTTTAACACCACGGAAAACCACTTCTGTACCAGGGACAAGGCTTTGCGCCATGATTTTTGCGCCGTCAAGAATACTTACCAGGTCTATACCCGGGTCACTGGAGCGATTTAATCTCCATAGGTCTGACAGTGATTTTTTGTTAGATGTACTGTGCATAGCTGTCTCCATCCTGACGATTCTGCCACTTGGCTAACTCTGCTTCGTCCTTAAAGTTTAGCGACATTATTTCCATGCACTGTTGGCGCCACACCGGGTCGGAATAATTACCTAAGGCTGTTTCAACTGCTTGCCATAAAGCAGTCCCGCAACCCCAGGCTTCAGCGGCGTGTAACATCTGGCGTGTAGATATTTTGCGACTAATGGCCGGTGTGCGCCGTACTATACCAGCAAACTCAGCCAGCGAAAATGCGATGGCTTCGGGTACGCCTGTTTTCTTCATTAGCACTTCGGCTTCCGCCCGGGCGGGCATATAGTCCATGAAAACCTCACGGAAGCGGTCACGCAGGGCGGCGTCCAATGATGATATACCGCAGAACATGGAGCCTTCGTTAATCGTGGCAATGAACACCACACCATCGGCAACGTGTATTCGCCGTCTTAAGTCGTCTATCCAGGCGTTTTTCCTACCATCAAGTATAGGCATGAGTGGATTTAAACACCGTTCGTTTTCCACCCGGGTTAGTTCGTCCATTACCACCACACAGTTTGGTGTTTCAATACCTCGGACGAAACCTGATTCCCGGGTATCAGTAACTACATTGCCATTTTGCTCGATTAGTCTAGTGGTCTGGAATAACTGCTGCGGTTCCTGTAGTACACCGAAGTCTGCTACAATTATTGGACGATGATACTTAGCGGCGAATTGTATAGCAAGACTGGTTTTGCCACCGCCTGGCTGTCCTGTAATCAACAGGTTGGTCGGGTGTTTTTTGGATAACTCATGGGTAACACGCAATGCTTCGGCAATGTCTCCGCTAACCATAAAATACGGGTCAAGAGTGGGATAAAATACTTCGGAGTTGCCATTACCGTTTGTTTTCGGGCTAGGTGCTTCCGCTGTTAGAGTGGTCGTTACTTCTGGTGAAGTATGATTATCCATCACCACTTCACGCACGTCCCCAGACACATCGGTGACCGGTGCGATAGGCTCTGTTTTTACAGCGGAAGCACCATGTTCAATTATGGGTGCCGGTGGCGCCGGGGTACTCGCTACCGGCGGTCTGCCCGAACCGCCAGCTACCACTATACCTTCCACTATACCTTCCACAATCCCAGCGCCTTCACCGGCATGTTTACGGGCACAGATAATCATATGTAGCTTAATTGCTTTATCTGGTATATTTTGTTGGCAATGTGGGCAATTCATTGCTGACTCCCTTCTTTATTGATACACTTTAATTATAGCATACTTATAACTAAAAACAAGCGTTAAACACGATTATTTAGTTGGTGACATTTTGCCATCCCTGTGTGGACTAGGGAACAATAGTACCACATACCTTACACGTTCTGTAACCGCGGGCCGCCTTGTCCATATTATACACCTATCTGGTTGATTATTTTGGCAAAGTCAGCAATTTTGTCGTTGGGTATAAATACCCCGGCCGTTGGCCCGGTATAATGCTTACTGGTGATATATTTGCCAATTAGGATACCGGTTACCTCTCCGTTTTTGGACATCATTGACACCATTGCTTCGGTGGTGTCTGATATCCGTACTCGACCAATCTCCTCATATTCCATATTATCCTGTGATTTTGTTACCATGTCTTACCTCCGTTTACTTCTTATTTTGATTACCATGTAACGTATCTCACGCCCGGCTTCGCCGATAGTCATGGGCACTTCCTCTATTGGTTCACGTATACCCAGGTCAATCGCAAGCCGGGCTATAACAAGGCGCTGTCTAGCTGTGGCCGGAAGTTGTCTAGTTCCTGTTAATCTTGCCATATTCTATCCATTGATACCAGGAATAGACTATATTACGGCTATGCCTTATTAGTTCGGCGTACTTGCCGTAACCAGTTTTGGTAATCTCGACCAATCCCTTGTTTACCATATCCTGTATGTCGTCATCGGTACTCATTTTACCCTCCGTAGTTAACTACAGTCATTGTAGTTAGCTAAAATAGCTAGGCTAAACTTACTACTGTATCACAGTAGTTTTGCTTGTAGTACCTAAAATTTTGCTAGGTGGCTATCGCCATTTTTATCAGTCCACTTTCACCAACCGAAATTCTCTGTCTCCCATTGTAGTTGCAGAGTACCAGCCGGGATATAGTAAACACCACCTGGAACGAAATAGTCGTAATCTAGTGTTACCGTGGCTGGGTTGCGTAATGTGTGACCATGACCAAACCAACCTATTGGGTGACTCTCACAGTATGGATGCCTCTTCACTTTTTTAACACTCCTTTATTTAACGTCTATTATTAGTTTATCATATCTATAGCTAGAATCAAGGTTTATGGCAATTATGCCAGTTTTATACTTAGATTCATTGTGTTGTACTACAATACAACGCAAGCTAACAGGTTATTGTCCATGTGAATTAAATGGACTGTGCTTAAAAATTTTTTGAAAAATTTTTTTGAAAAAAGTATTGACTTTATTTTGAAAACACTATTGACTTGGGCTAAAATCGTGCTATAATTATAAATGTGAGCAAAAGAACTAACACAAAGTACTTGACTAACAAAGCCTTGTTAGTCTTGACCGCAAGGCAAGCTAACCTAGCAAGGCTAATATAAGGAGAGAATAAAATGGCAGACTTGATGGACAAGAAAATCGAGGATTTGACACCGCAAGAGTTAGCGCAGCTACAATCAAAACTGGCTGCCACGATGGAGGCACTCAACAATCGCCAGAAGGCTATCAAAGACACCGTTGAGAAGTCAGAGTTTGCCAAAATCGAAGCCGCGTATTCTGAAGCAGCCAAGGCACTAGGTTGGCTTAAGCCGCCTAAGATTCAGATTTTCGGCGAAGATTTTGAACACGTAAAGGCGGAGTACATCACAGCTAAAGGCAAGGCGAAGTCGGGTAACGGCACCGGCCGCAAGGTATCCCCGGACACCGGGAAAATCACAGTCAATAAAATCGCTACCGTGATGGGAGGCATCAAGACGCTAGAAGTCGGCGGAGTGACAGCGGAAACACCAAAAGAGCTAGTCAAACTACTCAAACAGGCCGACGGCAAACTTGAATCTGAACACTGTTGGGAATTGACTGGCAAGGGTATCACCGCCAGCGCAATTATTACCAGCCCGGCCCATGCTAAAGAAGTGACCTTAACCTTCAATGACGGCACCAAAATGACCGTTGAGGAAGCCATCGCTAAACTTGAGGAGGCACGCAAGGAACCGAAGATTTAACCCTTCGGCAACAGAATAGGCACCACATTAAAGGCCGCAGACATAACGCCTGCGGCCTTTTTTGTTGGCTAAAAACAGGTATGTTCTACCCCTACCCCCGGCAAGATTTAATCCACTCGTCAGCCAGCTTGCCCCGGTGATTAGCTCTGTGAAAGATACTCTTATATACCGCATACTGACAGACAGCTAGGCTTTGCGGCTCAGGACATCCAATAAGTTTTACCGGACTCAAGCAGTAGTATGCTTTACGCTTATACAGATTTGTATACCGCATACATTCCGGCGGTAATCTTGTGTCTGGTTTGATTTGCCAATTACCATTGTTAAGCTGTACAGCATGTATTTCATTATCCTCCAGCTCATTAGTGGAATATCTGTAACCACAATCGGAACAAATATAGTACGGAACATCATATGCCGGGTGTGGCTGTATGGTTATGCCAAGATTATTATGATATGCCTCCGTAACTTCGTTGATATGGTTCTGGTACAATATAAGCTCATTGCCACAATATTTACAGGACGACATGGTTTGCAACCCCCTTGTTCAATTCATTTAGCCTGTCACGGATACGCTTTTGTTGAATACGCTGTTGGGTCGTGGCGCATCTATCCAACAATAATACGGCTGATGAGTATTGTATAACACCACAATCACAGCTTTCTTTAATAATTCCGGGTTCGTAACTTTCATCGTGCCAATAATGTATGTGTTTGCCATCTGTCATGGTTTTAGACCCCCCTTATTTATGTCTGGAGAGTGCTGGTTTACTACCATCCCACAGGCTGTTGGTTTTCCATAGCGAACATACAGCTTAGTTCCACAGTATTTACAAAGATATTCAGCGTAGCCCCTACCATCATCCTTCAGGCATTTTCCCAACGCATGTTTGCATTTTTCTTTGGTTGATTCACTCATGTGGTTAATCTCTCCTTCGCCCATATTTATATTACGCTCCTGTCCAGTATAGAAGGAATGGGTGCATCACGTATTTTGGCGGGTCGCTTTCAATGAGTGGTGCCTTGCCAAACATTATATTATTTATTGCAGCAAATGGTACATGTGTATACACGCTAACCATATTACTGCGGTCTTTTGCCCATCTTAAATACTCATGTACCAGGTCTTTATCCATCCCCATCATTACACATGATGTGGTTAAACTACGGCGGATACTATGCCAGTTTTGCTCCCGTTCACGCCTTACTCCTGCCTGATGACACATTGAGCGGAAGGTGTACTGTATCATAGACTCGGACATATGTTCGTAGCCAGCAACAAACTGATGTGTTCCATCTGGAATCGGATGCTCCCGCATTACAACCTTGCCACGTTTCTTCTTTGCAACGTGTACCACGACAGATGTCTTGCTGATTTCTAAGTCGGTCATTTCAATAGAACGAAAACCGTACATGGTGGATAAAAATAGCAATGACGTGGGATAAGTATCGGGTTGTAATCGCCAATATTGCACTAAGCGTTTAATATCATCTGGTGGCATAGTTGGAGTAGTCAATTCTTCCTCATCGGGTGCTGGCGGTAAATCATCACTGTCAAGGGGAAACTTCTCGCCCAGAGACTTATACAATCTTTTCAGAGCATAATGCACAGTACGCAGGGTATTATCACAGTAACCGCTTTGTTCAAAGAACTGCATTAACTTATGGCGTGATAAATCACCCTCAGAGAACTCCAAGAAATTACGTGCATAAGACATATAAGCCGGTAAAGTATTCGGCGACTTACGCTGTATGTCCAGCTTAAATATGGCTATTAGCCGGTTAATTGCCTGCTGTTGTTGATTGTTCAATGGATTGCCTTAATTGCTGTAGCAGTCTCATATTATAATGGGCAACACGGTGTTTAGAACAGCAGTATTTCTGTTCTTCTTTACCGGTCAGGAACTCTTTTTGGCAGGGCGGGTAAAGACAATTTTTGGTTAATACTGGTTTACGTGGCTTAAAATGCTTCAAACGACATGTCGGGCAAAACCTTGTATTGTGTGAACTGCTAATATATTTATCGCCGCAGTCGTCACAAGTGTATGTTCTGGCAGAATTATTGCTCATTTCACCACCTAACTAACGCTTTGTAAACACTAAAATAACACTCTTATATGATAACATAGTCCTTTGATACCTTCAAGACGTTTTAGGGCATTTCCAGTAATTTATTTCTGAAAGACTTGCTTTTTTATGAGTAATAGTCTATACTTTATCTATACAGAAAATGGAGAAATAGATAGATTGCTCAGGTCTGAAATCAAAAAGTTAATACCGATGGGTAAATCGTCATTGGTGGTTCTCCTCCCAAAAACATTCACTGAATCATGCCATCTACAAAGGGGCGATTCTGTTGCCCTAATTTATGACAGCATATTGGTAATATTCCCCGGCATCGTTGATGAAAAACTGATTCGTAGTAAAATAAGTAAACTGTCCAAAATATTGGAAGATAGTAAATAAATTTAAGGAGAGTGGACATGGCTTTCTATGAAACACAGGGCGGCAAGGTAGTTCCGTACGGCGAGGATGTTCCAGCCGAGGCGGTAGTAGCTCTGGAACGTGCTGATGATGCCAGTATCATCAGCCACATGACAACCGGTGAGGCGGGAGAGGCATATATCTATCGCTATAATATCCAGACAAAGGCTGGCCCAAGGGAAATAATTGGTATCAGCGTTGACGGTGCCAAAGAAATTGCCCAACAGGTTAAAAATCTGGAAACATTACCGGACGTAAAGATTGATAAGGATTCTGACTCGGACTACTGCTATGCAATGGTTCGGGTCAGGAATTTGGCTACCAACGTAACTCTTCTTGGCGTTGGCAGACAGTGTAAGTTCGTGGTTGATTCCGGTAATAGACCACTCCATGAGCGCAACGATGAACACTGGTTCGTCAAGGCAATATCCAAAGCACAGCGCAACGGTATATTGGGACACGTTAGCCAGGAAATAATAGTCAATATAATTCAGAAATTCGGTGAACAGGGTAAATCAAGAAGAGTTGGACCACCAACCGTTGCAACACAAACACAATCCGCATCAAGGCAACAGGTACAACAATCAAAACAAGCGCCCGCACAACAACCATCACCAAAATCAGCGACTACCGTTACACCAGAAATTACCCCTGAAATGCTGGCACGCCAGGAGGAAAAACTGAAGCAAATGCGCCAGGACATAGCACAGCGACTTGAAAAGGAATTGTTACTCGATGCAGACAAGCGCAAAATTGCATTAAGGGATAGATTTGGTGTAGACTCACTGTTGCAACTCAGTGAATCACAGCTTAAAGATTGCAATGAGTGGATTAGCCAAATAATGTATGAGAGACGGCAGTCACAGCCATCGTCAACACCAGGAGCTAAGCCGACACAAGAACAATCACCACAAAAAACCCCGGAACAATTAAAGGACGAGACTGCTATTAAACTTGGCTTTACGTCCTATGATAACCAGTTGTTAATGCGCCGTGAACTGTATAATATACTTACTCAAAAGAATATGCTGGGGTTAAGCGAGCAAGAAGCCAGCGAGTTTATCAAAACACGGGGCTTTGCTAAAACGCTCGACATACCAAAAGATAGAATGGCTGAGTTTGAACAGGAAGTCAAGAGACTGATTGCCATTAAGAACGAACCGGCCCCTATACCAGAAAATAAAGGGGAACCAGAAATTTAAGCCAATTAAGGAGTTCTGATGCCACCACAAGTACCTTTTTCGCAAGAGGCAGAGGAGTCCTTGATTGGTTCCATATTAATTGACTCCAATGTTCTAAAATCAGTCAGAGATATAGTTACACCTGCGGATTTATTTGATTTCCGTGCCAGTGTGATTTATGGTATCATGTTATCCATAAACTCCGCTGGCTTGATTGCTGACCAAATTACAGTATGGGCTGAATTGGATAAATACAATAAGACGGTTGATAAATCCAGACAAATAGAACCATACTATTTGGCTCACCTAATATCCTCTGTCCCAACTTCATTACACGCCGAGAATTATGCCTGCATAATTAAGAACACGTCATTGTATCGTGAGTTATTGGTAGCATCACAAAAAATACAGGGGATAGCTAATTTACAACCACCTGACATTAACGCAGCTATTGATAAATGCGAGGCAGCCATCGAGAATATAAGACAGAAATTTAAACTGGGCAGCCGCCGTTTAATCCTGGGTGAACCAAGACTAATACAATCTCACCCTCCCCGCTATATTTGGAATGTGAATGGTAAAGATTTGCAGTTAAACTTGTCTGACATCACTTCCTGGAAAAAGTTTCGCAGTACAGTTATTTCTGAGCTTAATTTCATTCCAATACCACCAAAAAACTGGGATGAAATAGTCAATGGTTTAATTACACGCTCTGAGCAAATTGCGGCTCCTGTTGATGCCAGCGAGGAACAACAACTAAAAATTACCATTCTAGGATGGTTTGAACGGCGGCGTGAAGCCTCTGATTATACCGACTTAAAGGTTGGTATGCACGTACTACGCACATTAGGTGGGGTGGACTACTATTGTTTCCAAAGTACACCCCTCTTGGAATATATCAAACACGAATATAAACGCAATATGGCATCAAATGATTTATGGTTATATATGTATAAATGGAAGGCTGTCAGACACGAATGGCGTATATCCAGAGGCGACAGTGATATGCCGGTAAAATTATGGTGTCTACCAACATCATTTGCTGACGAAGTGCCTATAACCAGCGATAGTGATACATCGAGAAGATTAACAGCCGAAATGCCACTAGATGATAAAAAATTAGACAAGATGCCGGAGGACTGGTAATGCCAGTTAATCGTTGCCAAAATCTAAATCCCGTTCTAAATATATGTGACGACCTGGGTGATATATGCCAATATATGAAAGACCCAACACAATGTCCGGAATATAGTGCCGGTGTTATCTCACGTAAGAAGGCTGATATATTCAGTATACCAAATAATCCAGAGGAACCGTACAAACCACCGCCTGAGAGAAAGACCGAATCACTGATGGAATATATAGGTCGGTTAAATGATGAAATGGAATTACGTGGTATTAAACCTGAAAATTTGGGCAGTAGACCATTTGTTGAAATAGCCAGAGAAGAAGCGGCAAAACTCGGTATAAGACTAGAAATAATAGACCCCAACGCACCGAATAAACCAAGACCGACCACGCCGTGTTTTGCGTGTCAATCTACGGATTGGTGGTGGAACGGTTATAATTGGATATGCAACCGGTGTCATCCTAATTCTGAACAAGATGCACTAAATGAAATGCCGGAGGATTGGTAAATGGACGAGTACATTATGGAGGCAATCGTCAAAGAATGTGACCAAAAACAACGGCACATGATTGATTTATTACAAGCTAAATCAGAGAAACACACCAATAAATACCTTGTGGATAAGAAACATACACAGCTTAGTTATCTGAAAGAACCGGAAAGGTCAATGCAAATAGCGTTTGTTAAGAATCAAATACTGGACAAATTTATTTCCATACTAAATAAATTATAAGGGGGTAGATATGGCATATGATATTTACCACGAAAGTGAATACCAGGCTAGAAAAAAACGTGAGTTACCAAACCCAAAATCAATACTAGACATGGGACATGATAGTGTCCCATATGTCACATTTATGCTCAGTGACAAATATCCAGAATTTGTGGCAAATAATTACGTGTTAGACATATATAACAATGTTGACGTCGGTAAAATCAAGGCTCGATACACATTCCGTTTTATTAACGAAAAAATATTGGATGACTTCTTATCCAATGACGATAACAATATTATCCCGGTGCAAAAGCTGGACTATATTTTCGACACAGGCGATTTAATCAACTATGTTATGTTTGCCACCGGTATAATTATTTGTATACAGGTTAGCGCCTATCGTTATTTCCAAAATCGTTATCCCGGCAGTAAATTTTATTGCAGCGCACAAAGATATACAGTTATGTCTGTGCGTGACGGTAAAAAATTGGTTGGAATGTGTATGCCCATAATACTATCAGATGGAAACTTGGCACGAATACACGAAAGGATTGAGAGCCATGATTGACCACTTAAGTTACAGTTCTATCAATAGTTTTTTAACTTGCCAAAGACGCTGGAGTTATCATTACATCGAACATATTACCGTACCCGTTAGCGGCGAGCTTATTCGTGGTAGTGCTTATCACGAAGCAGTAGCCTATGGTTATTCTGCTAAGGCTATATATCAAGATTTACCGTTGCTGGATGACTTGAAGCAGGTGTACTCTCATTCGTGGGATAAGAGCATTGGCAACAGAATAATTATGGATGAGGACGAGAAGATAAGCATACCAGCGGTTGATTTCGGAGATAAAGACTCAGGCAAATTAAAGAATGACGGACTCAGGCTACTGGAAATATACTATAACCAATATATGACCAAAATACAGCCTGCCAAAGTTGAGCAGAAAGTTAATCTGGATGTTAATGGTATAAAGGTCGTTTCTGTTATTGACCTCATCTATGAAGAGGACTGGGATTCCTGCCCATACTGTGGGTACGAACAACCCGCCATTAGTGATGAACCGCCTAAAATATGTCCCAAGTGTGGTAAATAGATTGACAAACTTACTTGTAAGTGATACACTATAGAGTAAGATGATATACGTTCATAAGTGTAAAAGATGCGGGCACGAATGGGCGAGTAAGGACTCTCGCCCATTACGATGCGCCAAATGTAAAACTCCGTATTGGGATAGAGACAAAAGGTTAAAATGATAGATATACCAGAAAATATCCTGCAAGAATATTATATTGATGACCATAAATCAATAAAAGAAATGGAACAGGAGTTACTTATTGACCATCGTACAATACGTGCCAACTTAATAAAATATGGATTCCATATCCGCCATCATTCAGAAGATAATAAGTATAATGTAACAGAGAGTAAATTGCATGAATTATACATTGATAAACAATGGTCAATAACAATGATTGCCAATTATTATGGGTGCAGGGACTTTATAATTCATCACTATCTCCATAAATATGGTATTAACATTAGAAATTGGTCAGACGCAAGAAAGGCTGCACTTAATAATGGTAGAAAGCCAGGTAACTACAAGAATGGTGTAACGCAAAATAGCCAGGGATATATATTTATATGGAAACCAGATTATCCGGGAAGTGAAAGGCATGGCTATATTCTGGAACATAGGTACGTATGGGAACAGACTCGTAATCAAAAACTTCCTGATGGATGGGTGGTACACCATATAAATGGTATTAAAACCGACAATAGACCTGAAAATCTAATTGCGATGCCGCATTTAAGCCACGAAAAACTTATACCATTTATGGCACAACGAATAGCCGAACTAGAAGATAAAATAAGACAATTGGAGAATAACCGTGATAAGGATTAGCAAGACTGTTGTCGTAGACCACAAAACATCGAGCAAGAAATATAGTGAACTGGAAACTTCCAAATCTTTACAGCCTACGATTTATGGAATGTCGTTGGGTCTTGCAGAGTTGGAATTTTACTATCATCAGGCGATGGCTGTACAAAACCCCTATATTAACCCGATAAAAGTGATACGCAATCAAAATGATTACGAATGGGCTAAGACATTAATCGAAATGGTATGGCAACAAATACAGACCGGGATTTTCGCACCCAATCCGAGTGGTTGGTGGTGCAGTAAAGATTCATGCCAATTTTGGTCACAATGTCATATGCCTAAAGATTGGTAGGAGTTACAAATGGAGAAACGTAATGGTCACCCGATGTTCTTTGAACTCACCAAACAAGAGGAGGAACTGCACGAACAAAAGAACATGGATTATCGTAGTAAAGCAGACCCCCTTGCCAACTTTAAGCGTGTTTCCAATATTATGAAACAGTACCCGGACATGGATTGGGCAACACCAGAAGGTGTGGCAATTATATACTCACTAAAACAGATTGACGCCACACTTAGTTTGCTGGAAAGGGGTTACGCCGGTGGTGTGGAAAATGTAATGACTCGCGCCCGTGATGTCTCGGTATACTGGAAGATTTTACAGATTCTACATAAGGAGGGCGATACCAAGTGAAGCAGGGAACTGTCAGTGTACTAATTGGTAGTCATTCCATAGGACATTCTGTATTGGTATACATATCATGGTGTAAACTATATCACAAACCACCGTGTTTATATGAAACGGTGTGTATTGCCCTGCACGATGTGGGACACTGGGGCAAGAATTATCTTGATGACGAGGCGGCTAAACGAGAACATTGGAAACTGGGCGCCAGAATAGCCGGTAAGATATTCGGCCAAAAGGGCTTTGACTTAATTGCCGGACACGACAGGTATTCCGGTTATCAAGAAAGTAAACTACTTAAACCAGACAAATACTCATGGCACATCGCCCCGTACTGGTGGTTATGGTGGAATAATATAATTGAGCCAAGGATAAAACAGGGAATGGGTAATCGTGAAGCCATATTAGACTTTCGTAAATGGGTTAAACACAATGTTGAGTCGGGAGAGTATCGTGCCACGCACGATGCGTATATAGAAAGGACGGAAAATGAGAAACATAATTCAGCATCCCAATCCCATACTTAAACAAGTATCAGAGGCGGTCGAGTATAATGACCCGCGTATACGGGAACTAATACCAGACATGGACGGCTACATACATACAAATACAATCGGTATCGCCGCCGTCCAGTTGGGTGTAGCGATACGTTTTATCGGAATTAGGTTTGGTAATGAAGTTCTGTATATGGTAAATCCGGTGATAGTCAAACACTCAGAACAGACCTGTTCATCACTAGAGGGCTGTCGAAGTATCACCGACGGCAGGACGATATACAAGGTCACCAGACATAAGATAGTCAAGGTACAGGCTACTACCATACACGGTAAACCTGTTTCCGTTAAGTTACGTGATTTATCCGGTATGACGGTACAACATGAGATAGACCACCTGGACGGGCTGCTTATCTGCGACAAGGGTAAACTAGCCGGAGTCATTAAAGAAGGAAAGGCACCGCACAAGACCGATGATGTTACTAAATGAGACGTGCTTGGTTAATACTACCTATTCCATATTAGTACTGTTTCCATTTCATTCATTCATTCATTACAATCATCTATCAATCTGGAACGAACGGAGTAGTAACGTAGTTATAAAGTAGTTAGTATAAAGAGATTAAGGTAAACGTGGGGTAGACGTAGTGTAGTAGTAGTAAGTGTAGTTAGTATTTTCAGGGATGTAGGTGGCACGTAGGAGACGAAAATCAAAACAGAACTAACTATGAACGTGCAAAAAAGGGTTGTAGTAACTATAAGACAGGCTACCGTAGTTGTAGTCAATTAAATCAAGGAATGTTTAGTCAATGCGTGTCACAAATATAATAAGTAACTGAATATAACCTACTACTAACTACAAGAGAGGAAATAAGCGATGACCAATCAAAGAATAATCAAGAATCTTGCCAGGGGAGTAAGATATAATAAATACCAGGAAATCATTACTTTGGACAAATACACCATGCGCCTGATTGGTGAATTTATGCGTGAGGGCAAGTGTCACAACACTCCAGACGATGCCATTCGTATGCTATTATCAGAGCGTTATGGTATAAAATATGTATCCGGTCAAGAATTAGACTGGTGCCGATTATATGGAAACCCGGATGACTTGATGACCAAACTTGAAAACGACTTACTGCAACACAAACATGGCGATAGCCGTAAAACGGAGATAGAGCCGTGATTTATCGTGTCTGGTACGAACTTGAGGACGGTAGACTGCGAATGGTTGACTGTGGCAACGATGCTAAGTATGCCTGGAGAATAATCACAAGCTATTTTGGTGGTGCGCAGTATTATCCATATCTGGAGTATATATGTCAGAAGTAACCAAGGTCTACGGCGCTCCGGGAACTGGCAAAACAGCCTTTCTTATTGGCAAGGTTCAAGAGGAATTAGCCAACGGTGTTAGACCAGAACAAATCATATACACCAGTTTTACGAAGGCTGCTGCAACAGAAGCTAGAGATAGGGCTGTTAGTAAATTTCTAGATTACAGTCCTGACCAGTTTTGCTTTTTCGCCACAATACACAGTATATGCTTTCGTCTACTGGACTTATCCCGCAATAATGTGTTTACCGGCAAAAAGTTTTTGGACTTTTGCCATATGTATGGTTACGAAACTTCTGATAGTAGTAATAATGCAAGCGAGCATGATACGGAGTTACAGGACAGGATTCTTAAAACCGACACAGACTATTTTGAACATTTTATTGGTTGGTATCGCAACATGATGATTGATTTTGAGGTGGCTTATAATCTATTTACCACTCAGGTTGATGTTCCCAAGGAATTTAGCATTGAGCGCCTTAAAGTATATATTATGCGGCGCAACGAATATAAGGCAAAAACAGAAACTTGGGATTACTCTGATATGCTAGAAGCCGTGTTGCAACAACAGTTAATACCACACAATATACAGGTTATTATTTCTGATGAGGCCAATGACCTCACTCCACTTTTATCAAGCGTGTTAAAAATGTGGGCATCGAAAACCACCCGTTATTATATGGCGGGAGACCCATATCAATGCCTCCCGGCCGGTACTAAGATTTTAACCCCTGATGGCGAACGTAACATTGAGCAAATTAAATCTGGTAACAATGTTATCTCATCTATTGGTGGTGGACACACAACGATATGTACAGTATCGGATATAAACAAATCACACAGTGACTGTTTGTTTATTACAATAACAACCAAATCTGGCAGGGTGTTGCGATTAACACACAACCATCGTCTCTTCGCTTATTTTCCAGATATTAAAAATATAAATAGAAACCATAAATCACAGTATTACTATTTATACTTAATGTATAAAGAGCAGATTGGGTGGCGTATGGGAATTACCAATCAACCTGGTTCACGTATAAGAACTGAGGGCAATGCCCCAATTGTATATTTAATCAGGGATTTTGATACAGGAGAGACGGCACGTTATTATGAGGCGTTTTATAGTTTATGTTATGGCATACCAACGCAAACGTTTATTAAACACAGTCCAGAACAATTAATATACGGTGATAAGCTAAAAACATTGTGTGACCAACTAAATGTTGGCGAAAGAGTAAAACGGCTTACTAATGAATTTGGGTTTGATATTAATTTCCCAACGATTGTTCCGCAATCATCAACCAAGGCGGATAGATTGGTATTGAACATTAATATGTCAACTGGCAGCTGGGGGGATTTTAGTAATCCGGTACACAGACTAACACTCGAAACTGATAATCCCGAAATATATAACAAGTTAATCAGAGCAGGATACCATCTAAAAAAGTCTAAATATGGTATGAGGATGATGGTTGAGTTAAAAGACTTTGGGGACGCATTAACTATGGCGGACGAAATTAAACAAACAGTCGGTGGAGTACTGAAGATTACCCATACAGCTATAATAGAGGGTAAGGGTAGGTCTGGATTAATAATGCCCGCAGGGAATGTAATGCGTGGATTTATGATACCAGTATATACAGATAACGGAGTAATCTTTGATGACGTGGTTGATATAAGGCGTGAGCATGGAACAGAAGAAACATACGATATTAATGTGAGCAGAGCGCATAATTACTTTGCCAACAAAATAATGGTTCATAACTGCCTTTATAGTTGGGCTGGGGCTGACCCGTCAATCATGCTTGATATGAAGTGTGACAAAACGGTTAATCTGGCACAGTCGCACCGTTGCCCCGTAGCGGTACATGACCTGTCACGCAAGATTGTTAACAGATTTAGGATACGCTATCCCAACGATGATTATAAACCCAAGAACGAACCGGGTGTTATTAGTTACTCTGTGGCACAAAAAATACCCTGGCAAGAACTTAGCGGTAAACGTGTATTCTACTTACACCGTACCCATTATTTACTTAATATGGCTATGAACCAACTAATCGAAGACGTGGTGCCATTTATGACACTTCGTGGTAAGAAATCACCGTTGCAAACTAGCGATGCAACCTTAGCCGATATAGCTTACAGATTAATTACGGGGAGTAGTGTCACCATATCTAACATAACCAAGATGATGGATTATATTCCAACAAAAACAAAGGACGGTAAGTTATATTTGGAAAGTGGGGCAAAAACCAAGTGCCGTGACATGGTGAAGAAAAAGAGTAACCAGTCTGTGTATATTAACATGTTACCACAACTCGGTTTTACCAAGCAATTTCTTAATGATTTTAATGGTAGAAACGCCGTATCTATACTTCACGGCATATCTGATACTAATAAGGTTTATTTAACCAAATTGGTTAATAAATATGGCATCGGCGTACTTGAAAACCAGCCGAGCGTGATAGCAGGGACGCTCCACAGCGTCAAGGGAATGGAGGCAGACGTTTCCATCATTAACCTTAACTTAACTCGCAAAACATACCAGGCTATGATTAACAATCCAGACCAGGAACACCGCTTGTTTTATGTAGCTGTTACCCGTAGCAAAGACCGTGTAATACTGGTACAACCAGACGATTACCAAAGTTATATACTTTAAGGAAGGGAACGGAATGACTAAATTATTTTGTATGTCATGTGGCGGCTACCATAAACCAGACCAACAAGATACATGGGTAGATTATGAGGGGTGGAGATTCCATCCACCATTTAAGTGTATGTGTTGCGGAAAGGAAATTTGTGCCAGGCAATTTGCTTATGGGCGATGTTGTGGTTCATGTGATATTGGTGCATGTAATCCAAAAAACATGGCTTATAGAGTAAGCGCGGTACATCCATATCCAGCATGGTACGCACCATCACTCAAAAGAAATGAACAGATAAATGAGTTTGCCATAGCACTTGGAAATGCAACTAGGTTATAGCAGAAGAGTTTATGTCACTAAACGAACTAAAGACCATAAGGGGTAAACTAGATGCCGTATTTGCTGATGTATCCAGTGACTATGGTTGCATAGGATACCTGTTTGATAATGGCGTTGATGGCATGGGAACTGGTTTTAGTTGTAATGCCGACCAAGGCGATGCGATGATGGCAATAAAGAGAATCGCCGAACATTTTGGCATAGACTTATACACACTTGCCAAAGTTCTCGGAACTAAAGAGGAGAATTAATATGACAACCAAGCAAGAGCTTCAGTCCGGTATCCGCAATCTTTATTTACAGTCTGATAATTTATCTGATGCGGCGAGTAGATTACCCAAAAGCGCCACTAGAGATTCTATGGTAGAAAGGTTTTGGCTTGCGTTTAATAAGATGAGCCACAATATTGAATTGATGGATATGTTATATCCACACTCATGTTGGTATGGACTTACAAATAAAACGTGTCCCGGGTGCGTTTGTGACATTTGCCCATGTATACAGAAAGGGGGTTATTAACGTGTATGAGCAGCTTAGTTTCAGTTGTCCACATTGTGGCAACAATGTTACAATAACAGTGCAGGGAAACCCTGTGTTCAAGACGGATTTATTAACCAAACGAGAAAAACAGGTGTTTAGCCTACTAACAGAGGGATTGACCAGCAATCAAATTGCTCACAAACTGTCACGTTGTAAACGCACGATTGATACACACAGGGTAAACATTAAACAGAAGCTAGGCATACAAAGCAGTAGGATTGCTTTGTTACAGTATGGTATGAAAGGAGAGTAAACAGATGGGTAATAATGTTACTTTGGACGAGTATTTCTTTGGAATCGCAGAGGCGGTATCACGTAAAAGCCATTGTCTGTCTCACAAATTCGGAGCGGTTGCAATACGTGACAAGACGATTATCGCCACTGGCTATAATGGGCCACCAAGAGGATACCCACATTGTGAAGGTATACCGGTACAAAACTGCACTGGATATGCGCCGGGCAAACTGGAATGTCCACGCCATGCCATAGGATTCAAGAGTGGACAGGGATTGGAGATATGTCCGGCCGCACATGCTGAATCTAATGTACTTATTGCAGCAGCCAGAATTGGTCATTCACTACTTGGTTGCACCCTATACACAACATCCCCGATACCATGTCGTGAATGTTCTAAACTAATTGTTAACGCTGGTATAATTAAGGTTGTGGTAATGGGTGGCAATCTGTATTATTCAGACATTGGATTATCAGGCAAGAATATTCTAACAACGTGCGGTGTTGAGATTGTTATTTTGGGCGGATACTCTGAGACAAGTGGCTAAATCACACCGCATCGTTGGATATAACACAGAATGGAAGGCGGCGCAGCGTGCCGAATCATTCGGTTACTATGTATGCCGTTCTGCCGGTTCACACGGGGCTGCTGACGTTATAGCGGTTAGACATGGAGAGGTTCTTGGGATACAAGTCAAGCATCATAATGGTAAAAGCGTTAATCTTAGTCTCTACAAGGACGATATTGCCAGACTAAGAGAATTGGTTAAATACGGTATGATGCCCATGTTATGGGTCAGGCTACTTGGCGGCAAATGGTATGAATATTTAGTAACAGACGAAGCAATGTATGTCGCTAATTGGATAGATAACCAATGGGTTATAGGAGAGGCTGTATGACTCAACAACAATTCTGTTGTGAAAATCCCGGTTGTTACCAAGTCAACTTTGATTATACGTACTGTCCATATTGTGGCGGAGAATGTGATTGTTGCCCACGCAACGATTCTAAGCAACCATCACAACCAAAATTACCGCAATGCAAATGCGATGTATGTGGTGGTGATAATTTAGTAATGCGTCATGTTGATGGTGTCAATCGCTGCTTGAACTGTACTATGCAATACTATTACTCTAAGTATGATTTTCCAAATAATCCAACTATTGATAAGGCGAAGGATAAAATTTGGAGACAAAAGTATAATATAAATATTGAGGAGCCACCGATATAATGACAGAGATAATAGTGTGTTTTGCGGTAGGTTTTATAACAGCAACTCTTGGCGCTATTAAAGATTCACCACATGAAGGTTTCAAACCAATTATATTTTGGCGTTCTCCGGTTGTGTGTTGCTTATGGGGAATAGTAGCACATTTTATATTTACAGGGGCTAACTTAATATTAATAGCCACGTTCAGTTCTACTTGTGAACGGATAAGTGTTGAGACATATAAAGCCATTATTAAGAAAAAACCAGGTAAATTTGATTGGGGAACTAATAGAGATAGGGGTTGGTTATCAAAATGGTTTTGGTGATTTTAGGTACGGCGGGAGGATTAATTGTTGGTTTCATCATAGGTATTTTATTTGATATATGGTGGAAGGGTAGGTGATGCCACAAATGACAGAAATACTGTTTAAGCAGGATAAACAATTTCGTAAACTAATGTTTACGGGGTTTGGTGAAAATTGTTATTTAATAATGGTGTTAGCTTACTCCAACTCACAAATGCGCTGCTGTGCAATATGAAGCAATGTCCAGTTGGTATGTTTATTACGTGTCATGGCTACCAGGTTTTCGGGTCTATTATCTGTTTTTATACCATTTATATGATGTACAACTTCATCATCATCCAATACTCGACCGAGTTTTTGTTCAATTACCAATCTATGTTCTGAAATATAGCCGTTACTTGTTGCACATGGATGATTTGGACAATAAATATGACGATATCCACTATCAATATAAGAACCGCCCTTCCAGTGTGGACTGTTTCCACCTCGCACACTAATACCATAGCATTTTTGGCACAATTTAGCAGCATGAAATTTACGGCCGCCGCATTTTGGACAAAAATCATACCTCTTTCTTTCGTGTCCTTCAATACGACAATCAGGGCAATACTTAGCACGAGTACCCCCTGTAGTAAATTCATTGCCGCAAATTTGACATGTATGTATATATTCTATAATCATGCCTGTATTATACTATAAGAATAAGGTTTTATCAAAATGGAAATAGAATTTAGAAAAGATACAGAACAACGTAAGAGTTGGTTTATGAAAGCAGCATTTTCCCATCCCGCTAAAATGTCTTTACCATTACAATTATGGATAATTGAAAATTATACGAAGCCCGGGGATATAATACTAGACCCAATGGCAGGGAGTGGAACACTAATGGTATCATGTTCTCTTGGAAGGCATTGTATCCTTGTTGAGCTTGAACCACGATATATAAAAATGGCGACAAACAATTGGAACAAAGTCAGCATGATGCACAGTCTTGAATATCCAATGGGTAACTGCACCATCATACAGGGCGATGCTCGCCATTTGGATAAATTACTTGTTGACCATATTATTACTAGCCCACCGTATTCCACAAAACAGGTAATAGATAAAAAATTCTTTGCTAAAATGCTGCATGACCAAGGCGGGCGTAATGTTGAACAGGAAAGTGCCGGGTTGCGTGAAGAGCCGCAAGACCCAAACAATATAGCCAATTTACCATACGGCGACATAGACTCGGTAGTGGTTAGTCCACCATACGAAAATAGCGTTAGTGTGAATGACAGTAAGCAGGATGACCGGGCTAGACGACTTGCTGATGCCGGTTATGATGCAAAACAATTCATGGGTGGTACGGGAAGGCAATCACAGCAGGACTTTTCTTATCGTCCTGATAAAATTATTACATCACCACCATACGAGAACGCCATTCATAAACAAGATGCCAGTTCCATGTTTGACGAAACACTGGATGCCACAAAACAGAATTTTGTATACGGTCAAACCAAAGATAATATTGGCAATCTCAAGGGCGGCAATTACTTACAAGCCATGTTCGAGGTATATGCCCAGTGTTATAAAATATTGAAACAAGACGGTTTGTTAATCTTGGTGACAAAGAATTTAATCCGAGACAAACAGCCGGTACGCCTTGACCTGGATACTATTAAACTGTGTGAGAAATGCGGATTTTATCTATTTGCGCACCATTACCGCAAACTACCCGCACAAGGCGTATTTCGTAATATGTACCATAAGAAATACCCCGACGTTAAGTTACCGGACAAAGAGGACATATTGGTATTTTCCAAAACACCGTTACCACCGGATGAAATTTAGGAGGCGGCATGACCGTAAATTGGTATTACCAAGATTCGATAGTTAAATTTGCCAAAATGGACTGCATTAAGGGCATGGCAGAGTTACCGGAAAACACGGCAAATCTTATTGTGACATCGCCTCCGTATAATGTGTCCAAGGTTTATGAAGAGGGTGTATCATTCGGAGATTACCTGAAACTGCTATCGGACTTTTATACCCAAGGCTTTAGAGTAATTAAAAAGGGTGGGTATGCAATAGTAAATTTTGCCGACTACTACATTAAGTTTGGTGGAGAAAATCCACAAGTACAACCGATGACATACTTGCATCACCTAATTGCAGAACACGCAGGATGGGTACATCAGAATACTCGATTTTGGAAGAAAGATTTTGCTAGTCTATCTGACGCATATTCCGCAAATAGTAATACACCGAAACAGGAGATAGAATATATTATGACTTGCCGTAAACCCGGCGGCGGTAAAGAGAAGGTTCGGGAGCAACAGTATCATCCACATCAGATATGGGACACGACAGGCAAACGCCAAACCGATAAAGCAACTCTAAAATTACATCCGGCAGCATTTCCAGAACATCTTGTGGTGATAATACTATCTGTGTATTCAGACCCTGGTGATACTGTGATTGACCCATTTTTAGGTTCAGCCACAACGCTCTTGGTCGCAAAAAAGATGGGGCGCAAGGGTATAGGCTTTGAACTGTCGTCGGAATACTGTGACACCAGCATGATTCGATTAAGCCAACAAGCCATTAACTTTGATGATAAGAATGGGCAGATAATTATGCCAATGGACGAGGTTCCGATATAATACAACTATGCAAAGAACACGTATAAATGAAGATGGTGAAATTGAACGCCGATGTTCTAAATGTGGTGAATGGTGGTATCCAACAGAGGAGTTCTTTTACCATGATAAAAATAAGAGTGATGGATTATCTTTATGGTGCATTGCGTGTATATTAGAATACTGGCACAAAAGACATCCTCCATCAAAAATAAATATTGATAGGGAACAAAGAAGGGCGGAAATATTAAGACTTAAAGAAAATGGTAAAAGCTGTCAAGCCATAGCTGACATGTATGGAGTAACAAGGCAAGCTGTAAGTAGTATGTGTATTCGCACGCAAAAAGACGGAGGTAAGAATGGAAGATACACCAAACGGAGCAATGTTTTCACCACTAGCCGTTTACCGCTATAAGTTGTGGAGAATATGGGATAAAAGCAAACCAATGATAATGTTTATTTGTCTTAATCCATCTACTGCTGATGCTGTGAAAAATGACCCGACCATCACACGTTGCCAGGTGCGAGCAAAATTGCTTGGTTACGGCGGGATGTATTTTGCCAATATATTTGCATATAAATCAACACAAATTGACGGGTTATTGCACAGTGATGACCCGATTGGTAATCCTGAAAATGATAAAGCCATACTTGAAATGGCGAGAAATTCAAATGCGGTAGTATGCGGATGGGGCAATTACGGTTCATATCTTAATCGTTCCGGTGATTTAGTAGACACATTATCATTAGCTGGAATTAAATTGTGGTGTCTTGGTATAAATCGCACAGGCGAGCCAGTACATCCATTGTACGTAGCGTATTATACGCCAATAATACCGTACGAAAGGAGTTAATAAATGAGTAGTCCAATGCAGGATGCCATGAACCATTGGTTGCAAAAGTATTCTATGGAAATTAACACAGATACCGCCCATGATATATGCCAACAGCTTAATCTTACAGGCGAAGAATATGACGCTTGTATCCTTGCCGCCGTGTCACTAGAGAGGGGCGAAATAAATAATGATGAGTTCACCGTGGCTTTGGCAGATGCAGCAGGTAAGACACCCGAGGAAATTATGACGGTGTTATCAGGTAAGGAGATAGTGTCCAAGGCAGATGACGAAGGAGATGTTGATGCCGATACAAATATCTAAACCAAAAGACTGGACCAACCAAGAATATGCTCTGTACCTTAAGCTGTCTAAATATGCCATAGACAACAATCTTGAACTAGCTAACATAAGCGGTTCACTGATACAGCGCATCGCCACCATTATCAAGAATAAAGGTAGGTGTCCATGTTTGCGAGAAAAACGTCCAGTATGCCCATGTAAAGAATGTGTTGATGAAGTTGCAAGGGACGGCGCTTGTTATTGCAAGCTGTTTGTTAAGCCGGTAGGTAAGGTTTTGTGATAACCATACTTAAGCCGCCAGCGGCGGAACTGGCGGCTTAAATAATATAAAGGAGAGAAAGATGGCTATGCTTTGGCGACTTTCTTGCCCCGGCGGCAGTCAATAAACTGAATCATGCGGTCAACCTTGTTCTTCGCAGTAACACCGGCGGCGCAGCGCTTCGTGTCGGCTAATGCCGCTTCCCAGTTACTCATATTGGCCCCGATAGAGTTCATATAAGCCTTGTACGCATCTAGGTTACTTGCCATAGCATTACTCCTTAGTTTTATTTACTGGATACATAATACCATATAAGTATAATCTCTGTCTAGTACCCCTGGGGACTATATAGTATCATATACTCCCTTATATACGTGTGTAGTATACAACATTGACAAATGTAGTCACATGACGTATACTACACATATAATAAATAAGTAGGGGATAAACGCAATGCCTGATATAGAATGGAACGCATTTAGCTGGTTATGTGATACCAAGGGACTACAACCATTAAATCTATTTCACGGCGTAGAAAGAAGTGACCCAACATTTATATATATGGGTAAAACTGGTTACGAAGTCAAGGTATTACATGGTAATACCGTATCCATTGACCGCACTAAATATATCTCATTACAGGAAAGTTGGCAGGGTGATGTGCTGGTATTCAAGACTAATAGCGATACACCGTATCTGAGCATACCGTTTCACAGGTTGCCCGAAGGTGGTGGTAAATATCTGGACATAAATATTAGGTTACTGGATGATAAAGACCGCTATGCCACATTCAAGTTATCTGCTACCTCTAAAGAGCAGTTAGAGGAATTGCGTACTAGCGTGGAAACAAAAGTGCAGTCCATGAATAGTTGGAATAATACATTAGTACAGGCAATGTGCGCTATGAATTGCGACTTAAACTTGATTAAATGGGGATATATTACCAGATTAAGTCCTATCGGTGGAAGCGTTGACTGTCCATACTGTAATGAAATGAATTTTGTTACAGGCAAGTACAATCTATACTGGCTAATCAAATGCAAAAACTGCGGCAGACAGTTTGTGGCTAAGAAGAGGGTTTAGTCACCGGTCTATTTTCCTGTTCGTCACAGATTGCCAGACCAGCTTCAACCAAATCCCTGATTTCACAAATCTCTCTAATTGCACAAGTAGCACAAGTTGGCGAGGATACCTGTTTCCCACACTGACATTCCACAATCTTCTCAAACGCCTTATTTTTGATATAGTTGGATGCCTTAAAGAAGTCGTTATTTAGTATATGATGGTTAATGTCACTGGCATCATCTGGCGATAATTGTCCCCGCGTTATCAATTCTTGAATACGGGCATTTATTATATCCTTTAGTGGTTGTCTTAATTCTGCGTATCCAGTTCTTAATGCCTCCACCATGTTATATAATCCGAACACACTATCAGCGGCATTAACACACTCTTGTTTCAACCATGTATCTCTTGCTTTACCCATAATTGATTCTTCCATTACAGTTCTTCCTGCCAATCAATTACCTTACCGGTCTTGCTATTCCATAGTAAGAATTGCCGAATTGGTATAATTTCACTGACTCCGCCACCATAGTGCACCTTAGCCCAATCTTCAGCATCAACCTTTTTACGAAATGCCATTGGTACAATGTACCACTTATCAGTAGATAAGAATTTCCATTTTATACCCCAGGCAACAAAACTTTGTGGTTCATCCGGGTCAAGAGGAATGGTATCATAATCTAATACATCCGGAATTACGTTTTCTTCAGCCATTTTACTACTCCTTCTGCATTTTGGTTTCAACTGTTACCAAGGTATCATTGTGACTACCACCATGCCGTACTATCAATATACGATTCATCTTAAAACCGCGACTCTTTGTTAGTCCCATAGTTGACCACCCAAAGCAGATTGCCTTACCACCAGGCTTAATTATACGAGCCATTTCATCTTTTAATTGTGCATGTTTTCCAGCAGCAGCATAACCAAACATTCCTGTTTTGATTAATCCGTAACTATGCTCTGCCTGGTATGAGCTATATGGTGGGTCATATAGAACACCGTCAACACTATTATCACTGAATAGTTTTAGGAAATCGAGTGCATCTAAATGATAAGTTGTATCAACTCCTGGATTAATATCATTAGTAACCCTGGCTGGACTATTATAACCAGCAAATGGGTCTATCCACAAATCTTCAGTGTTGACCTCCTGTTTTAGTAACTCGGATATTGGTTTAATAATAAATGTATCCTTACTTGGTTTTCCAAATACTCTTTCAATAAGTGACGAATCAGTCATACATTGCATAAATGATGCAGCTTTTATGCGTGTGTCACCACTACCATCAAGTATATTAATGCACTCAGGATTTAGCCATTTGGTCATCTCCTGGTGCATAATTGATTCATCCATCATATTATCCTAGTCAAACACCCCAGCTAATTCAGGGAACTCAGGTAATGCTTCCCACACCACTTTACAGCTATTCAGTAATAGCTGTTTATAATCCCTTGGTATTTGTTCGAGTGGATAGCCACTTATGTATTGTATATGTCTATCCAGTTCCTCCATTATTTGACTGCGCCGTTCCAATAACGGGGCGTATTGTTTCTCAAGTTCACGTATTCTTATGCTGATAAATCTGCGTTCTGACAGAAATACGTCATCGCTAATTTTTGGTTCTGGTTTAGCATCATGGTCTTTCTGTAGTTTCTTGATTTTATCGCCAAAGAATCTTAGTTGCTCTCTTATGGGTTGCGCATCAGTTACAAACTGGTCAATCTTTGTTTTAATCCGTGACCAGGCCGGTTCTAGCGGTGTGAAGCACTGTATCTTTTGCCCGATTTTACCAGAATAACCAATGCACATGATTTTATCATTATGGGTTATCATTTCGGTTACATCTTTGGTGCTGGGCCGTGTTTCAATCTCGTGTCCCCTGGTATGAGTGTGGAATGTGCCTATGGTATCGGGATTTCTTATGATTGGTACCGTATCGTATGTGCCGTGAGTTACCTTACCCAATGCGTAACCGGTATCTATGGGCGCACCCATTTCTCGTCCACTCAACCCACTATCCATCGTTATTTTAACCATCTTGTTACGTGTTTCTTCCGGCAAAGTATCGCAGACGGTGCCTTGACACATGATGGATATATTTGGTTTTAACCAATTCTTTAATGATTGCCGCATGATTGACATTGCATAACCCCCTCTGTGCGTAATCTAGCTTCAATTCCCTGCGGATTGGTGGCATATGTATTATTTGGTACAAAATGTCCACCACTTAATCCAGAATTTAATCTATATCCAAATTCCTGATAGTGTTCATCTTCTTCTTTGGCAATTTGCTTGTATAGTTTAGCGGTTTCTTCGTCACCTGCTTCTTTGGCGTGTAATGCTCTTACATGGTAAACGCTAGATGCCATCAGTTCCTCCCCCATGCTTTGGCGGAGTTCCCATTTAACCATCTCTTTCTGCATTACACTATCCATAAATTAGCCTCCCTGCATTTTCTTCAATATGGTATCAATATCACTGTCATTGAAATCCAATCCCAGGTTAGCAAAATTCTTTATAAGATAGTCTTTAACCTGGGAGAAACTAGATGATTTACCAATAGCACCGGTGATATGTTGTGCCAAATGCTCCAATTCATCACCTGTTAATATTTGTGAACCAGGCGAGCTGCCCGGTGCTAATATTGATGGCGGAGTAGTTTCAAAACCAGGTATATAACCACGACTTTGTGGATTAGAGAAGTCCGTGCTCAGCCCCTTGTTCTTTACGATGTCACGCTTAAACTCGCTGGGAGTATAAACATTAAAATATTTGGTGTTAGATGGACTGACGAATTGTATTACAACATGCTCGCCATATTTTGAACTACCGATAATGTCTGTTACCTCGCCTGTGTCTGGCATGTGTCCCTTGGCGGATACATCAATGACCGAATCACCAACCTTAACTGTTTCGCCCCTTGGTGATTTAGCTTTTTTAACCTTGTCACCAACGGTAACTTTCTCACCATTAGCATACATGACAGATATATTAGAAGGTGAACCGCAACTCATGTTAGAGGTACGCCTTCCGCACTGACATTCTACAGCATGTTCCATAGCCACAATACAGTCAACGCCATCGGTCAGTTCACGCTGATATTTATCAATACACCGGTCATCCATCCAGTGTGTTTTCCATTTCTTAACGGCGTCACCCATTACTGAATCAGCCATGT
>Ga0265297_10002437_pt1 | contig 37882 bp, 28 predicted proteins | sample Munlanlwell13791_FD_192502 | JGI IMG/M metagenome (GOLD analysis project Ga0265297, IMG submission 192502) | Leachate microbial communities from a municipal landfill in Southern Ontario, Canada - Leachate well 137-91 | ecosystem: Engineered > Solid waste > Landfill > Unclassified | place...
TCCAGCACGAGTTCTACAAGGAGCTGCTGGCCAAATCCGTGGACGAGAGGAATATCGAGGAGGACATCCACCTCAGCAGCGAGGAAGCGGCCGAGGAAAAGGTCTACGAGTAAATACGCCGGGGCCTCTCGGCCTCTCGCATTACCCCGAGCAGCAGATCAATTGGAAGAGCGCTTGAACGCGGACTTTCCCGGTTAAACCGTCCGCTTTCTCCTCGTAAAGTAAATCAGGCCCATGGCTATAGCGATGGCGACCAGGGCAATGCTGATGTAGAGGATGATGCTGGAGTCGCTATCCACCGTAAAGCTGCCCGCCGGCACACCGTTGACGTTGACGCTGTAGTTGCCCGGCTCGCTGCGGGTCACGGTGAAGGTCACCAACGCGGTAGAGCCGGCGCCAAGGGTGACCCCCTGCACGGCCTCTTCCTGCCCGTTGATGTACAGCCTGACCGCTGCCGTTCCATCGGCATCGCCCCTGTTCACCATCATGGCGCTGACCGTCAGTGATGTCCCAGGTGCCACCCTGTCTGCCGAGAGGCTTGCGCCCTGCGGCGTGATGTTGGGCAGGCCCATGGGCGACCCCGCTACAGTCGGGTTGCCGGTGTTGAAACCTCCGGCGCCGTGCGTGCCGGTACCGAACATTGATATTGATGCTGCGGTAACAGTGAAAGCGTTGTTCAGTGTGCCGGTCCCTACCGTGCTGGTGACCGAGACGTTGCGCGCGCCAAGGTCTGCGCCCTCCGTGATGGTGATGGTTGCCGTAATCTGCGAGGCGTTGTTTAATACGAAGTTGTTGACCGTGATGCCCGGGCCGAAGCTGACCGCGGTGGCGTTTGTGAGGTTGTTGCCGGTAATCACTACAGCTAAGGTCTGTCCCTGCTGACCGCTGTCGGGGCTGACGCCCGTCACGGTTGGGGCTGGGGCTTGCGTTGAATGCATTTTCACGACGGGTATATCCAAATAGCCGCCTGCAAACGGATTGAGTGGCGGAATGCCGCCCGGGCCGTTCCAGGTGGCATAGCTGGATCCTGCTGCATAGACGTTGCCGGCGGGGTCATAAGCTATGCCTGACCCTTGAGCGGAATTATCTGCCGGGCCGTAGAAGGTATGCCACTGGTAGGCGCCGGCGCTGTCGAGATTAAGGATGAATATATCCTCATTACCTGTAAAAGCATTGAGTGGCGGGGTGTCGCCCGGGCCGTTCCACGTGGCGTCGCTGTATCCTGTTACATAAACGCTGCCGGCGGAGTCGGCGGCTATGCCGCGCGCCAGAGCATCATTAAGAGTCGCCGGGCCGTAGAAGGTATGCCACTGGTAGGCGCCGGCGTTGTTGAGTTTGATGACGACGATGCTAGAATGACCGTCGCCCTGATAAGGATTGAGGGGCGGAGTGTCGCCCGGGCCGTTCCACCCGGCGCCGCTGTATCCTGCTACATAAATATCGCCGGCACGGCCTATCGCTATGCCGAAACCCCTGCTGTCAACGATCGTGCCGTAGAAGGTATGCCACTGGTAGGCGCCGGCGCTGTTGAGCTTGATGACGACTATATTGATGCTATTGCCTGTATGAGCATTAAGGGGTGGAGTGTCGCCCGGGCCGTTCCACGCGGCGCTTCCTCCTGTTAAATATACATCGCCGGCGGAGTCGACGGCCGCGGCTGTACCTTCAGCAGGGCCATAGAAGGTATGCCACTGGTAGGCGCCGGCGCTGTTAAGCTTGACGACGACCATATCTCCACTGTCTGTATAATCATGCAGAGGGGGGGTGTCGCCCGGGCCGTTCCACGCGGCGCTGCTATTTCCTATTACATAAACATCGCTGCCGGAGTAAACAGCTATGCCATTACCTGCGACATAATTATCCGTCGCGCCGTAGAAGGTGTGCCACTGGTAGTCGCCGGCGTCGCTGAGCTTGAGGATGAATATATTCTGGCCGCTGCCCGGATAAGCATTGATGGGCGGCGTGTCGCCCGGGCCGTTCCAGGAAGCATAGCTGTACCCGGTTACATAGACATTGCCGGCGGCGTCGACCGCTATGGCATTACCTGCAGATGAACTGTCTGCCGCGCCGTAGAAGGTATGCCACTGGTAGTCGCCGGCGCTGTTGAGCTTGACGACGACTATATTCGCGGCATTCGCTGCAAAAGCATTGATGGGCGGCGTGTCGCCCGGGCCGTTCCAGGCAGCATCGCTGTAGCCTGTTACATAGACATTGCCGGCGGAGTCGACAGCTATGCCATAACTTTCAGCAGCAGCAGAACCATCCGCCGGACCGTAGAAAGTATGCCACTGGTAAGTCGGGTCGATATTCAGGCTGTGTTCTGCATCATAGCTTCCCACGCTGAAGCCTACCTGGTTTGGCGCAAGCAGGGTGTATTGTACGGCGACCGGCTTTCGTGCTCCTTCGATATCCTGCCAGGCCACCGGTGCATCCTCGGTGATATATCCGCTTTCAAATCTGAAGCTTAGACTGCCGCCGGGCAGCTCCTTCACCGGCACATTGTATTTCAGGCGGATCTCCGCCGGGTCTCCCCCCGGATGGACGATATAGCTGCTTTCGGCTATTCCCCCTGAACTGGTGGTATAGGTGATGTCCGTATCCTTCCATACTCCCTTGTAGGCAACTGTTCCCAGAAGCTTGGCGTTGATCTGGGAGACATCCGCGCCCTCAGGCGACGGCTGAACACGGTTACTTCCAACAAATTCAATCTTCAGCGCATGATCGAGCCCTGCCAGATATACGTACCTATCGCCGAAGCACAGCACATGCCCTCCAGCGTTGAACTGGAGAAGCTTCGCTGAAGAATTAGATATGGTGATAGTTACTGCTTGTTCCGGGACCACCTGTCCTAAAATAGCCACAATTAGCAGTATCAGGCAAAGGCTGACAAAAGCACGCATCAACAATACTCCATTTTAATTTTGCCAAAGGGCATTATTACATATTAATCTGTCTGCCGCAATTAGCGCGGGCATGACCTTCGTGCAGGGCGTGGGACAATATTGAATCCAGCTTAAAACCTTCTCCAGACGTCCGATCATCTGGTTAAGCGTTAGCGCCAGCCTTCCCAGTTCATCCTTTGTCTTTACGTCAATCCTCCGGCTGAGGTCGCTCTCCTCCATCTCAAGCGCTGTTTGAGAGATGGTATCCACCGGCTTGAGAGCACGCCCCGCCAGGAATATCCCGCCCCCTCCCGCGGTTACCAGGCAGGCCGGTATCATTATGAGAAAAACGCCAAGGAGTCCATTCAGGGATTCTTCGATAGGTGCCAGGGCTTAATGAATTTCATCCACAGTATAAAATTCAGGTTAAAGACATTCAGATTTAACGCACTATTGCCTGGTACAGCCCCGGACGGGAGGCGCTACCAATCATGAGGCCGGCAGGTCTGAAAAGTCTCTATCTCGCTGAATAGATTGTCGCGCGTAATCTTTATCCCGTCCCTGGAGGACTTATACGATGCAAGGGTCCAGGCCATGGTGAGGTATGAGTCTTCCGGTGAAGCGCCCCAGTCGCCGCTGACAGCATTTTTCAGTGTATTCTCATCCCGGACTTTATCGATAAAGAATTTCATCTGCCGGTAAAACATGGTATTTCCCCTGCCGTAAGGAGCCAGGGCGGAAGAATAAAGATTAAGGGGTATATTGGAAAGGCGGTATATCCCGACTTTCATTCCACGTTTCTGGTAAGCATGGGCGGCTTTGAAAGCGATCCTTCCCTTTTCTCCGTAGATATATCCACGCTCAAAACCATAAGGCCATCCCGTGCGGACGATATTCTTATCATAAAGAAAGACTGCGCCATTAGATAGTCTGAAAGTGGCCACGGCTATATCCTCATAGGGACGTGTATCCGGATAACACCTTTTGGTTTCGCATGAAACCTGTTCGATTTCCATTCCATAGAACCGGATGATGTCGATATAGTGCGGCGCGTGATCGAAAAAATCGCCTCCCCCGGCTCTGACGTCGCTGTACCTCCAGAAACCGAATTGTCTATCAACATCGAATCCATGTTGCTTGAGTTTCCGGGCAACATTCCCCAGCCAGCCACCGGAAAGATCCGGGATGAAAAAGTACCAGAAGATACTGACCTGGAAGATTCTTCCCAGGGCATTTTGCATCAGCAATTCTCTGACCCTCTGGTGCCCCGGTTCAAAGCGCTTGCAATGGCCCATGAGAATATAGACGTTATGTTTTTTGCCCGCCTCGATTATCGCGCGGCAGTCTTCAAGGGTCGTAGCCATCGGTTTTTCACACAGGATAGGAAGACCTTTTTCGGCCGTGTCTTCAACATGACGCGCGTGAAGCCATGGGGGTGAAGATATGACAACGGCATCCAGGTCTTCACGTTCAAGCATGGCACGGTGATCATCATAAACACCTTTCACCCTGTACTTTTTTGCGAAGAGATTTCTGTTGTGCGGGTCGGGATCACTGATTGCGGCAATACAGGCCCTCCCGTCCGCCTTGATGGCCGGACCATGGCCCACCCGGCAGATATTTCCTGCGCCAATCAGACCTATCTTTGTTTTTTCGCCTTGTCTCATACTTCTTCCCGGAGCTTTATAGTATCTTTTTATGATTATATCTGCTTCAATACGTTTTCCAGATACACCTTCGATTCAATTGCCCATGCGTCGATATCAACCGGATGTCCCGTATGTACCTGTACGGTCAAATCGCCGGAATATCCTGTTTCTTTAAGCGCGGAAAAGAAGACCTTCCAGTTAACCGAACCGTGTCCCGGCGGAAGGTGGACGTCGCCCTGCCCGACACCATCGTTATCGTTGCAATGAACATAGATAAGGTCCTTGCCGGCCTTGCGAACGGCATCGGAAAGATTGGGATCGGTAATGTTCTGATCTGCCGTATCGATCATGACTTTGCACTTGGGAGAATTAATCTCCCTCATCATTTGAAGCGCATCATCCAGCGTAACCATCACGCGTGATTCACACCAGGTGAGCGTATGAAGCGCCATCATGATGTTTTTTTCTTCAGCGCGCCTGACGACTTCACGCATACATTCACGGTTCCATTCCCACGCCTGTTCCCGCCGTGTTCCGTGGATCATGTGCCCGGAAATCATATTGACTATAGGGATCCCCATTTCGGCCGCCATATCAACGCAATCGATATAATATTCCACCGACTTCTTTCTGATTGCCTCCACGGAATGAGAGAAGTTGATGTGAAGCGCCAGTCCGCCTCCGTTGACCGAGAGCGCCACCGCTTCCAGACCGGATTCTTTGACTACTTTCATTACCTGTTGACGGGCCTTTTTATCATACAGGTCGGGGCCGAGATGAGGGCTGTATGCCCAGAAGTCAACGACTTTATAACCTATCCTGCCGATTCTCCTCACGGCCTCCTCCAGCGTTGTGTAGTCCAGGTATCCCATCGTACAAAATCCTAATCGCATAAGACTCTCCTTTTTCTCAGTCAGGTGATTATTATCTTATTGCCCCTGGGCAGCATACTATATCCTTATCTGTCCGGTTGTCAATGCACCCTCCGGCTTCAGCTGCAGCCGCGTTTTGTTATACTGGGAGAAATTTCATTATCTATAAAATGGGAGGTGACTGATATAAAAACCATCTATAAAGTCCTGATAGCTGCAGTCATAGCCCTGGTTGCCGGCGCCGCCATCGGTTTTGTCACCGTTAATCCCATTGCCGATTTGGTTACCAGTGGGAGCAATATAAAGAACGGACCCTGGTCCACCAACCTGGCCTACGGCAGCACCGGTGCAAATCCCTATGTCAAGGCCTGGGTCGCTGAAAACGGGCTTATGGCGGTGAGTGCGTCCTTAAGCATTTATTTGGACGCTTACACTGATGACAACGGGCAGCCGCTGGTCGCCAACTGCGACTACGTGATTCAGGGCCCTGCGCCCAAGTCGGGATATTGGAACATCACTGTTTACAATGAGAACGGCTTCTTGATCGCCAATGACGAGAATCGCTATTCGTTTAGCTCCACCGACATCCAGTTTGAGCCTGACGGCACTTTCAAAATATACCTCTCGGGGACACAGAAGCAGGGGAACTGGCTGCCGACCGGCAACGCCACAAAGCTGAACTTGTACCTGCGTCTGCATGACTCCGGGACTGCTTACTCGACCGCCGGTGCGCTGAAGGCAGCGCAGCTGCCGAACATCGTCAAGGAGGGCTGCCAGTAATGAAGAAGTTGATGCCCTGGATAGGATGGACGCTTCTGGCGATCATCGTTGTTGCCGCCATTGTAAATCTGATCGTTGCAGTCAACATTCCCACCGCCATAATGGAAGCAACGATTAACAAGAAGTTCAATTATCCCAGCAACCAGTGGATTTTCGAAGCACCGGTAACAGACAACAGCACGGATGTGGTCAGGCCGGCGCCTGATGATATCTATTCTATCTGTGTTTACGACGTGAGCCAGCATCCGCTTCGCGTGACATCTATGACAACTGAATATTGGACCATCTCCGCTTTTGCCATGAATACGGATAATTTCTTCAACCTTACCAGCTCGCAGGCGAAGACGAACCCGGTTGAAATTATATTGGTCTCCAGGGACATGACATACGAGGACCCAACGGGAAGGGCACAGGTCGTAACAGCGCAGAGCGACAAAGGCATACTAATGATCACGATGGTTATCCCCAATCAGGATGCTTTACCCGGCATTTTGCAGATCCAGAAGCAGACTACCGCCGAGCTGGTCGAATAGAATCAATAGGCCGTATAATCGGGCGTTATCTCATCGATTTTGACGGGCCGGTTTTCCTGCGCCGATCGGATGGCTGCCAGTGTACAAGTTACAGCGTGCATGCCGGCCTCGCCTCCATAGCGGGGCTCGCTATCGTTCAGGATGCACTCGATTAAGTGATTTACATGGTTCATGTGCCCCTGCGGATAATAGTTGATGTCCGACTCCCATACGGCATCGCTGCCTTCATCGATGCACAGCCCCATGGTCTCCTTTCCCTCCCGGTGCAGTAAAAGGTGCTGCTGCTTGCCGTCCCACAGCAGGTTGCTGCCTCCCTCGCCCAGCACTTCGATGGCGCCACGCTCGCCCAGGATAAGGCTGCTGAAGCCCGTCATCTGGTCGTATTTCCCGTTGAGCTTCTCGGCGCGCGCCCACAGGCCCTGCAGGTCGGTATCCTCGTATTTCCAGGTTATGATGGGGATATCTATATCCGGGATGCCGTAAACCTGGTAATCGAGGGGATGTTTATCGGGCATACACTTCGTCGTAGCTGTAACCGCATATATCTCATGTATGGGTATATCCTGCATGAAGTACTCCGCGGCGGAGAATAAGTGCACCGCATGGTCGAAAATCCAGGCATACTGTCCGCCGCAGGATTTCACGGGGTCCACCCTCCACTCGGGGTCTTTGCTGCTGGGCTCCAGCCTGAGCCCCTTCCTCAGTACCCAGTTCCCGAAGCGCTGCCGTACCTGCAGCGGGCGGCCTATCTCCCCCGAGTCGATCAGCTCGCGGGCTTTGACGTGCGAGGTGAGAAATACATAGGTCTCGCCTACCAGCAGCTTTACGCCCGCGTCGCGCACAGCCCGGCAGGCCTTGATCCCGTCTGAAACGCTGCTGCAGAACGGCTTTTCACAGTGTATGTGCTTGCCCGCAGCTGCGGCCTGCTGCGTCATAATACCGTGCAGGTAGGTGGGTGTGCACAGGTCTATGATGTCGATGTCGCTATTGAGTAAATCTTCAAAGGATAAAATCTGCACGTCGAGTTTGTATTCATCCACATATTGACGGGCGCGGCGCGGGTCCGCATCGCTCACCGCCACCAGCTTTACATCCGGATGAAAAATATAGCCTGCCAGATGTGCCCTGCCCGCCAGGCCCAACCCGACGATGCCGGCCTTTAATATGCGTTTTCCAGCCATTTACACCGTCACTTCGAACCGGATGATTTATATTATATGAAAGCATGAACAAATACAATCAGCGTTCCACCCCTTTCACATTAGCGAGCAATTTATTTATAATCAATGCAGGGCGTTCCGGTTTGATCGGCGTGATTTTGACCGTTGATCTAATATAAAATTCGCGGTATAAAGGAGTGATGCTGTATGAAAAACTTTCTGCATAATTTTCTGATTCTCGCTGTATTGCTTGCCACAGTGAGCGCCGTATTTGCGGGATGTACTCCCGGGGTAAAACCTGTCCAGCAGGCTATTGATCCCCAAGAGGCACAACAAATAGCTTATGATGCCACCGTATACGGGTTTCCGCTGGTCATAATGGATTTGACACGGCAGGCCTTTACGGCGGTACCCGCATCCACGGAGAACGGTGCGCCGGTAGGCCAGTTCAGCAGTAAGAAAACATTTCCCGACGCGACGTTTACCACCGTGGTACGGCCCAATGCAGACACGCTCTATTCAACAGCCTGGGTGGACACGGCCGGCGAGCCTTTTATACTGTCGGTGCCGGATACAAATGGCCGTTACTATATGATGTCCCTGCAGGATTACTGGACCGATGTTTTTTCCTCTGTGGGATCTCGTACTACGGGCACCGGTGCCGGCAATTTTGCCATTACCGGCTCCGGATGGAGCGGTAAGTTGCCTGAGGGCGTCACAGAGCTAAAATCCCCGACCAGATGGGCGTGGATAATCGGCCGCTTCGCCTGCGCCGGCTCTGCAGACTATGAGAATGTCTGGAAAATTCAGGACCAGTTGAAGCTAACGCCGCTTTCCGCCTGGGGCGCCGATTATACGCCGCCTTCCGATGTCCCGGTCGACCCCAATGTCAACCTCAAGGTTGCTCCTCTAAACCAGTTGCTGGCGATGGACGCCCCGACATATATAGACTATTTCTGTCGGGTGATGGTGGAAAACCCTCCCTATCAAGCCGACGCGCCGATCCTGGCCAGGATGCTCAAGATAGGCATCAAGCCGGGAGCGGATTACCAGGCTTATTATGCGGGGCTGGACGACGATGTTAAATCGGCCATCCAGGCCGGCTATCAATCGGCTCTGGCCAAGATCCCTGCAACAGGCCCGGGTGAAGATAAGAACGGGTGGCGCATGGTATACGGCGCCGGTGATTACGGCACGGACTACATGCTCAGAGCGGTTATAGATTATCAGGGACTGGGTGCTAATCTGGATGATGATGCCTTCTATCCGTCGTTATATAGAAATATCGATGGGGAATGGTTATCCAGCGATAATAAATATGTGCTCCATTTCGATAAGGACGTGATACCACCCGTAAACGGTTTCTGGTCGCTTTCCATGTATAATGATAAAATATTGTTCGCAGCAAATCCGATCAATAGATACAACCTGGGCTCAATGAGCAACCCGCCGCTGATAACAAATGCCGACGGCTCGATCGACATTTACATACAGCGCGATTCACCCGACTCCGCCGGAACGCCAAACTGGCTGCCGGCGCCTGCCGGCGGCAATTTTTCACTGACATTGCGACTGTACTGGCCTAAAGAGTCGGTGGTGGATAAATCCTGGGCGCCTCCGGCAATACAACAGGTTAAATAAAGGAACTATTGTATCCAAATATTCACGATATATGGGAGTAAAAGCATATGAAAAACGTACATGTACATAAATTTCTGATTCTTACTGCGATACTTGTTATAGCTGGTTTGATTGCTGCGGGATGTGCTCCCGCCGGGCAATCAGTCCAGCCGGCGCAGCAGGCTGTCAGCGCCCAGGATGCACAGCAGATTGCCTATGATGCTGCCGTGTATGGATTCCCGCTGGTCATAATGGATTTGACGCGTCAGGTCTTCACGGCAGTACCCAAACCCATGGAGAACGGGGCGCCGGCAAACCAATTCGGTAACAAGAAGGAATTCCCCGATGCCACATTTACCGCCGTGGTCAGACCTAACGCAGATACACTTTATTCAGCAGCCTGGGTGGACACCACCGAAGAGCCTTTTATACTGTCGGTACCGGATACAGCGGGCCGCTATTACATGCTGCCTATGATGAATTTCTGGACGGATGTTTTTGCTTCGCCGGGCTCCCGTACTACAGGTACAGGCGCAGGAAATTACGCTATCACCGGCCCGAAGTGGAGCGGTGAGTTGCCCGAGGGCATCACAGAAATCAAGTCTCCGGGCAGATGGGTCTGGATAATCGGACGCATTGCCTGCAGCGGTTCTGCAGACTACGACAATGTTAACAAGATTCAGGATCAGCTGAAGCTGACACCGCTTTCTAAATGGGGTACCGATTATGAGCCGCCGGCCGATGTCCCGGTTGATCCCAGTGTCGATCGCAGTGTGGCGCCTCTGGACCGGTTGCTGGCTATGGATGCCTCAGCCTATTTCACCAATGTCTGCCGGCTGATGGTGGAAACTCCACCCTACGAAGCCGACGCGCCGATCCTGACAAGAATTGCCGGAATAGGCATCAAGCCGGGCGCAGATTACATGGCTTATTACGCGGGGCTGGACGACGATGTAAAATCGGCAATACAGGCCGGCTATCAATCGGCTCTTAAAGCTATGCCCCAGGCCAAACTGGGTGATATGAAAAACGACTGGCAAATGGTGTACGGCACCGGCGACTACGGGACGAACTACATGTTCAGAGCGTCTGTAGATTATCAGGGGCTGGGCGCCAACCTGAATGCCGATGCTTTCTACGAGTCAACATTCATAGATAGCGAGGGACAGCGATTCTCCAGCGATAAGAAATATGTGCTTCATTTCGATAAGGACATGATACCGCCGGTAAACGGCTTCTGGTCGCTGACTCTGTATAACGAAAAAATGGCGTTCGCCGACAATCCCATCAATAGATACAGCCTGGGATCCTTGAGCGATCCCCCGCTGATTAAAAATTCCGACGGCTCACTGGATATATATGTACAGCGCGATGCGCCGGACCCGGTTACACCCAACTGGCTTCCGGCACCCGCCGGTGGCGACTTCTCTCTGACAGTAAGGTTATACTGGCCGAAGGATATCGTGGTAGACAAGCAGTGGGCATCCCCGGCGGTACAACCGGTTAAATAAAGAACTGGATCATTCAGCACGAGTTCCACAGGGAACTACTGTCAACACTGTGCAGGGCTGACTCCCTGCCGGATATATCCGCATAGCTTTCCATCTTTAAAGATGAAATGATATGATAGGCTGTAGGTTCGATAATTAAAGGAAAATGATCTTGTTTTTCACATCATCCGATATTGATTTCCGCGAATAAATAAAATACCTTTAGGGTAAGGAGTGTGGTCTGATGGCTGGCAGTACGGGTAATGGTTTCAAACTGACCCTTGTCGCATTCGTCCTCGTTACGGCAGCAGCACTGATGAGCATACGCACATTCCCGACGCAGGGAGAAGTCGGGTGGCAGTCGATCTTTTTCTGCATTCTTTCAATCGTTATGTACCTGATCCCGGCATCCCTTGTCTCTGCCGAGCTGGCAACCGGGTGGCCGCAGGAAGGCGGTGTGTATGTCTGGGTCAAGGAAGCATTCGGCGAACGATGGGGCTTCACAGCCGTATGGCTCCAGTGGTTTCAGATGACCATCGGATTTATCAGCATCCTCACGTTCATAGCAGCAACATTCTCCTTTCTTTTCAACCCGGCCCTTGCGAACAACAAGATATACGAGTTTATCGTGATTGTGGTCATCTGGTGGGGGCTCACGTTCCTCAACTTCCGCGGTCTCAAAGCATATGCCCGTATCAGCTCCTGGTCGGTGGTATTCGGGACGTTCATCCCGGCTGCCGTCCTGATCGGCGGGGGATTGTGGTATATCCTTGCCGGAAATCCGGTTCATCTGTCACTGCAGCCCGGCTTTTCTGATTTTATCCCCAACATGTCCTCTCTCTCGAATCTTGTCCTGCTCGTAACGTTCGTCTTTGTCTTCATCGGCATCGAGATGACCGCAACCCATGCCAGGGAGATCAAAGATGTTCAGAAGAATTACCCCCTCGGCATCCTTATTGTCGGTATCATCATGGCGGTGGTGAGCATCATCGGGGCGCTTATCGTAGCAATGCTCGTACCGGTTAATAACCTCAATCTGCTGGCCGGGATCATGCAATCGTTTAGCGTCATCTTCACAAGCATCTCCCTGCCCTGGCTCACATTTCTATTCGCCCTCCTGATAGCTATCGGCGCAATCGGTCAGGTTTCAACATGGATCTTGGGCCCGGTCAGGGGCCTTTTTTCCACAGCTGCAGAGGGCACGCTTCCCCCCGTACTGCAAAAGCAGAACAAGAACGGTATACCGACAAACTTGCTGATCCTCCAGGCCATCCTTATCACGTTCTGGGGTGCGGTTTACGTTATCCTGCCCGGCGGCGTGAACAGCTCGTTCTGGATGCTCTTTGCACTCACAACAACCGTCTACATCGTCATGTATTTCCTCATGTACGCGGCAGCGATCAAACTGCGCTACAGCCAGCCCGGCGTGAAACGGGCGTTTAAGGTCCCGGGTGGGAAAGCCGGCATGTGGATAGTATCCGGATTCGGTTTTATCATGATGGCCTTCCTCTTTCTTCTCGCCATGCTGCCTCCGTCCCAGATCAAGGAGGGAAGCAGTTTTGTGCTATTCATGGTTATAGGCACCGTCCTTGTAGCTGCCATCCCTCTCATCATCTATGCATTCAGGAAACCGGGATGGAAGATCAGCAAATCAGCCGAAGAGAGCGCTGAATAATTGAAAAGGAGTTGATGCAGTTATGGCAGAACAAAAGAAAACTACCAGGAAAACCGCCGGTAGCAAAAATAACCAGGAGAACGTTGAAGTAAAGGCCCTGTTCCTGGGCCCCCGGTCGGAAAACCGGGACTATTTCAAGAACATGCTGACGTTCCTTATGGACGAGCATATGCACTGGAGAAGGGATTTCCACCCGGAAGATCCTAATGTCACCTCGGCGCAGGAGATGCGCAGCGAGCACTTCCAGTCCACCCTTGACCGCATGACTGAGGTTCTACTCGATCTCTCCGCTCGCCTCAAGGAGGACTCCATGCCCTGGTTCTCAGCCAGGTATCTCGGCCATATGAACAGCGACACGTTGATGATCGCCAACCTTGCCTACATGGCGACCATCCTCTACAACCCCAACAACTGCGCTTATGAGGCTTCCCCCGTGACAACGGTGCTTGAAATCGAGGCGGGAAAGGACATGGCAACCATGCTCGGGTTCGACCCGGAGACCTCCTGGGGCCACATCACGACCGACGGGACAATAGCCAACTATGAAGGGCTCTGGATGGCAAGAAACCTCAAGTCCTTCCCTCATGCCGTCAAAAAAGTAAAACCGGCCCTTGTAAAGGGCCTCAACGAATGGCAGCTCTCCAATATGCCCGCGGCAAAGATCCTCGACCTCCTCGACCGGGTGAAAAAGGCAAAATGCTTTGATGAGGTCCGGAACGAGACCGTCCGCGGGACCGGCGTTGGTCAGGGGACTCTCGGCGTCGTCCTTGTCCCTCAGTCCAAGCACTACTCGTGGGTGAAGGCGGCAGATGTCCTCGGGATCGGGAACAAGAACTTCATCGAGGTCCAGGTGAATGAGAACTTCCACATGGATCTCGATGTCCTGAAAAAGACGATCGATAAGCACATTGCCAGGAAGATACCGATAATTGCGGTAGTGGCCGTTGTCGGTACTACCGAGGAGGGGGCCATCGACGAGATTGCACGGGTCGTGAAACTCCGCGATGATTACGAGAAGCAAGGGATATCCTTCTACTTCCACATCGACGCAGCGTACGGCGGCTATTCCCGGGCCCTGTATCTTGACGAGAACAATAAATTCATCGAGTACGATGGGCTGAAAAAGCGTCTGAAAGACGACGGTGTCTTTGTCCACGACTTCTCGTACCCGAGCAGGCTCGTATACGAGTCCTACAAGGCGATGGGAAAGGCCAACTCGATCACCATAGATCCGCATAAGATGGGCTATGTCCCCTATGCTGCCGGAGGAATCGTGGTGCGGGACCGTCGCATCCTTGACCTTATCTCCTATTTCGCCGCCTATGTCTTCGAGGCCGGTGAGAATGCCCCGACGCTCCTCGGCAGTTACATCATGGAAGGCTCGAAAGCCGGGGCAACCGCAGCTGCCGTCTGGGCCAGCCACCGGGTCATCCCCCTGAATATCAGCGGCTATGGCCAGATCATCGGCAGGAGCATCGAGGGGGCCCGGATGTTCACCAGAGAACTCCTTAAGACCAGGAGCATCAGGGTTAAGGGAAGAGAGTTCATTGTGAAGCCTCTGGTGGAAGACCCGGATTTCAATATCGTTTGCATGGCGTTCAATGAGAAGGGGAACACCAGTCTCGACCGGATGAACAGGCTCAACGAGGCAATTTACGATGAATCCTCGTATATCAGCGGGCCCGTTTACAAGAATGACTGGATCACCTCCAAGACAGCCCTGAGCGATGCCGACTACGGATCGGCGCCCAGGGCATTTGTAAAAAGGCTGGGGATCCCTGATAAGGAATGGGAACGGGTAAAATCCGTATATGTCCTGAGGATATGCGTCCTTAACCCGTTCATATCGCACTTCGAGCACATCTCAGTGGTCTGGCAGCGTTATCTCGAAATGCTGAAAAAGAAGATCGAACAGGCCATTGAAAACGAGAAATAATAGGCATCTCCAGCGCCCGGCCGTAAAGCCGCAGGCTTGAAACGGAAACGAGTGGAGCAGATCACGATTTGAAAACAGGAATGAAGCCGGCATACCGGATGGGGCTTGCGGTCTTGACTCTCCTTACCCTCGCGTCATTGTTCAATATCCGCAAATACCCGACCATGGCGGTGACCGAGTGGCAGCTGGTCTCCTTTTGCCTGCTTGCCATCCTTCTGTATCTCATACCGGCCTCCCTTGTCTCGGCTGAGCTAGCCACAGGATGGCCTCAGACAGGAGGAGTTTATGTGTGGGTCAAGAAAGCGTTTGGCCAGCGGTGGGGATTTGTGGCGGTCTGGCTCCAATGGTTCCAGATGACTATCGGCTTTGTGGCGGCCCTGACGTTTATTGCCGCAACGTTTGCCTACGCGTTCATGCCGTCCGTTGCCGACAGCAAACTGTACCAGTTCATTGTCAGCATCATCATCTGGTGGGGCATGACGTTTGTAAACTTCCGGGGACTGAAGACATATACGAGCATAAGCTGGTCGTTTCTGATCATCGGGATGCTGATCCCGGCAGCTTTTCTTATTGCAGGCGGAGCGCAGTATATTCTGGCCGGCAATCCCGTCCAGTTCACGCTCCACCCATCATGGGGAGAACTTATGCCGGACTTCGGCGATATCAGCAGTATCGTCCTGCTGCTGACATTCGTCTTTCTCTTCATCGGGATCGAGATGACTGCAGCCCATGCCGGTGAAATCAGCAATGTGAAGAAGAACTATCCCCTCGCAATTTTGATCGCCGGGGTTGTGATGGCGATCGTAAGTATAGTAGGTTCCCTGGTAGTCGGACTCCTGGTTCCTCCCGCCAACCTGAATCTTTTAACCGGCATTATGCAGGCGTTCGAGGCTATCCTGGGCGGTTTACCATGGCTGGTCTCTCTAACCGCCCTTCTGATAGTGATAGGATCTATTGGTGAAGTCTCTACGTGGATACTCGGGCCGGTTCGGGGCATTGCCTCGACGGCGGATGACGGAAACCTCCCCCCCTTCCTCCAGAAGACAAATGCAAAGGGGATGCCCGTAAACCTGATGATCCTGCAGGCAGTCTTCTTCACGTTCTGGGTCGGGGTCTATGCAATCCTCCCCGGGGGAGTGAACAGCTCCTACTGGATTCTCCTTGCATTGACAACGATCGTCTATATCGTTATGTATTTTTTTATGTATGCGGCAGCGATCAAGCTCCGGTACAGCCAGCCCGGCGTTGAGCGGCCGTTCAAGATACCCGGCGGGAAAACCGGCATCTGGCTTGTCGCGGGATGGGGTTTTCTTGCCATGGCCTTCCTCTTCTTTCTGGCACTTATCCCCCCGAGCCAGATCGCGTTTAGCAACCTCTCGACCAGCAACTATGTGCTCTTTATGATCCTTGGTATGCTGGCTGTTGTTGCCATACCGGTGATAATCTACCAGCTAAAGAAACCGCAGTGGAGGCCCTCAGCCTCGGCCTCAACAGGTTCTGACCCTCCCCCACCGGACCAGGGCGGTTGCTCTTAGAGTTACCCTGTCTCGTTCGTACCACCATCAGAATGGCGACAACCAGGGCAATTGAAATGAGGTGAATGTATATAGGTTGCTCACCAGAATAGATGACGGCAAACATAAAATTAGTAAATTGTTGGACTACTCTATAAAATATTAAGCGATATTGACAGAATCGATATTGCATGTTACCATGCTGGCGTGTATTAGCGGAGGTTGTTTTGTGGACCAAATATATCCCCATGCCGGCGCAGCCGTCGAAGAAGCAGCAGATAGTCAGGAGGAGACGTAAATGTTGAAGTATCCCGAATTATTTAAACCTTTCAAAATCGGTAAAGTCGAATTAATAAACAGGATTGTCATGAGCCCGATGATGGTCGGTGGATGGCTGGACGCCAACGGCAATATAACCGACGAGGTCATCGATTACTATGAGGAGCGCGCTAAAGGGGGAGTCGGCCTGATTTATACTGGCGCCTTCCCGCTTAATGCCAACATTGAGAAAGCAAACGCGATCTTTGTCTCGCCCTTTGATCAGCCCGAAAGTTTCATGGCACAGTTGAAAAAGGTGGTCGACCGGGTCCATCTGTACAATACGAAGCTGTTTATCCAGATGACGGTGGGCAACGGCAGGCTCATGCCGCCTTTCCTGATAGACAGCACGCCCATCTCCCCCTCCGAAAACCCCAACTGGTGGGATCCGGGCACCACCTGCCGGGCGCTGACCAAAGAAGAGATAGAACGCCTCGTCCAGAGCGCCGTCACGGCTGCTCTCAACTGCATGATGACCGGCTGCGACGGCGTGGATTTCGTCGGCATCTACGGCGGATACCTGGGTGACCAGTTCGGAACAGCCGCTTTCAACCGCCGCACTGACGAATACGGCGGCTCGGTTGAAGGGAGAGCGAAGCTATTTACAGATATCGTGAAGGGCGTCAAGGCTGTATGCGGGGCTGATTTCCCCGTGACCGCCCGGCTGGCTGCCAAACACTATATGAAAGGCATACAGCAGAGCGCGGTCCCGGGCGAGAAATTCGAAGAATTCGGCCGCGACGTGGAAGAAAGCATCGCAGTTGCTCAAAAGCTGGAGCAGGCAGGATTCGATGCTCTCCTGATGGCCTGCGGCAGCTACGACTCAATATACTGGCTTTATTCACCCATGTATCAGAAAGACGGACTGTGGCTGGAGGACGTGGCAAAGGTGAAGGCGCAGCTCAAGATCCCCGTCATATGTCCGGGCAAGATAACCAGGCCTCAACTGGCCAACGATGCCATCAAAAATGGAATGGTCGATGCCGTCGCACTGGGCCGGGCACTGCTGGCCGACCCTCAATGGGCAGGCAAAGCCAGGATGGGGAAGGACGAAGCCATACGCCCCTGTATCAGCTGCAACCATGGATGCATAGGCCATGACTTTGCGGGACTGCCCATGACATGCGCGGTCAACCCCGATCTTTTCAACGAGAAGTTTGCGGGTCTGCAGAAGGTTACGATCCCCAGGAAGATAGCCATAATCGGCGCAGGCGTGGCGGGCATGGAGGCCGCCCGCATCGCCGCGCTGCGCGGGCATCATGTTACCATCTATGATAAGAACAACAGCCTGGGCGGTGTGGTTGTGGCGGGGTCTGTCCCGGAATCCAAGGATGCTGACAGAAGGCTGGTGAAGTGGTACGAAAAAGAGCTGAAAGACGCCGGCGTGAAGGTGAATCTTGGACACGAAATGACGCTTGACCGGATCGGGAAACTGGATGCGGATGAGATCGTCGTGGGCACAGGAGCAACCGCCAAGGTCCCGCCCATCCCCGGCGTTGACCTGCCGCATGTGTGCACCGCTACTGACCTACTGCTGAGGAAAAAGGAAGCGGGTAAGCGCGTGACAGTAATCGGCGGCGGACAGGTCGGCTGCGAAGTGGCCCTGTGGCTGGAAGAGAAAGGCAAGGAGGTCACCCTGATCGAAGCGCTGCCCGGCCTGATGACACTCGGTAAAGAGGCCCTTTTCATAGCCAATAAAAAGATGCTCGAGGATATGCTGGCCTATAAGAATATCAGGGTGATGCTCGGGACGCAGGTCGCTGCCATCGGGAAAAACAGCGTGGATGTGGTTACTGCGCAAGGAAAGGAAACTATTGCGGCTGATTCCGTCGTCCTGGCCGTTGGATACAATTCAGACGACCGGCTTTATAGGGAAATCAGCGCCGGCATACCTAAAAAAGTGTGGCTGCTGGGCGACGCCAGGGCCCCGGGCAACATCATGTTCGCCATTAGAGATGGAGCGGCCATCGGCCGGGTTCTGTGACTTAAAGGTTGGTATCATTTCCGGTCCGGCTGGCACATGCGGAGTAGCGCCGATCCACCGCACCTGGTGACAGAGTTTTAGTACCATAATCTTTGTCTGCCTCTGAGCGCCACGCCAGCTTATCCACGATATGATTGACTAGAAAATCAAATTTCCCCGGGGAATTTATTGAGCAGGCGGGAAAAAATAGGCCTGCTCGAACAAAGAAATGTTAAACCTTGACACTTTCTTGATTATTTAAACTGATTTCTTGACACCTTTTTGACTGGGACTGAACCATAATGTTCTTTAGAGTATGAGCCCGTCCAGGTCTGGTAAGATGGCCGTCTTTAAAGAGCATCTGATTAAGTGAAAACTTCCAACGCAGAACCGGCTGCCGCCCATTCTGAGCAAAATGTGGATAATGGCTGGCAAATGAAAGTCGGAGATAGATTTTCCCATCCGCTCAGGCCCAGGCGGTTTCGCCTGCGAAGGGTGCTGGGAATCCCCGGATTATTCAGCATCGGTTACGGAGATGTCGGCTCTTCTATTTATTATGGTCTGGGGCTTGTCGCCGCAGTAGCCTTAGGCGCCACCCCGATAGTTCTGGGAATAGCCGGACTCATCTATGTCTTCAATGCACTTACTTATGCAGAGGGCTCAGCCATGTTTCCCGAGGGAGGAGGGTCGGCCAGCTATGCCCGCCATGGATTCAATGACCTGATCGGTTTCATCGCTGGCTGGGCTTTGATGCTGAGCTATATTGTGACCATGGCGATTTCCGTTTACACCATCCCGCCGTATTTAGCCTATTTCTGGCCGGTATTGAAACAGCCGGTATACGGCACGGCTATGTCGATGGGATTGATCTTTTTCCTGATGATCATAAATGTTTTGGGTATAAAGGAGTCATCGGGGATAAACATACTTTTTATCAGCATGGATATTTTGACTCAGATCACCCTGGTCGTAATAGGCGCTTTGTTGATACTGGCGCCAAACCCCGGCATCTTGCTGCAGCACATGTTTGGTGAAGGGAACTGGCCGTCGACGAATAATCTGATTTTCGGCATCGCCCTGGCCGCTTTGTGCTTCACAGGTGTGGAATCGGTTTCCCAGCACGGGGAGGAAACGCGTCAGCCGCAAAAGAGAATACCGCAAGCATACATGCTGATGATCGTTGCCGTCCTGGTTCTGTTTGCCGGTATATCCATTGTGTCCCTCTCGGCGATGACTCCACAGGAACTCGGTGACCCGGTAAATGGTTGGGCCAGGGACCCCATAGCTGGAATCGCAAACAGCATATCACTGGCTATCTCACCTGCGGAAATCGCCAATGAGATCGCGTCCACACAGGAACCTGTTATTATTCTCACCTGGATATTTACCGGGCTGCGTGATTTATTGCCGGTCCTGGTCGCTCTGCTTGCCGCCAGCATTCTGCTTACTGCCACCAACGCCGGATTGCTGGGCATTTCCCGCCTGACCTTCAATCTGTCTTCTCATAGCCAGTTACCGGCAGTCTTTAAACGGGTGCACCACCGGTTCAGAACGCCGTATACGGGGATTATATTATTTTCCCTGATGGCTATCGCCCTGCTCATACCCGGCTTCTTTTCTTCGAGTTTTTTCTCCGACCTGGGAGCACTGTATGTCTTCGGTTCCCTGCTCTGCTTTGCGCTGGCTCATTTCTCGATTATCGGGTTGAGGGTAAAGAATCCGGATTTGCCCCGCCCGTTCAGGCTTAAACCCAATTTAAAAATCAAAGGCAGAGAGTTGCCGGTGACTGCTATCATTGGTTTCGCTGCGACATTTGTTATCTGGGTAATCATGCTGATCACCCAGCCTTATGGCCGCTGGGCCGGCCTTATATGGATGGCGGTCGGAATAGCGATATACCTGGTGTACAGGCGTATAAAACATCTGCCGGTTTCCCGCCTGCCCGATCAGATCGGAGATAGTCACTCCGTTACGTAAGCTCAGGTCTGATCAGCCTCTGTTTACGGGATATTGAGGTTGTGGAGCACGTTTCGAATACAACTCCCGGCCTTAGCTTATCCTGAGACGATAACCGACTCCTGGCTCGGTAATGATGAACTGCGGCCGGCTTGAGTCGCGTTCAATTTTGCGGCGCAGGTTACTGATATTTACGTGCAACATATGAAACTCGTCCCCGTATTCTGCACCCCACACTTCGCGCAGCAGGTGGCGATGGGTCAATACTTTTCCCGCGTTAATTACGAACAGCCTCAACAATTCATACTCGTTAGGCGTTAACTGGACCTCGTTATCTTCCATGGTTACCAGCCTGCGCACGAGGTCGACTTTCAAATTACCGATGGTAAAAACCGGCTCACCGGGTGTTTGAGCGGCACGGCGCAGGGCGGCGCGCAGCCGCGCCAGCAATTCTCCTACGCTGAAAGGCTTGGTCAGGTAGTCATCCGCTCCGGAGTCAAGCGCCGCTATTTTGTCGCTTTCCGAACCCCGGACCGACAGTATGATAATCGGAATTTTCGTCCATTCACGGAGCAGACGGGTAACTTCCACTCCGTCGATATCGGGTAACCCCAGGTCAAGAATTATCAGGTCCGGCTTGTGTTCCGCAACGCATGAAAGAGCTTCCTGTCCCGAAGTTGATTCAACCAATGTATAGGATTGAGATGCGAGAGCAACCCGTAAAAAGCGCCTGATGGAATCCTCATCGTCGACTACCAGTACTTTTAAGTTACTCATTGAATCTTTCTGCAGCCATCAAATCGGCACTTACAGGAAGTATAATACTAACGATAGTGCCGCGACCAGCCTGGCTCTTTGCTTCAATCCGGCCGCCATGAGCTTCGACGAGTCCTTTGGTAATGGATAAACCCAATCCCGTCCCGGACACGTTATCAGGGCGTTTGATACGGTAGAATTTATCAAAGATATAGGGTAAGTCCTGTTCAGGGATACCGGTCCCCTGGTCAACTACTTCGATATGTACTTCCTGCTGAACACATCGCCCGTTAATCTCAATCAGGGAGTCAAGCGGCGAGTATTTCAGAGCGTTGTCCACAATATTGACCAGGGCCTGGACAAAAAGTCCAAAATCAACCCGTATAAAGGGCAGATCCGCCGGTATGTCTATCTTAACCGTGCGGTTGCCGACACGGCTTCTCAGCTGTTCCAGCGTTGCGCCAACCAGGTCATTTACTTCAGCGGGCTGCAGGGACAACTTGAGTGCCCCGGATTCAAGTCTGGACTCGTCAAGCAGATTGGTTATCAGGTGGTTCAGGCGGTCCGCTTCTTCGCGCGCAACCTGTATTAAGCTTTTTTTATCGGCATCGTCCAGGTCCATCCCTTCTTCCTGCAGGCTGCTCAAGACACCGATAATCGAGACAAGCGGCGTGCGCAGGTCGTGAGAGATCGCATTTAAAAGAGCGGTCTGGAGCTTCTCGGTAGCCTTCAATATTTCGGCATTGTGTAATTCGTCGGCCAACTGGATACTTTCGATTGCCACCGCGGCAAGGTCGGAATAGGCCGACAGCAGCCGCTCCTGCTCAACAGAATAATCACTGGCATCCTCGGGCCTTATCAATACAATCAAGCCGACGGCCCTTCTGGTTGTAACAAGAGGCAGGCATAATGCTTTTGCACCTTTGATTGCGTCAGTGCCGCATCCCGTTATTTCCTTTCGTTGAAAGGATCTCGCAGCCGCGTTAAATATATTTGCATCGACGTTGATCTCAGGACTGTCGGTATACGCTTTTAATACCGCTTCATTCCGGGCGTCAGGCAGGAAAATTATTACATCCTGCCCAATTGTCCATTTAATCCTCTTGATGATGGAACTTGTATACGATTGCAGGTCGCTGGCGACAGCCAGGTCCTGTCCCAGAGCATACAGGGCGGCCATCTCCTGCTCGTGCCGTTTGGACGTTTCAGTTTGACGGCGCAACATCGAAGTGAAGTAGCTGAGCGCGATACCGACCAGCAGGAACACTATAAGGGTGAATATATACTGTATTTGCTCGACATCTAAAGTGAGATAAGGCGGAACAAAGAAGAAATCAAAGGTCAGAACGCTCAGAATGGATACCAGGATGGAGGGGCCCAGACCGCCAACTATGGCTGAGATCGTGACACACAACAGGTAGATCATCAGTATATTGGTGGGAGCCAATAACCCGCTGGTAAAATGACCCAGAAGGGTGGCTAGTGCCACCAATCCACAGCCAAGCAGGTAATACCGCCAGGCAAAGGTCTGTGCAGGCGGTCTTTTCTCGCTCTTTCTAAATGATGCGCCGGCATCGGGAAGCGATGCCCTGTGTACCACGCGATATATCTCCCGGTCACATTCTATAACTTGTTATATGGCAAGTCTATCGGCATTATTACATTGCCGTGAGAGAGACCCGGCTCCTCCAGATATGGACGGGCACCAACGATATTCAGAACCTGATCATCCAGTACGAATTCCACAAGGAACTGCTGTCAAAGACCGTGGATGAGAGAAATATCGAGGAGGAATATCCACCTGAACAGCGAGGAAACGGCCGAGGACAAGGTCTATGAATAAATATAATGTGGCCTGGTTTATTACTGCACCCATTTTGCCCTATTGTAAATTCCATCCCAGAACATGTATTCCAGTTTCATGGCGGTCACAAAGGCAGTCTTCATTTTTAGCCTTGTTTCAGCATCGGCGGCCTGCATGTATCCCTCGGCCAGGTCCACGACTTCTTTTGTCTCGCTCTGCTCCCACGTCGTATCCCCATATTCATCGATCCATGCCTGATATTTATTCCTCTGAACTGTTTCCATCTTCTTCATGTCACTTCCGATCTGGTAGTAGACCCAGTGGCAGGGCAGAGTCGCCATGAAACCTACCTCAAACGGCTCGAGCGTTGCGGTCTTGATCAGGTATGAGTTGTAAAGCTCCGTGCTGGGATATTCCGTCGGGTCTGTAAGCTCCTTTTCAGTTATCCCGTATTTCTTAATATATGTTGCGTGAAGCTCTTCAATCTCAGCATCTATCATATTCATATAATCGAGCATCGCCTTGGCTGCCTTTTCATCGGGGGCTTTGGCGAGCAGAATCGCGTGCACCTTCTTGTAGTTCTGACAGAAATGATAGTCCTGGATGATGTAGTCACGAAAAATCGCTTCATCGAGTTCGCCACTCCTTAGCTCCTGATTATAGGGCAGGTTCAGGATTTTTTGATAAAACGGGTAATTCTCATTCCAGATTTGCTGCATATAGGACTTCGACGGACTGATCTTATCCGCAATGGCGGTCATGACCGTGATCATCTCGTCCCAGCGTTCGTCGGGGTCGGGCTCCGGCCAGGCGCTGGTCTGCACGATGACAATGCGGCGGGCGGGATCGATGTAAATGGCCTGTCCGTGAATGCCCATCGCCATATAAACGCCGCCGTCGAGTAGCCACCACTGGTAAGCGTATCCCAGACTGTCCGAGTATGCATCGCCGGCGGCGGGCCGGGAGGGCTCCGCCGCACCCTCAGCGGTGGTGGACATGCGGACCCAATCTCCGGATACGACCTGGCTGTCGCCCACTTTGCCGCCGTTCATCATCATAAGTCCGAAGCGCCCGTAATCCCTGAGAGTGGCGCAGAAGCCTGCCGCGGCCAGTATATCGGGCTGTTGTTTACCGCGATAGAAAAAGGCATCGTCCTCAGCACCGATTTTATTCCACAGCTCTCTCTCGCAGTACTCACTAAGCGATTCGCCGGAGACCGTTTCAATCAATCGTCCCAGCACCTGTGTATCGATGCTCTGATACTCGAACCGCCGGCCGGGCGGCTCGATCGGTTTGCAGGCTGCCGCGAAATCTATCAGGGCCGGCCTCCCGCATCCCCAGGCCAGCACAAAGCGGGAAAAATCGCTGTCCGGGTCGGTGTAGTCCTCGTTCCAGTCGATTCCGGTTGCCATCTGCAGTGTCTGTTTGACGGTTACATCCTTGAATCCGCTTTGCGAAAGGTAAGGAATATAACGAGTGACGGGATCGTCTACGCTTCCGATCTCTCCCCTTTCAATGGCGATGCCGGTCAGTACTGATACGATGGACTTGGCCATCGAATTGGAGATAAAGCGGGACTTTGGCCCGGCGCCGTGCAGGTATTTTTCGAGCACAATACGGTTATCCCGGAGGACCAAAAATCCCAGAACTGAATTTCTTTCAAAATACTCATCGAGCGTGTACGTTTTGCCGCTGAACTTGTAGCCCGTTGTAAAATTGTCTGACGCTTCCCTGAGTGGAAAAGAGGAATCGGGCCTGCGTACCCAGTCCAGCTGTAAATTCAGATTCTCTATGTTGCGGAAGACGTCAGGCTGGATCATGAAGCCGTAGTCTTCCGGAGCCGCGCCGGAGGCATTCGTGCCTGCGGTATTAAGCTGAGCCGGGCTACAGCCGACCTGTGCTACGAACAGCAGGCAGAGTGTCATCCATACAAGAAGCAATAGTCTCCGGTTTTTCATCAGAAGTTTCGATTCATTCATATTTCACACCGGCCACTTTAGACTTTCTCAAAGGCAGGTCGTAAGTATATGGCGGTGACCATACGAAGTCAATTCGCTGCTGCGAGCACGCGCAGCGCGCGAAGTGTGACCCATTTATTCGGTTGTTTCTTGGCCCCGAAATCTATCCAGGTTTTGCCTGTGTAGTCGTATTCCAGCGGCCAGCGGCCTTGCGCATCCTGCTTGTCACGGATCAGCTGCAGGGCATTGGCCAGACGGGGATCCCGGCCGTAGCCCAGGCCCGCCAGCGCTTCGACGTTCTGCAGCAGGTCGGTCACATAGAATACAGGGAACCCGAATTTCCACCAGTTCCCGCTGGGTTTATCGCTGTATCCACAGGGATAGTCCGCTTTAGCAGGATCCGTGCTGAAGAGGAAATCAAGGCCCCTGCCGATGGCCTTATTTATCAGTCCCGTCCTTTTCCCCTTCGGAAACTTGCTGAAGGCCAGCATCACTTTTACAGCTCCCCAGGCGCAGGGCAGTTTATTGTTGGCGCCGCAGGCGAAATCAGGCCCGCATTTTCCGGAGTAATAGCGGAGCGCGGCGGCCCTATGAGTCATGGGGGCTACGCCTTCCCCCGTAACGCTCCGCGCCATCCATTCCAACGCTTTATCCAGTTGAGCGCCCTCATACCCTAAATCCAGTAGCGCCGCACACAGGTTGCCCTGCAGGCAGTCGACCGTTCCGGACGGCGCGCCGTTAACCGTGAATTGCCCGCCCTTTACCAGTGTATGCTCAACCAGATAGGAGCAGGCGGTGGCTATTCGTTTATCCATCGAGACGGAGGCGCCGAGCTGGGCCAGCAATATAATGGACCACACCGTCCCCGTATATTTGGGAGAGTACCCGGCTCCGGGATGCTCCCAGTATCCATCTTTCTTCATCTCTGCTAAAACATGGGCAATGGGTCCTTCCGTATGCGCTTTCTTCCCGGCAGCCAGTACTTCTTTTTCGTCCGCTCTGGTTAAATCCCTCAAGGCAAGGTATCGCACGCCGATTTCGCCGGTTTCCAGCAGCCACTCAACCGCGTTTTTACTCTGCATAGTGTTCTTCCCAAGCTATCTTAACACTACCGCAATGGATATTAAACAGCCGGGCAAACCGATCCGCCTTTGTTGAAGGCTTCAATGGAAGGCTGCGTGACGAGTGCTTGAATACCAATTGGTTTATCACTCTGAGGCATGCCAGGGAGATTATCAAGGACTGGCGAAAAGACTACAACGAAGTCAGGCCACATAGCTCATTGACCCATAGAACCCCAACGAAGTATGCTTATTCAGCTAACGGATTCTAAGTGTCGGTGCTGCTAAATGCAGGGTAAGGTCAATATACACACTATGAAGGATTAGGTATGCATCACATAGCCCTCAGCAGCGAGGAAGCAGACGAGGAAAAGGTCTACGAATGACTACAGGGAATTCCACTCTTACGCACTATGTGAGATAAATATCCACTTTCGGTAACTGAATCGCGTCGAAGCCGTCTGCTTAAGCAGCAAACTTTCTGTAAATCAGGATCACACCCAGTACGAAAGCCAGGAAAATACAGGCGATGCTGAAATAAAGTATCGTTGAATTATCAGATACGGTAAAACTTCCTGCATTTGTACCGTTGACATATACCTGGTACGTACCCGGCTCACTGCGGGAAACCGTAAAGCTGACCGGCATTTGCCCGCCGGATGATATGGTTACAGCCTTTTCAGAATCGAGTCGGCCGTTAATGTAGAGCCTGACCCTGGTAATACCGTTGACCGTGCCCCGGTTGGCCACGCTGGCATTTACCGTCAGTTCAGCGCCCGGCGCTGCACTGGCGGCGGACAGCGAAGCGCTTTGGACGTAAATATTGGGCAGGCTAACGGGCGCCTGAGAAGCGGGAGTGGGGATGGATGCAGAGGATGACTGCGGCCCCGTGCTCATAACGATTCGGGTAACCGGTGTAGCCGGCCCACCGGGGTCGCTGATTGAGCCGTTAACCGCTCCATCGGCGTCACCCAGACCTCCATCGATGATAGTGAGAGTCAGGACGTTGTCGCCATCGTTGCTGCCCAGGAGCGAGGTGCAGTCCACCCAGTGCCCGTTGATACACTTCCAGTATTGTGTGCCGGCAGGCACTGCTGAGGGGAACGTAATGGTTAGAACAACTGTTGAGCCCGCGTGAAAATTGGCGAGGCTAAACGAAAAGAAGCCGTGCGGGAAGCTGTATCCCTCCAGGGCGCCACATGCCGTTGCGCCCGATGCGGTCAGATTACTGATAGAGGCGCCGTCGGTGGTAAAGGTGGCGGTGCCGGTGCCCGTGGCGGTCTGCACGCTCTGGGTTAGCACGCCCGCTCTGTTTACGGTAAATCCGTCGACCAGGGTGCCGTTTCCAGCAGGAGTGGTTACCCTGACATTCCTGGTGCCGGGTGTAGCGTAGGGCAGGATAGTGATATTGGCGGTTATCTGCGTGTCGTTATCCACTGTTTTACTGTTAACATTGATATAACTACCAAAAGTGCCAAAACTGACCGAGGTAGCTCCGGTGAAGTAATTGCCCGTTATAGTGACATCAAGCGTCTGTCCCTGGATGCCGGAGTTGGGGCTGCAGGACGTCACGTCCGGCGGGACCAGGGTCTGGAGCTCATAGGCGCCGATGTCGTAACCGCCGAGCATGGGCCTGGTGAAGCCGCGCTGGTCGGTTGCCGGTCCGTCAGCGGCGCCGTTGAACGCCGGGCTCGTCTGAGCGATGGCATGGGTGAAGGTTGGGCCGCCGTTATCCTGAAGCGGGCCCAGCAGGGGGTCGGTGTCGACCATGTCGGTGGCCGTCGGGTCGAAGTGGCAGCTGTTCTCGCTGTCAATATTGTATCCCTGCGTTTGGATGCCGGCTCCATTAAAAACATCATATCCATTGTTATGTATGCCGTCACCGGCAGTATTGCCGGCCACGATACAATTCTTGAACTTGCAAAACGCAACAGGGTCGTGGCTGTCGCTAATGTTTGCGAATCCTCCACCGTAGGAAGCTGAACCGGTCGCATGGTTATCAGCCAGGGTGACGTTTAGAAAAGTCAGCGGCGCGTTCTGGGCGCAAATACCTGCGCCACACGCTCCGACGGATGTCACCGTATTGCCGCTGATGGTACTGTTGGTCAACTCCGCTTGACCTGTAAATCCTCCATCGGTAAACGTGGTATAAATACCTCCGCCGAATCCGCTGGCTGTGTTCCCGCTCACCGTACAATTGTCCATATAAAGAAAACCGCCCTCAACACAGATGCCGCCGCCCCTGTCAGGGACAGGACCGGCTCCTCCACCCTTAACATTGTCAATGATGATGCAGTCTGTAAGGGTGACTATGTGGTTAGATGAGACGTAAATCCCGCCTCCCGAGCCGAACGCTCCAGGGCATCCATTGCGGATGGTGAATCCGGAGATGGTGTTGTGCTGGTAGGGAGCACTGGATACCGATACCACGGGATGCCCGTCCCCTCCACCGTCTATTATAGTCGTGACGGCGTCCTCACCTATAAGGCTCATTTCTATACCGAGGTGAACAAATTCGTTGTACGTGCCCGCCGCTACGTGGACTGTCCCGTTATCGGCAACAACATTTACACCGTGGGTAATGGTGTCTTTCGGCCCGACAGTTGGTGATACGGGTATCGGTGAACTGCCGTCGTAACTGTCGCTCCCCCACGTACCGTCGACATATATATCAGCAAGTCCGACGCCGGCAGCAGCTTTGTAGTGCGTGACGGCCGACAAAGCCATAGAGAGAACTATCGCTATGAGGAGTGAGAAAGCAGATACCCTTACTATTTTGACCATCGTTAACCCTGCAACTCTATTTATCCAACCGGCTTTATCGATTCCGAGCGATCAACATTATGCAATATCGCAATTTGAATGGCTGCCGTTAATGTATCATAAAAGGAAATTGATGTAAACGGCCTTATGCTACCGATAAGCTCTGCTCTATAAGCAGGCAGGGAAATTGAAAAATAGTGTTAAGACAAAAATAGCCCCGAGTTTGAGAGAAGAAACAACTTTATCCTGCTATTTTTCGAGGTAGACTTGTCGGAAAAGCAACATTTCCCCGGGAATCTCAGCATCCATGGCCGTGGTCTCGAGCCCCTTGACTGTGGGTTTAACCAGAGCCATCTGCTCCAAATAGAACACAGGTACAATCGGCACATCCGCCATTATCAGCTTATGAGCTTCGGTCCATAACTGTAGACGCTGGATGTCATCTGATTCGGACCTGGCCTGCTCGATTAAAGCATCGAATTTGGGATTGCTATAGCCGGTGGTGTTCTGGCTGGCGTCAGTGCCGAACAGTTCAGGTAGCCAATCGTCCGGATCAGGATAATCGGCGAACCACCACCCCAGGTACCATGTATGTTTCCGTTGCTCGACAAGCTGGGTGAAAGATTTGGGTTCCATAGGCTCCAGGGTCAAGCTAATGCCGAGGGTGTCCTTAATTTGAGTCTGCAGGGACTTTGCGATCAGGCTGTTGCCGGCGGTATCGGGATATTGGAATGTGATCGCTGGAAAGTCGCCTGGATCAGCATAGCCCGCGGCAACAAGAAGCTCCCTGGCTCTGGTTGGGTTGAACTCGTACTCTCTTCCCAAGCTTGGGTCGTGTCCCGGAATCCCCGGAGGAAGCCAACTGAGAGCAGGCTTACCCATGCCCTCTCTGACTTTCTCGACCAAGGAAACACGATCCACGGCGGTAGCCAGGGCTTGGCGGACATTAACATTGTCGAAGGGTTGCTTTTTGACGTTAAACTCGAGCGCACATGTGGCTAACTGCGGATAGCGCAAGAGCTCCTTACTCAACACCGGGTCGGCCATGACCACCCTCTCCATCCCCGGGGGCACTCGGCTAATCTCAAGTTTGTTGTCCCTGTAAGCTTCCAGTTCGGCATTGACATCAGTGATCATTGCCATATAGATTTCGGACAGCTTTGGCTTAGTTCCCCAGTAGTTGGGATTAGGCTTAAAAGTCATATGGTCATTATGTGCCCATTCGGTGAGAATATATGGGCCATTGCCAATGTAATGCGGCGGTTCGGTCCATTTGTCACCGTACTGGTTAATAATATCCTCCCGTACCGGATAGGTCGGCCACAGGGTCATGAGTTGAAGAAAGGTGGAACGAGGCTGTTTCAGGGTTATCTGGAGAGTGAGGTCGTCCAAGGCTTTTACGCCTACTGCATTCTTCAGCTGCGTCTTGGTTGTGTCATCTTCATTAGCTGCGCTGTTATAGGCCTCTGCCCCCAGGATGTCAAAGTAGAAAGAGGCATAGGCCGAAGCCACGTCAGGGCTCAGCATGCGCTTGATGCTATATTCAAAGTCCTGGGCTTTGAGTTTCATGCCGTCACTCCAGGTCACGTCGGGTCGAAGTTTAAACGTGTATGTCATGAGGTCGGTGGAAATGCTGCCATTTGCCAATGAAGGGATCTCCCTGGCCACTGCTGATTTCAAAGATAAATCATGGTCAATACTTAGCAGGCCTTCGAAAACCTGCACAACCGCGGCGTGTTCCCGGGACCAGGAGACCCGGTTAGGGTCTATAGTAGCGGGTTCTCCAGCGAGGTTGATATGAAGTACCTGGGAGGTATCGGGAGGGGTCAGATCCTTCCCGCAGGCAGAGGTCAAGGTTAAAATAGAGCTGATAAAGATAATGAAAAGCATGAAGATAACAGATTTGGCGTTCATAGTCACCCCCCAACATTGCTGGCTTGATTTATGTTACGGCTTAAAATAAAAGATAGCATGTTGATAGTTATATGTCTATTTACTCATAACTCCTGACAGAGTTTCTTGGATCAGAGCCAGGCTCTTACACTCTGGATCAACGGCGATTATATAACCGTTAATATTGGTGCACCGGGATTCCTCAGCTCAGGCGTCGATTTCGGTTATAACAATCAGTGCATTATTTTTAACGAGACGAATCATAGCGTTACATATAATGAACCGAAAGTCGATGCCTTATGGATGTTCTGGCGCGCCGTGCTGGCAGAGCAGTTCGCCACATCGATCGACTTGATGGGACTTTACACTATTGAATGCATATATCAGGTAAACCCGATAATTAATTATCTGATCATCCGCATGAGACAGCGAAAGAACCTGGCTGAGATTGGCTCAGATAGTGAATTATACCGGTACTTAAAGGTCAGCAGGCAGAGTTTATTACATGTTACCAGGGGAATTTTTGGCAACAGTTAACCTATGGGCACACCAATGATTATTTGGTTATCCGGGGTCTTATTCGGGACGACTAATAGATTTTAGCTTTTGCCTATGCGGTACATTTTTGTCCCGCACTTGGAGCAAACACCTTTGGTCGCTGGTCTGCCATTCTTCATTTTTACAGCCTTCGTGTTGCTCATCTCCCTCTTCTTTCGGCACTTCATGCAATACCCTATCATTGGATAAACCTCCTTGTGTTATTTATTTCACAATAGAGTAATTTACACTTAATGTCAATAGGGAGGGGTAAATATAGACAGTCACAAACGATATACAATGATTGTTCAGCACGAAATTCTACGATGAATTAATCTGCAGGGCCGTGGGTCGCAGTCGCCTACGCCTGGATTCTTTCGAAGAGGTAGCTTCCCACACCCAGCAGTATCGATGCAATCACAACAACCACCAGAAGGTCAAGGGGAAGTCCAAAGGTGCCCGCGCCTATCAGGGACTGCCTTAGACCGTCAATACCGTACGTAAGCGGATCAAGCCTGGTGATCACTGCCAGCGCCTGCGGCAGCCCTTGCAGTGGAAAGAGGGAGCCCGAAAGAAAAAATATGGGCATCACTAAAAAGTTCATGATTAACTGGAACCCCTGCATGTCCTCGAGCATCGAGGCGATGGCGATGCCAAGAGCGGTAAACAGCAGTGCTACCAGAAAGACGAAAAGGGCTGCGACCGGCAACATCAGCAGGCTATCGATTTTGAAACCGATGATAAGCGACATGACAAAGACGATTATTCCCTGAAATGAAGCCACAGTCGCCCCGCCCAGCGTTTTGCCAAGCATAATCTGCCAGCGCGGTACCGGTGCAACCATGGTCTCCTTCAAAAATCCGAACTGCCTGTCCCAGATAAGATCGATACCGGAGAAGACGGCTGTAAAGAGCACACTCATCATGATGATACCCGGGGCCAGGAACTGGATATAGTCGCCCTGGCCGGCCTTCTGATAGATCGATGCGAAGCCGAATCCGAAGACCAGCAGGAACAGCAGCGGCTGCCCCAGCGAACCTATAATACGGGACGGTGTGCGGAAATATTTTTTAACCTGCCTCAGCCAGAGTATATACATCGTGCTCATCAGCGGCGCCTCCACATTCTTTGTATGGATCTCATGCGGTCAGTCCCGTTTGCCTGTTCCTCTCTGATGGTGGTCCCGGTGATCGCTATAAATGCCTCCTCAAGTGAATCGGTGTGCGTTTGATTTTCCAGCTCGGCGGAGCTGCCGATAGCCACGATTTTGCCGTGATCTATAATAGCCAGCCGGTCGGCGACCTTCTCAGCCTCCGCCATGTAATGGGTCGTGAAAAACACGGTCATATTCTCCTTTTCACAGATGTCTTTCAGGTAACTCCAGATGTGGTTGCGTGTCTGGGGGTCCAGACCGAGGGTGGGCTCGTCCAGGAACATGATCCTGGGGCGGTGCAGCAGGCCTCTGGCCACTTCCAGCCGCCGTTTCATGCCCCCGGAAAAGGTCTTGACCATGTCGTTTCTGCGTTCCCACAGCTCCACGAAACGCAGAAGTTCCTCTATGCGCTTTTCCCGGACGTCTTTGGGCACCTTGAACAGCACGGCGTGATACTGCATATTCTCCAAGGCCGTCAGGTCGCTATCAAGGCTGGGGTCCTGAAAAACGATGCCGAATGACTTCCGCACCGCATCCTTGTTTCTGACGGGGTCATTCCCGTTTATCATGAGCTTCCCGTTAGTCGGTCTGAGCAGGGTTGTCAGCATTTTTATGGTCGTCGACTTGCCGGCCCCGTTGGGACCCAGAAAAGCAAAAATCTCCCCCTCTCTTACGTCGAATGAGATGTTATCGACGGCCACGAAGTCCTTGAACTTTTTGGTCAACCCTGAAACGGAAATTATGTTTCCATTCCGACGGCTTAAATTCATTTATCAGGCTCCTTTATATTCGAGGGGATGTTTACTTTCGCCAGCAGCGCGGTCAATTGCAGTATCTCCTCGTCGCTGAGCGAATTGAATACCCGGCTGACAGCGGCAAAGTAGCTCCTCCTGAATTCATTGAACCGGCTGCCGGCATATTCAGTCAGTTTTATACGCAGCAGCCGCCTGTCGTTCGGGTCCTCCTCACGTCTCACCAGGCCCTTCTCCACCAGTGCATCGATGAACTGGGTTACCGCCCCCGATGTTACACTGAGCAGCTCGGCCAGGTCCTTAACGGAGACGCCATCAGGGTTGCTCGCAACATGGAACAGTATGCGGACCTGAGGAGGCCCCACCGTAAACTCGGCGAACCTGAATCCCTGGCCGGAGTGCATGCCCCTCATAACAGCACGCAGCCGCGCAAAAAGCGCCCGTAAATTTTCCTCTCTCGATTTACTCATGTTTTCAAGACCGGCAAATGAAAATTATATTAGTGCCTTATTATTTTAGAAACTAAAACATAATTTGGCAAATGAACGGTGGCTATTATGGATATGTTCGATAAAAACCGCTGTTGACACGTTCAATGACAAGCGTTAAAGTACACATAAGTTTTAAGCGCTTGACTTGCGATTATTAACATGGGGCGCTGGATTGAATAAGATCGCCGATGCCCCGGGGAATTTACCCGGAATTATTTACAGCAGGTTCATATGAATGCCAGTGTAAAGTTAGAGAAGGTCTCCAAAATCTATGATATGGGCCGCACAAAGGTCGTTGCGCTGAATGAAGTTTCCCTTGAAGTCTTTCCGGGTGAGTTTATTGTGCTGCTGGGTCCGAGTGGATCGGGAAAGACCACGCTGCTCAATTTGATCGGCGGGCTGGATATACCCACCTCGGGATCAGTGGAAGTCAGCGGAATAAACATTTCAAAAATGAGCCGGGCCCAGCTCACGGAATACAGGCGCCATCAGATAGGATTCATATTTCAGTTTTTCAACCTCATCCCCACGCTCAATGCCAGAGAAAACGTGGAGTTCGCCGCTGAGCTGGCCAGGAATCCCACACCGGCAAAGGAATTACTCAAAGAAGTTGGACTGGAGCAACGAACCGAGCATTTCCCCAGCGAACTTTCAGGAGGAGAAAACCAGCGTGTAGCTGTTGCGCGTGCGCTGGCCACCGACCCTCCGGTTATACTCTGCGATGAACCAACTGGCAGCCTAGATTTCGAGACGGGGAAGCGCATCTTCAAGCTGTTGCGCACCCTTAATGAGGCCAGCCATAAGACCATTATTGTTGTTACCCATAATGCTCCCGTAGGCGCTATTGCAGACAGGCTGATAAGGATGCGGGACGGGCGGGTTATAGAAATCACACGTAACGATAGCCCGCTCGATCCGGACAGGCTGGAATGGTAAAAATTCCCCGCATACAGCTCAAGTTATTAAGGGACCTCTGGAAGGGCAAAATCCAGTATGGCGCAGTCATCTTTATCATATTCCTCGGCGTATCGGTATTTATAACCTGCTACGAAGCCTATCTTAACCTGAACATGTCTTACAATGCCTTCTATGACCGTCTCAATATGGCCGATTACTGGATATCGGTCGACGGAATCGGGCGAAACGCGGTCAAAGACATGAACGAAATAGCGGGCGTAGAAGCCAACGGCCGTATTGTAAGGGACCTGTTTATCGACATGGGAGGTGAAGGAGGGGAGAAGGTGAGCGGCAGAGTGATCTCGTTACCCGAGAATAAAATGCCCGTGATAAACAGGGTGGAGATCGAAGTCGGTAATTATTTCAGCAGGTCATACGGTCGTGAAATACTGGTGGAGAGGCATTTCGCCGATTATTATAACCTGAAACCGGGCAACTGGCTGACACTTGAAAACGAAGGGGTGAAATCGAGTTTCATCATTCGCGGTATCGTAATGAGCCCGGAATATATCTGGGTGGTTAAAAATGCTCAGGAACCCATGGTCACACCCCGCACGTTCGGCGTTGTTTTTATGCCGCTGCGCGAGGCTGAAAAACTATTCGATATGGAAGGTATGGTCAATGAGATAACTCTTGTCATAGCTCCCGATATGGACAGTGAAGCGATATTAAGCCAGGTACGGACCATATTGGAACGCAATTATATTAAGCGCGTAACTTCCAAAGACGATCCGGTAGTACTTGAAAACCGGCGTATCGATATCGTCCGGGGGATACGTACCGCTTATTTAACCGAGAGAAAAAACCTGCCGGTTGTACAATTGCTCAGGCAGGATATGGAATCGTTTGCAATGCTGGCGTTTCTTTTCCCCCTGCTTTTCCTTACCATGGCCTCGCTGACTATTTATGTATTGCTTAACCGCCTTATCGAATCGCAACGCATCCAGATAGGACTGATGAGTGCTATGGGTTACTCACAGGGGACTATAATGATGCATTATCTCGGTTTTGCCTTCACGGTTGGTATCATCGGGTCTCTGACGGGTGTCATAGCCGGACATCTGTGGGCCGGCGCTTTGACCGAGATGTACGTATCTGCTCTCAATATTCCCATCATTTTGACCGGAATTCACTGGGGAGCTATCTGCGGGGGCATAGCTGCGGGAATGCTGATACCGCTGCTGGCTGGCCTGATGCCGGCATGGTCAACCATACGTATACAACCCGCCGAAGCCATGCGTCCCCCGGCGCCCAGCGTTGGCAACAGGTATATTATGAAGGCACTGACATTTTTACTGAGGCCGTTTCCTTACTTTATCAAGATGCCCGTGCGCAACGTTTTCCGTAATATCAGGCGCAGCCTGTTCATGGCCTCGGGTATCGCCTCCGCCATAGTACTGGTGCTGGTGGCCATGTCATTCGTGGACGCGGTTGATCAGATGTTCTCGCGTCAGTATGGCATCGTCCAGAAATATGACGCAATGATCCATCTGCAGGGCAGAAGCGCTGCTTCCAATGTCAGCCTTATCAACCACCTGGCGGGGATCCAGGCGGCGGAGGCCGTGCTCGATATACCCTACCGCATAAGATTCAAGGATGTAAAAATCGATAGCAGTATAGAGGGAATAGAAGAAAACTCCAGTATGCTTAATCTTATTACACCCGATGGGGTGCGGGTGGATGTCACATCGGATGGGATCCTGCTGCCCGCGTCATACAAAGATAAACTGGGCGCGGAGATCGGCGATACCATCAGATTGGAGCCCCTTACAGGTACGGTGGGAGAGACTGAAAAAAGACTGTCCGGCTACATCTGGTCATATATCGGAGGCAGAGCCTACATGCCGCTGAGGGAAGTCCAGAAGCTGCAGAAGGACTTCGGCGCGGCCACCTCGATAATGGTTACATTCCAGGGCGAGCCGAGAGAGTATACGATTAAAAGGATTTATAATATACCGCAGGTTGCCTCGATCGAGCTTATCAGCGATACCAGAAAAATGCTGGACGAGCAAATGGGATTTTTCTGGGTTATGATAGGCATCATGCTGATGATGGGCATCGCCCTGGGAGGCGCAATCATCTTCAACGGGGTAATGGTCAATGTAACTCAACGTACCAGGGAGATGGCTACCATGCGGGCTGTCGGCCTGGGAAACAGGATGCTGTCATTCATGATTTCGCTTGAAAATATACTAATAGCTGTGGTAGGGATAGCAGTCGGCATACCACTGGGCAACTATATAAGCCACCTGTTTTTTGAAGCCATGTCTACCAGTGCCGAAGACATTATAAGCTTTACACTGGAGATATTGCCCCGCTCCTATGTCGTCGCTGCCGCAATGGCGGTCGTGATAATGCTTGTATCGCAGATCCCCGCCATCGTGCAAATCGCCAATCAGAATCTGGCTACGGTAACCAAGGAATGGAACGAGTGAAGATTATTGATATGTCCTGCACGCCTGGTGAGACTTTTACCCTGTGGATATAGCTCCGGGTGTCCCGGCTGAACAATTTATATTTCGAATCCGGAGGCAACATGATACAGGAATCATCCAGAAGCCAGCCCATCGTCTCTAAAGGGCGTGCGTACTATGCTTATATACTGCTGTTCCTCCTGTATATGTTCGACTACATCGACAGGCCGGTCCTCATACGAATAAACTTTTTCTGAAGTATATCGTTTCTCCATGTATTCCCGGCATAAACCGAATAAAGGGAATAGGAGGAACACTTTGATAAAACACAAATCTCTGAGCAGCCTGGCGGCTGCAGCATTCCTCTGTTTGGCTGTGTTCATTTCGCCGATAACAGCCAATGCAGATTCACCGGATGGCCTTACCATGACGGTGGTTCCCTCTGTGACCACGGCATCCCTGGGCGATACAATCTCGTATAACTACGTGATCACCAGCACATGCAACACCACCGTCGACTCGCTGGTACTCACCGATGATAAATTCGGCACCGTCAGCCTGCCGGCAGCGAGCATCGCTACCGGGGACAACATCAGCGCCAGCGTAACCTACACGGTGGTGGCGGGAGATTTCCCCGGCCCGATCTCCAACACCGCCACGATCACAGGCATATCGGCAGACAATGCAACCCTCAGTGCAACCGCAGGGTCTTCAGTGACGCTTAACCAGACATCTTCGATCCAGGTCAACATGTCGGCCAGCGCTTCGTCAGCTTTCGTGGGAGACAATATCACTTACACCTATACGATCACCAACAACGGTGAGGCGGCCCTGAGCAGCCTTGCCCTGACCGACTCCAGGCTGGGAGCTGTTACTCTCAGCGACACTACCATGGCCTCCGGTTCTTCACTGACGGCAACTAAGATTTACACTGTGCTGTCTTCCGACCTGCCCGGCCCGCTAACCAGTAAAGCAACTGCCACCGCGACTTCTGC